>Ga0181359_1000235_pt1 | contig 11522 bp, 12 predicted proteins | sample Fa13VDMM15SD_FD_141229 | JGI IMG/M metagenome (GOLD analysis project Ga0181359, IMG submission 141229) | Freshwater viral communities from Lake Michigan, USA - Fa13.VD.MM15.S.D | ecosystem: Environmental > Aquatic > Freshwater > Lake | place: USA: Michigan | collected 2013-09-24 | reverse complement strand
ATCTGAATTATATAAAATGATTGATTCTATAGATAATATGGGAGAAATTGATTTTCCTCACTGGTGGCAAGCAAAAATAATTTTAGCTAAAAACTATTTAACAGGAGCTAAAGACTACTTAGATGGAGCATTAGCTGTAGGTAATGAAGATGGAGAATTAGATGAAGATATCTTCAAAAAAGGAAATCAACAAGTAGTAGCAAGTACTCCTTCATCTAAACAATATTTAAAACTAACAGGATTCCAACCAGTCCCAGGAACTAGTGATGTAACTTCAATAAATAAATAATAATGAGTAAATCACTATTAATAGAATATTCAATTTTCTCACCTAAATCTACTTCATTAACTGAAGGAATTAAAGGTAGTAGAAACTTAATTGTTAAAGGAGTAGTTCAAAGAGCTGATTCTAAAAACCAAAACGGTAGAGTTTATCCTAAAGAAACACTTGAAAGAGTAGTTGAAGAATATATTGCTACTTCAATTGCTGAAAATAGAGCCTTAGGTGAATTAGACCACCCAGAATCTTCTGTAATCAACTTAAAAAATGTATCACATAATATCTTAAAATTATTTTGGGATGGAGATGATTTGATGGGTGAAATAGAAATATTACCTACACCATCAGGAAACATTTTAAGAGAATTATTCGCTAATAACATTACAGTAGGTATTTCTTCTCGTGGTATGGGTTCAGTTCAACCATTAGGAGAAGGTACAGTTGAAGTACAAGACGATTTCGAATTATTATGTTGGGATTTCGTCTCAACACCTTCAACACAAGGAGCGTTTATGAAACCAACAGGACTAAACGAAAATTATAATCCAAAACAACAAACAGACAAATATTCTAAAATAAATTCAATAGTATCAGACATAATCTGCTCACAATCAGGTGTATGCTGTATTAGATAAAACAAAATAAACATGGAAAATTTCGATTTAAAAAAATATTTAGCTGAAGGAGCATTAACCAACGAAATGGCAAGAACAGCTGATCCAAAAAACACAACTAAAGGGGTACAAGCTGCTGTTGTAGAATATATAGGTGGAATTGCAGATAATATTGCAGAAGCTACTGGATATAATTTAGTAAAAACTAATACTCAATATAGTGATGCTGTTATTTTATATTTTGAAGATCCAAGAGGTGCAAATTTTATGTCTACAACTCCTATGTTTAAAGTAGAAATAGATATAAGTGTTAGATCTGCAGGTTAAATAAATTAAATAAATATGGAAAATTTTGATTTAAAAAAATATTTAAATGAAAGCATATTATTAAAAGAGGGATTTTTTGATAACATGTTTGGTAAAAAGGAAAAAGAACAAGAACAACCTATTGAATTAGATCCTTCTAGTCCCTTAAACAAGGTAATTATTAACGATCCAAAAACCCATAGTAATATAAGTATTGGTGTCATTTTATCAAAACCCGAAAAGTATCAACATTTATTCCCTCAAGTTCAAAAAGCTATAGCTGCTGACCCTACTGGTGAGAAAGCAACAGCTATGATAGCTAAAAAAGCTGCTCAAGCTAAAAAAAATGCTAAAGAGGCTGCTTGGAGAAGAGCTAATAAAAAAGAACCAACATCTTCTAATAATGATGAAAAAGATACAAGTTCTAAAAACTCTACAAGTGGAGATGAAACACAAAAAATCATAGATAAAATTAAATCTGATCTTAATAAATCTTACAATCAAAGACCAAGAAATGTGTTTATCGATACTGAAGATGATGAAGACGGATTCCTAGGAGGATTTGGAGGTGGAGGATTCTCTGGTGGTGGCTCAGGTGGTAGTTATTAACTAAATAAAATATAAAATTTTAAGCGCTTCCTAAAAAGAAGCGCTTTTTTTGTCCTTTCTTAATCCTTTACAATATTTATATAAAACCTAAAAATATGAAGATTTGTACTGTATGTAAAATTGAAAAGGAATTAAGTCTATTTACTAAAAATAAAAATAAAAAAGATGGGTTAAGTTCTTGTTGTAAAACCTGTCGTAAAGAGTATACTATTCTGAATAAAGATATAATTAAACAAAAAAGTAAAGAATGGAGGAATCAAAATCCTGATAAGGTTAAAGAAAATAATACTAAATATTTAGGTAAATATCAATATGATAAAAAAGATTATAAAAAAGAATGGAATAGATTACATCCTGAAAAAATAAAACAATATAAAGAAAAATACCAAAATAATTTAGATGTAAATGAAAGAAAAAAACAATCTCAAGCTTATTATAAATTAAATTCTAAAAATTTAAAAGATAAAAAAACTGAAAAGTATCATAATAATCCTATATTTAAAATCTCAACTTTAATTAGAAATAGCATTAATAGAACCTTTAAGCGTGGTGGATATTCTAGGAACTCATCAACTCCTGAAATTATAGGATGTTCATTCCCAGAATTTAAGTTATATTTAGAATCTAAATTTGAACCTTGGATGAATTGGGAAAACCAAGGAAAATATAATGGGGAATTTAATTTCGGGTGGGATATAGATCATATTATTCCTATTAAGGTATCAAAATCTAAAGAGGAAGTTCTATTACTTAATCATTATACCAACTTGCAACCCTTATGTTCTAAAATTAATAGAGATATTAAACGAGATTTATTAAATTTTTAAAATAAATTTAGGTTTTTGTTCCCTCCACATATTTATGGACATCTTAATGATAGATTATCCCAATATAATCTCCCTCAACTAAAACAATTCTATATTACTTCCTAATAAGTAATCAAAAAATCAAAAACACAATTTTATGTCAAACAACACTAAAATTTTTAGTGAAGCAATCGCTGAAGCTAAAGCAATTAGAGAAACAGCTATGACTAACGCAAAGCTAGCTCTTGAAGAAGCATTCGCTCCTCGTATGCAAGAAATGATGTCCAATAAATTGGAAGCATTAGCAGAAGAAGACGAAGACGAAACAAATGAAGGATTTAAAAAATCAAACGGTGAAGCACCAGAAGATGTTTCAATGGAAGAAATTTCATTAGAAGAATTAATTGCTGAATTAGATTCTCTTGAAGAAGATAGTTATTCAGAAGAAGAAGGATCAGTAGAATCAGGACTACACAATCCTTACATGGAAGAAAACACATTAGCCGAAGCTGAAGATGATGACACAGTAGGTGAAATTACAGTTGATGATCTTAAAGACATCATCAGAGATGTTCTAAATGACGTTATGGGGTCTGAAGAAGAAGGTGAAGAAGAAGAAGCAGGTGAAGAAGAAGAAGCAGGTGAAGAAGAAGCTGGTGAAGACGAACTTAACCTTGACGAAATCTTAGCTGAACTTGAATTAGAAGAAATATCTTCACATAAAGCTGGTGAAACTAAAATTCAAGAAAAAGCTGAGGATGATGAATCTAAAGAGGAATTAAAAGAAGCAATGAAAACTATTTCTACTTTACGTTCTGAATTAAACGAAGTTAATCTTCTAAATGCTAAATTACTTTACGTTAACAAGTTATTCAAATCTAAAAATTTAACAGAAGCTCAAAAAGTAAAAGTGATCAACGCTTTCGACAGAGCTGAAACAGTTAAAGAAACTAAGAACATTTTTGAAACATTAAAAGAATCTTTAAATGCACCTGTAAAAAGCGCTATTAAAGAATCATTATCATTTGCCTCTAAAGCAGCGGGAGTTGCTGATAGAAAACCAATTGTTGAAAACAACGATTTCGTAGCAAGAATGCAAAAACTTGCCGGTATTATTTAAAAAAATTAAAAAAACAAACTAAAAACACATTATTATGTCAAACATGATTAATTCATTACTAGAGACAGCTAACCCATACCAATCGGTACAAAAAGACGCTAATAGATTAGCATCTAAATGGGCAAAGTCAGGTCTTTTAGAAGGTATGTCTAATGAAACAGACAAAACCAACATGGCTCTTATCTTGGAAAACCAAGCAAAACAATTAGTAGTAGAATCTTCTGCTACAGGAACAGGTGGTACTTTTACTGCTGGAACAGGTGAACAATATGCTGCAGTAGCATTACCATTAGTACGTAAAGTATTTGGTCAATTAGCTGCTAAAGAATTCGTTTCTGTTCAACCAATGAGCTTACCAGCTGGTTTGGTATTCTTCTTAGATTTCCAATATGGAACTGGAGTAGATCCATTCAATACTACAACAGGTACTAACTCACTTTATGGTAACCAAACAGCTAACTTCGGTAATGATAGAGCAGGTGGTTTGTATGGTGCAGGTAGATTCGGTTACTCAACTAACCAATTCTCAGGTTCTCACGCTTCTGGTACATTATTAGCAGTTGCTACTACAACTCCAGCTACTATAACATTTGCTTCAGCTTCATGGGCTCAAGTTAATTATGATGCTGATTTATCTGCTTCAGTTGTTGCAGGTACTGTTAAATCTTTAACTTTACCTACTGCAAGTATTGCTGGTTTTGATGTTAACGCTATTCGTTCTTTTGCAATTAGTGGTTCAGGTGCTGCAACAGTAGCTAAATCATTGCCACAATTTACTCAATTTGAGTTAGTTGCTGGTAATATTACTTATTTCTTTACTGCTTCTTCTGCTGAGGTTGCAACAGCACAAGCTGCTTTAACTACTGTACTTTTTAGTAAAGGTACTACTGATAGAACAAGAGGTGATTTCGAAGATGCCTCAGGTGGTGGTTTCCCTAACGCTGAATCTCAAACTGCTATCGCTATTCCTGAGATTAACGTTCAAATGAGATCAGAAGCTATCGTTGCGAAAACTCGTAAATTGAAAGCACAATGGACTCCAGAGTTCTCTCAAGATTTAAATGCATTCCATTCACTTGATGCTGAAGCTGAATTAACTTCTATCCTTTCAGAATATATCTCTTTAGAGATTGATCTTGAAATCTTAGATATGTTAATCCAAAACGTTCCAACAAACCAAGTTGAATTCTGGTCTGCTCAAGTAGGTACTACTGTTACAGCAGGTGGTGGGGTAGTTCCTAACGGTGCTAACTCAGGTTTGTACTACACTCAAATGTCTTGGTTCCAAACTCTTGGAATTAAATTGCAAAAAATCTCTAACATCATCCACCAAAGAACTTTAAGAGGTGGTGCTAACTTTATCGTTATTTCTCCAACTATTGCTACAGTATTAGAATCTATCCCAGGTTTTGCTGCTGACACAGATGGTGATTCAGCTAAAATGAGCTATGCTTTTGGTGTACAGAAAATTGGTCAATTAAACTCTAGATATAAAGTTTACAAAAACCCTTACATGCTAGAAAACACTATCTTGATGGGATTCAGAGGTAACCAATTCCTTGAATCAGGTGCAGTTTATGCTCCATACGTTCCATTAATCATGACTCCACTTGTGTACGATCCAAATACTTTCACTCCAAGAAAAGGTATTATGACTCGTTATGCTAAGAAAATGGTACGTCCTGAATTCTATGGTAAAGTAATTGTAACAAATACAAACTCAATCTAAGAATAACCAATTCTTGATATTAAGAGACCTAGCGCAAGCTAGGTCTTTTTTTTATATTTATATTAAATCAAACGTTATTAATATGGCTTCTAACCATCACACAGATGAGGTTTATACTCAAAAGAGAAAACCTAAACAACCTATCAAGTTTAACTTAGTTCTTAACGAAGAACAGAAACAAGCAAAATCAATTATTTTAGAAAACCCTGTAACCGTCTTAAAAGGGATGGCAGGAAGTGGAAAAACTCTTGTAGCAGTACAAGCAGCTTTAGATCTTTTATTTAATAAAGAAGTAGAAAAGATTGTTATAACACGTCCTACCGTTTCTAAGGAAGAGATAGGATTTCTACCAGGAGATATCAAAGAAAAAATGGATCCTTGGTTAGCACCTATATATCATAATCTATACGCTCTTTATAGTAAAGATAAAGTAGATAAGGAATTAGAGAATGGAAACATAGAAATTGTACCATTTGCATTTATGAGAGGTAGAACATTTCTTAATTCATTTGTTATTGTAGATGAGGCACAAAACGTAACTCACGATCAAATGGAAACTGTAATTGGAAGATTAGGTAAGAATTCCAAAATGACTATCTGTGGCGATATGGCCCAAATAGACTTAAAAATAAAAAAAGAAACTGGATTTTCATTCTTATCTAGAATTGAAGAACAAGTAAAAGGATTTAGAGTTATTGAATTAAAACAAAACCACAGACACGAGATTGTATCTCCTATACTAAAGGTATACCAAGACTTTAGAGACTAATCATCTCTTAATATTTATACCAAATAACACAACATGGCTAATTCACAATTATGGACGGGAACAGCAACCTTTACCCAAGGTACTTCCACTTCATTTGGATTTTATGATAACGACTACCAGTACCAATTGGATGCTGTAAAAGTAGCAAAATACTGTGCTACTCGTTTAGGGTACCCTTCAATGGATGTTGAAATGGGTGGGGATCAATTTTTCACTTGTTTTGAATCTGCTGTTACTACATATGGAAATGAAGTTTATTTGTATCAAATTAGAAACAATTTCTTATCATTAGAAGCTAATCCAAATAATGTTGAACTTAATAATACTGTTATAAAACCTTCATTAGGTAACATGATTAGAATGGCTCAAGACTATGGTAGTGAAGCTGGTGTAGGAGGTTCAATCACTTACTATACTGGTTCTATTGATATGTCAGCAGGAGTACAAGATTACGATTTAAAAGCATGGGCTTCATCTTCAGGAGCAATATCACCTGATGATTCAATTGAAATAAAAACTGTATTTTACGAAAATGCTCCTGCTATTGTTCGTTATTTTGACCCTTATGCTGGTACAGGATATGGTTCTCAACAATTGTTAGATGCCTTTGGATTTGGTAATAAATCTCCTGCCATTAACTTTATGTTAATGCCCTTAAACTATGATATAGGTACTATTCAAGCAATTGAAATGAATGATCAGATTAGAAAATCTGCATTCTCATTCCAAATTGTAAATAATAATTTAAAAATCTTCCCTATCCCAACAACTGATAAAAGATTATTCTTTGAATATATAAAAACATCAGAAAGGGATAGTGTTGTAGCAACAACTGGGCCAGGATCAGGCGATAATCTAATCACAGACATATCAAATGTACCCTATGCTAACCCAACCTATTCTAACATAAATGCTCCTGGTAGATACTGGATATTCGAGTATACACTAGCGTTAGCAGCTGAAACTTTAGGACTTATTAGAGGTAAGTATACTTCTGTTCCAATTCCTGGAGCTGAAACTACTTTAAACCAAGCAGATTTATTAGGTAAATCAAGAGATTTACAAGTAGCCTTAATTGAAAAATTAAGAACTGATTTAGATGAATCTTCTCGTAAAATGCAATTAGAAAGAAAAGCTGCTGAAAATGCTGCTATGACTTCTACTTTACAACAAATTCCAATGAATATTTTTATAGGATAGTATGGCTTATTTTGGACGCTCTCGTGATATTGATATGTTTCATAATATTAACAAGGAATTGTTAGGACAAGTTATTGAACAAAAAGTAGGATACTACCAAGTAATATTAGATGAAACCCCTCCAAACATGTATGGTGAGAGTTTAGCCAAAAAATATAGTGGTCCTGTACTATTAAATTGTTTATTAGAGAGAGGTGATATAACACCTATAACCGATGAGTTTGGTATGGATTTTGAAAGAAAATTAGTAGTAAGATTTTTTCAACCTCATTTAATAACAGCAAGTGTTGAACCTTCAGTAGGTGATATTATTCTTTGGAATGAAGATTACTATGAAGTAAACAATGTTAACGAAAACCAATTAGTAGTAGGTAAAGACCCACTATATGCTTATACAGATGCAAACGGTGTACCAGATACAGGTAACAGTTTATCAATAATATTGGAATGTTTCTATGTTCGCCCAGAAAAAGTAGGAATAAGAGAAAATAGATTATAAAATGGAATTTAAACCAACACCTTTAACGAAACGAGAATTTCTAACTACTCTATCAGATGTCTATGTAGAACCTGAAAGAGAGATACAACCTTACTCAAATCCAAATTCTACTTATTCTCAAAACGCTCAACCTGGTCAACCTACTTTTAATAGAGCAGAACAAACATCTTTAAAGAATGATGATACTAAAATTATTAACATTACTTTAGAAGATCATGACAATACTATTCTATACTATTTAGAAAATGTAATTAAACCTACGGTAACTCAAAACGATAGACAAATACAAGTCCCAGTTATATATGGTTCACCGGAAAGATGGAAGTCAATTCAATACGACGGGTTTTATCGTGATAAAAACGGTAAAACAATGGTTCCCTTAATTATGTTTAAGAGAGAATCATTTGAAAAAAACCGTTCATTAGGAAATAAATTAGATGGTAATGTAGTTCATAATGTTCAATACTTTGAAAAAGGATATTCAAAAAGAAATGTATATGATAATTTTGATATATTAAGAGGTCAAAAACCACAAAAAGAATACATGTTAGGTATCATACCTGATTATATTACTATAACTTATAAATTATCTATATTTACAGATTACATTCAACAAATGAACCCATTAATAGAGGCATTAGAATTTGCATCTGATTCATATTGGGGTGATCCTGAAAAATTCTTATTTAGAGCATCTATAACTTCATTTCCTACCCCAGTATCATTGGAAAATGGGATGGATAGAGCTAGTAAAAGTGAATTAACTCTTACACTACAAGGGTATATTATCCCTAAAACTATAAATGTTGCTCAAGCTGGTCCAAACCCTAAATCTTACAATGTAACTAAAACTACATTTACAGAAAGAGTTCAATAACCAATCCAATCTATTTTACATTTTTTAATATTTATTGAGGAAACACTATCCTTCCAATAAGGATATATTATCTAATACAATTTATAATAAAAGCATATGGCAGCTGGAAAATGGAATTTTACTATTGAACAAGGTACTACCGTAGATTTCTCTATACAATATAAAGACAAGGATCTTGTCCCTATAAATTTAACAAACTACTCAGGAAAAATGCAAATCAGATCAAATTATGCTGATAATTCTCCTGTTACCTATATTACTTTATCAAGTTCAAGAGCCGCGGACGGGACTGGTTTAAATTTTACTGGAGCTGCTACAGGTTCTATAGGAATTTTTATAGCTGCTTGTTCTTCATCTGCTTTTACATTCTCATCAGCAAGATATGATTTAGAAATTGCTACAGGAAGCGCCGAATGTCCTATAATAACAAGAATACTAGAAGGTCAAGTAAACTTGAGTAAAGAAACAACCAGAACTACATAAAATATGCCAGTTAATGTATCAGTTGATAATAACCAAGTTTTTGTTCAAGATGATAATAATTTAATTAGTATTAATGATACTAATAATTTAATTAGTGTTGTTCAAGATGCTAGTAGTATAGTTAGTGTTGCAAATCCTGATAATTTTAATTTAACAGTTCAAAATGAGAGCACTGTAGTTAGTGTTACTCAAGACATTATGAATCTTGTGGTTAATGGAGATACTAATCTTCCTAGCCATGTTGATATAACTATACCTACTACCCAAATAGTAGAAATAATTAGTCCCGGACCTCAAGGACCAATTGGGCCAAGAGGAGCTGACGGAGCAACAATTTCAGGAGGAACAGATGGCTTTCTTCCTTTATGGAGTGGAAGTGATGATATAACAATTAGTATAGTAAGACAGACATCTGGATCTATACAGATATCAGGTTCAACATCTATAACAGGTTCTCTAATTGTTACAGGTGGTATAACAGGTTCTTTATTAGGAACTTCATCACAAGCTATTTCAAGTTCTTATTCAAATAATTCTACAAGTGCTTCTTATGCCTCAACAGCTTCATCTGCACCATTATATCTTCCACTAACTGGAGGAACTATTGATGGAAATTTAACAGTAACAGGAACAGCTTCAATTGCATTCCTAAACGTAACTTTTGAATCTGCATCTGTAATATATTCTTCTGGATCTAACCAATTCGGAGACGCTACAAACGATACTCAAACTTTAATAGGAACAGTATTAGTATCTGGATCTCAACAAATAACAGGTTCTTTAAATGTATCACAAGGTATAACTGGGTCATTATTTGGAACAGCTTCATATGCAACTCAAGCTTTAAGTGCTTCATGGGCACCTTCACAAAATATTGATACTGGATCATTATTAACAACTTCATCATTTAATCAATATACTGGATCAAGTACATCTCAATTTGCAGGTACTTCATCATTCGCATACAGTTCATCAATTTCTGCAAATACGGTTTTACAGACAGGAATAACTTCAAATGCAACAGTGGGTGGAGCAGTACAGCCAACAACATTTAATGCAGGTACTAGTTTAGAGACAATTATCAGAACAATGTTAGTTACCTATTTACCGCCAACACTAAGTTCACTAGTAGTAAGAAATAATGGTACAGCAATATCAACAGCAACAAGAGAAGTAGGAGCATCTTTTACAGTCAATACAGCTTCATTCTCAGCAACAGCTGATAATCCAAATGAAATCTATCCACTAAGTGCTTCATTTACAGCATCAGGAGCAACAATAGGTATAGTACAGTATTACTTTGGGGACAACGTACTAGGATCTACAAATACTTTATCAGTAGGAAGTTCAAATACTTATACAAGATCAACATCAGGAAGTATCGTATTTACAGTAAACGGTAGAAGAGCAGACACACTTGCAGCAATTACAGGTTTAACAGCTACTATGGCTTTTCAATGGAGAAATTATTTAGAAGCAAGTTCAACTATCATTACAAATGATATAACTGCACAAACCGTAGTAGATACAGCAACAACTTCCTCATTATCAGCAACTAAGGCTTGGACAGCAACCTGTACAGCAGCTAATGATACTCTAGGAAACTACACCTACATTATTTACCCAGCACATTTTGGAGATTTAACTGGAATAATACAAAACGGAGCAACACCAGTACTAGGAGCATTTACAAAATTAGGAGACTATAATGTAATTAATGCTAACTCTATTACATTATCTCATCGAGTATATAAATCTAATTCCGATAAAGCATTTGCAAGCGGAACAACCTTAGCAATTTCATAATATGGCATTACTATACCCAGACATACTCCAACATAATAACTCAACAAAAGCACTTGTTGATATAACAGAAATAAGAGGAAATAGTTATCCTATTAACTTACTTTCTGATACAGGATCTATTCCTGCAGATAAAAGAAAAGTAGGAGCGATTGTATTTGTATCGTCTTCTCAAAACTTCTATGGATTTTATGGGCAAACAACAGGTTCTTGGGATACTGCTGCTAATTGGAGATCATTAGGAGGAACCATTGATACTGGTTCATTATTAACAACATCATCATTCAACCAATATACAAGTTCAAATACATCTCAATTTGCAGGTACAGCTTCTTATGCCTCAACAGCTTCATCTGCACCATTATATCTTCCACTAACTGGAGGAACTATTGATGGAAATTTAACAGTAACAGGAACAGCTTCAATT
>Ga0181359_1000234_pt1 | contig 11546 bp, 15 predicted proteins | sample Fa13VDMM15SD_FD_141229 | JGI IMG/M metagenome (GOLD analysis project Ga0181359, IMG submission 141229) | Freshwater viral communities from Lake Michigan, USA - Fa13.VD.MM15.S.D | ecosystem: Environmental > Aquatic > Freshwater > Lake | place: USA: Michigan | collected 2013-09-24 | reverse complement strand
GAGCCCCCAATGCTTTAGTGGTGCGTAGATTCCCGCGAAATTATCCCATTTTTTAGATTGCTAGGTATAGGCTGGAAGAACTACCCAAGAGAGGAAGCTACATGGCTGAAATCGCCAAAGACTTATTACCCCTGATTCAACCAATTACCAAGCTCAAACCAGCCACCAATAACCCACGCAAGGGTGATGTCGAGTCCATCAAAAAGTCCTATGAGCGCTTTGGTCAGCGTAAACCAATTGTGGCGCTCAGATCTACTGGCGAAATTATCGCTGGTAATCACCAGTACCTAGCAGCTTTAGAGCTTGGCTGGTCCGAGATGGCAGTTGTCTTTGTGGATGACGATAGAGAAACCGCGATCGCTTATGGCGTGGCAGATAATCGTATCGGTCAGCTTGGTGAGTGGAATGTTGAAGAACTAGTCCTAGCCTTCGATGAGATAGGTCTCGATGGACTCGACACAGTTGGTTTCAAGGAAACCGATGTCGAAGACTTTCGCGCACTACTAGATGAACACCAAATGTCAGCACCAGCAATTTTGATTCAAGATGGCGGATTACGCGATGCTAACGGGGGAACTACCTCAGTCGATTCCGATACGAAGGTAAAGAAAGACGCGACTTACGCTGAGTTCTTAGAGCGCTATGCGAACCGCGCTGTTCGTGCGATTATTCTTTACTATCCAAATGAAGACTATGGTAAAATGATTGAGAACCTGAAAATCGTCGCAGATAAGTTTGGGAGTAAAGATAACGCTGAGACTGTTCAAGCGTTGATCGAAAAGGAATTGAAAAATGGATAAGCTACCAGACTTTCTAATCAAGCGAGTGCTTGACAAAAAACAAGCGGACCAAGTTGTAGGTCAGACTGTCGCTGACATAGAGCCTAATGTCAATGAGGCTGGTATCTATCGCGATGAAGAAACTGGCGAAGCTATTTTGGTTTACGCGCCATACCCAGCGCCTGTCACATCATTGCGTAAAGCAGTAATCGACACTAACTACTCAACGACTTTGCGAGCTAGCGGAACTAGAAATGTATCTAGAACTTTTGGATTTACTGACCGATCCGCAGTTCTTCAGCGCGAAGCTTGTACGCCGACATCGCTGGCTTGGGACTCACCAGAAGCAGCCATTACCCTAAATGAAACCGCAGTAATTTTAGGAAATTATTTGCGCGATCAGTTGCCAGAAGTATTCCTTCACGATCAGACGGAACTCTCACAAGTCCTACCAGAGTGGCGCATGACCGAAGATAACCTTTGGACTTCTGGCGTAATCAACCAGTCTTCCGCTTTGCCTTATCACCGAGACGGATCTAACTTCGATACTTGGTCTGCTATGCCAGTAGTTCGTAGGGGTATGGATGGCGGAAACCTACATATGCCTGAGTATGGGATCACAATAAATTGTCGCGATGGTTGGGCGCTTTGGTTCAACGGCTATGCCTATGTTCACGGTGTGACACCGATGAAGGCACGTGCAAAAGACGGATACCGCTACTCAATCGTGTTCTATGCAAAGCGCGGTATGAAAGACTGTCATACTTACGCAGTCGAAGTTGGCGAGGCTCGTAAGCGTAGGCAAGGGCGTGAAGAAGGCATGACCGATCTTTCTATTGAAAATGCTATGAGTAAGATTCCTGCTGGTAGATCTAATGGAGATACTGCGATTATTCGAGACTGAAACTGAAATAAAAGAGAGAGTTCTAAAATGAGTAAGTCTTTATATTTGATTGGCGAGCCTGGAGTTGGCAAGAGTACTGTCCTAAGTGCTTTTTGTGCTAACTATTTGCTTGGAGTAGAACAACAATTACTAGCCAAACTTTGGGGCGATGAATTATTTGTCGAAGATAAGTTATTTGGCTACCGACTAGGGCGCACAAGGGAATCATTTTCAGGGACAGACGCGCTGGCTATGTCAGTCAATCCTGATGCTGTCCAATGGGTCAATACTTATCCCCTACCGCAGATCGTTGTAGGGGAAGGTGCGCGCCTAGCCAATAAAAAATTCTTGACCGCGCTAAATGACAAGACCTCACTATTGCTAGTCCTAGTGGTGGCTAATAATGCTGCCGAGCGTAGGCTCGATCGCGGAAGTAATCAGAATCCTTCTTGGATAAAAGGTAGAGCAACAGCCAGCCTCAACTTATTCGAGGTAGCTTTAGAACTAGGCTGGACAACTATGGTAGTAGATAATAGTGAACAAACGCCTGAAGAATCAGCTGCGGTAATCAGGGGAGTGCTAGAAAGACTGTGAAAGCTGGAAGACCACCAAAGCCTGTCGAACTAAAACGGGCATTAGGGAATCCAGGAAAGCGCGCGCTGCCTGATGAAAGAACTATTGTCGCGTTGCCGATGATAACTCAAATACCAGATACGACTAGACCGCTGGGTTCACATGGTAAACAATTTTGGGACCGCGTCTGGGCGATGGGATCTTCTTGGATAAGTTCTAACACCGACTACGAGACAATGCTTATGACCGCAGAAATGGTCGATGAGCGTTGGAACTTGCGCGTAAAGGTTATGACCGAGGGGCAACCACGGGATCGCCGAGCGCTTAGAGATCTAGACCGCGCTATACAAAGCCAACTGGCTTCGCTAGGACTAACTCCTGCGGATCGTTCGCGTCTAGGTGTGGCAGAAGTAAAGAAACTCAGCAAGATCGCCGAGCTAAGAAATATGCGTAATGAGTAGTTATCCACCGCGCTGGGTCACACCAGTCCAAAGATTTGACCACGACTCAAGCCGAGCTGAACAAATTATGGCTTTTGTTGAAGAATACGGACTACAAACCAAAGACACGATTGCTGGCAAGGCAGGTAATTCACTAGTCCTACGCGATTGGCAAAAGGAACTTATCAAAGACCTATTTGCGGAAGACGAAGACGGAAGACTGCTTCATCGAACAGCCTTGGTCGGTATGCCCCGTAAGAATGGTAAAAGTGCGCTGGGATCCTCGCTGGCATTATGGTCTCTATACCTTGGCGATAATGGTGGGGAAGTTTATTCTTGCGCTGCTGAAAAGGAACAGGCTCGCATTGTGTTCTCTGACGCTAAAAGAATGGTCGAAAACAATCCTGACCTAATGGAAATGACAAAGCTTTACCGAGATGCGATAGAGGTAGTAAGCACAGGATCTATCTACCGAGTTCTATCTGCGGAAGCTTTCTCCAAGGAAGGACTATCACCTACCTTTGTGGTCTTTGATGAACTTCATGCTACGCCTAATCGTGAGCTGTTCGATGTTATGGCGCTGGGTATGGGTGCTAGGCGTGAGCCGATGTTGCTTTCGATAACTACTGCTGGGGTGAAGACTGATAACTCTGGGCAAGATTCGACTGCGTATAGCCTCTACCAGTATGGGCAGCGCGTAGCGCGGAAAGAAATTGAGGATCCGTCTTTCTTTATGGCTTGGTGGGAAGCGCCAGCGGAAGCACCATACCAAGATCCAAAAACATGGGCTGAAGCTAATCCTGCTTTTGGGGATCTGAACGCCGAGGAAGACTTCGTAGCTATGGCTCGGCGGACGCCCGAAGCTGAATTTAGAACTAAGCGGTGTAACCAATGGGTAAGCTCTATAAATGCTTGGCTGCCCTCGGACAGCTGGTTGCCGTTAGCTGTTAGCAAAGAGCTAGACCCCGATGCTGAATACATCCTTGGATTCGATGGCTCTTTCAATCAGGACTGTACGGTAATCGTAGGCTGTCAGGTTCCGAAAGATGAAACTGAAAAGCCGTATCTGTTTTTGGTTCGGGCGTGGGAAAAGCAACCAGAAGATACTGACGATTGGCGCGTGGATACTTTAGATGTCGAGAACGAGATACTCAAGTTTGTTCAAAATTATCCCAAGACCCGCGAGGTGGCGTGTGACCCGTTCCGCTGGCAAAGATCTATGGCGGTTCTTCAGGAGAAGGGTGTGCCGATCGTCGAGTGGCCATCCACTTCCGTTAGGCGTATGGTTCCTGCTTGTCAAAAATTCTATGAAAATGTCATGGAACAAAAACTAGAACACGATGGGGATCCGTTACTCACGCGACACCTAAGCAACGCAGCAGTGAAGATTGACAACTATGGTCCACGAATAGTAAAAGAACACCGACACAGCTTGCGCAGGATTGACGCAGCGGTAGCTGGTATTATAGCTCTAGATAGAGCGCTAATAACACACGAGAAGGAAGAACTGCCACCAATCCCGCAGTTCTTTATTTAGGAATGATCATGGCAAGTTTGATTCAGGTAGTAGGCGCAGTTCTAGTTTCGGTGGGCGTAGGGATCGTATTCTTACCCGCTGGGATAATCATCGCTGGCGCGCTAGCGATAGTGTTCGGAATTAGTTTGGAGAAGAAGTAATGCTAGGAAACCTATTTGAAAAGAGAGCAATCTCTTACCAGACTATTTGGGGTTCGGGAGATGACTTCGATTTAGGATCGCAAGCTGGTCCTCTAATCAACAGTGAGACTGTTTTTCACATCAACCCGATCTTCTCAGCCATAAGTCTTATCAGCGACACGATCGCAACGCTACCCTTAGACGCGTTCGTAAGAGAAGGTGGCGAGCGCCGAGCTCTAAGACCCAGACCAGCTTGGGTTCAGAAACCAGATGTAGATACGACCAGAGAAGCCTTTTACGGCTCTATTATCGTTTCGTTACTGCTGGATGGAAACGCTTTTGTGCGTGTGTTCACTCAGAATAGTCAGATAGTAAACCTAGTAGTTCTAAACCCACACCATGTCGAGGTAAAGCGTAATGGTATCGGGCGCTTGATGTTCAATGTTCAAGGTGAAAAGTTGCCACTAACTTCTGAAGAAGTAATTTTTATACCTGATGTAGTTCGTCCAGGATCTATCCGAGGTGTGAGTCGCGTAGATGCACTCAAGGATAATTTTGGATTGGCTAAGGCGCTAGAAACTTACGCAGCTAGATTTTTTGGTCATGGTGCTACTACCAGCGGAATTATCGAATACCCACATGAGCTGACTTACGAACAGTCACAAGCTTTGGCTTCATCCTTTGACGCAAGACACAAGGGATTGCGTAAGTCGCACAAGACTGGTGTGCTTTCTGCTGGCGCGACTTATAGACCGACCAGCGTGACTAACGATCAGGCTCAGTTCCTAGACTCTCGCCGTATGGCAGTCGAAGATGTAGCTCGCGCCTTCAACATTCCGCCTCACCTGCTAGGTCTGCCGGGAACAAACTCTTACGCTTCCGTCGAGCAGAACAACTTGGCATGGGTCACTCACGGATTACGCCCGATTATCCAAAAGATGGAAAGCGCATTATCACCGCTTCTAGCACTAAGTCCTAGTGGACAAAACGCTTTCTTGCGATTTAACATTGACGGACTCTTGCGCGCTGACATAAACTCTCGTATGTCTGCTTACAGTATCGGTCTTCAGTCAGGCTTTCTAACTATCAACGATGTCAGAAGGTTAGAGGATCTTCAAGCGATCGACAGCGACAGCGCCAATACAGTTAGAGTACCGCTTGCCAATGTCGATGTCCAAGACGCTAACTTGACTGGCATGGATAAGAAGGTCGGTATGGCTCAAAAACTTGTCGTATCAGGTTTCGATCCAGCTCAAGTTCTTATGGCGCTAGGGCTACCAGTCATAACTCACACAGGAGTCCCAAGCACTCAGCTTCAAGCTTTGGCGCAACTGGATCCTACGGACCCACTAAGCACATACGAGGTCCAATAATGCCTTATTACATAACCGACAAAAACGCAGATTGCGATGGCTGGGCTGTCGTAGATGGCGGAGATGGCTTTTACGGGTGTCACATTACTAAGCAAGAGGCGATAGATCAAATGGTTGCTATTTCTATTGAAGAAGACATCGAGCCAGCTGGGGAAAGGAAGAAGCACAAAATGAAAAGCAAAAAACCTAGCTACCGCGAACTACCAGAAAACTACCGACCAGCTCTAGCAGATGATGTGCCAGAAGGTCGAGCCTGTGGTAATTGTTACTTCTTCAATGAAGATCGAGTAAATGAAACTGGCGACAAAGCTTGGTGTGAAAAGTGGGACGATTTCGTTGATGGTGGATACTACTGCAACGCGTGGCAGCCTGATGAAGAAATGCGAGCACCAGCGCCGAAAGAAGATCAAATTGAGGGCAGCGATACCAATGCCCCAGGAAGTGCGAAGGGTGCAAGCGGTGATGTGGATTTTAGCGAAGCAACAAAAACAGCTTTGACTAATAAAGTCACAGAACATAATGACAAAATGAAAGCAGATAACAAGCCAAGCTACACTCGCACAACTTACGGGCAACTAGCTGCTGTTTACCGCAGAGGCTCAGGTGCTTACTCGACAAGCCATCGTCCAGGAATTAGCAGAGCTGCGTGGAGTATGGCGCGAGTAAATGCTTACTTGTATCTTTTGAGAAACGGCAGACCAGAGAATCCAAATTACATTACCGACTTTGATTTATTGCCATCGGGACACCCGAAAAGCACAAGATCAGAAGAAGTAATGGAAGATCGCGCAGTAAACCTAACTCCACCAGCCTTTATGAGAGCAGCAGCCCGACAAGGCTTGCGTTACTACGAAGAAGGCTTAGGCGGAGACGGCTTAGTGGCAGCGACAATTCGCGAGGCTCGTGCTATGGCTGCGGGTAATGTCACCGCTGATAAGTGGGTGCGGATGGGAGCTTGGATCGCGCGACACACATCAGACCTAGACGCGCCAGAAGCAAACCCAAGCAACGATGGCTACCCAAGTGCTGGCGTAGTCGCTCATTTGCTTTGGGGATCTGGTCCAAGTAAAAGATCCGCACAAAGAGCATTAGCTTACGCCAACCGAGTAAAGGCTAAACTGGAAGAACAGAATCGCGCAAAAATTAGCGTAGAAAGTGAAAGCATGGCAAAAGTAGAACAAAGAATAAACATCGCTGAATTTGAGATCCGAGAAGATGAAATGGGTATGACCTTTGAGGGATACGCAGCAATCTTTGACTCACCAAGCGAACCGCTCCCGTTCATCGAAAGAATCAAGCGCGGGGCTTTCAATCGCAGTCTCAAGCAAGCTCGTAATGACATCAAGTTGCTATGGAATCACGATACTAGCGCAGTTCTAGGATCTACTCGCGCTGGAACTTTGCGATTAGCTGAGGATGACAAAGGGCTAAAGGTCACAGCTACATTACCAAACACTTCCAACGGGCGCGATGCTGCGGTGCTGCTTAAGCGTGGCGATGTCGATTCAATGTCCTTTGGATTCTCAGTCCCTGCTGGCGGAGATACTTGGAATCAAGAAGGCACAGAGCGAACTCTAAAGTCTGTCCGACTACACGAAGTTTCAATCGTTGCTTTCCCTGCTTACACCTCGACTGCTGGGACAACTTCTGTTCGCGGTCTAGCCAAATTAGCTGAGAGAGCCTTGTTAGATGTAGATGAACTGGCAGACGCGATGTTATTGCTAGAAGAAGGTAAGGATCTAACGCCAGAAGCAGCAGATCTTTTGAGAACTGCGATTAGCAGACTCACACCAGAAGCAGAACAAACTTTAGAAGTTATCGCAGAAGATACTGGAGATCTAGGTATGTTGGATCTAAAGAAACTCAAACTCAAATTGATGGAGATGTAATGGCTACCAAGAAAGAAATAAAAGACACGATCTTGAATACCGCTGGTAATCCTGAAAGTGGCGTGATAAAAGACTTCGCTGATGAATTGGCGGAAGCGATTGCCAAACTGATAGATGGAGAGGCATGGATCATTGCCAACAAAAACTCACAATCAGAACAGGCAAAAGAGACGCGTGTCGTAGGGGTCGCTGAGAAGCGGTAATCACGCGTTCGCCCCAGCTAGGTTTCACTCTCTTTCCTAGCTGGGGTTTCCCTTTACCCAGACCATGCCACCAGAGGCTCTGTGAGGCTCGTACAGGGCTTTTGAGTCTTCCAGTAAGGGAATTACCCTACCTAGCTCAAAGTCGTTATCAAATAGTTATAAAGAAACGCGGTCAAAAGTAGCTAAAAGTGGCAAAACAAGCTAAACTCATTACATAGCCAAAAGGTTATAAAACGAAAGGATAAGAAATGAACAAGAAATTTACTCACCGCGGTTTCTGGCTAAAGCCAACCACCGATGGAGTTTACGATTATTTGCTAATGGACCGCGAGGATACGATACGCGGATTCGTTGATGATCGCGATGGGATTATGATCGAACGCGCCAACGGTAATGTCTATCGTGCCGACAGATTCGATCAAGCGCTAGACGCGTTACTAGCTGCCGAGGAGATCTAATGACCAAGTCAGAATGCTATTTACTAGCAGCTCAGCTCGGCGCGGTGATCCACGATGACGGCAACCTCGTCAGGCTAGAAGCGCCAAAGTTCAAGACGGTATCTATCGGGGTTCACGAATGGCACTACGACTGTGACTGGGGTCGCACGGATCTGTGGCGAGATCTTGGTAAGGATCTAAAGCAAGGATTTGAGGATTGCGACGATCACTTGAACGGCGCTTGCGATTGGTGCGATGGGGTGGTGGCATAATGAGAAAGCTACAAGACGCATTACTTTGGATTATCGGGCTTCTACTAACCGCGATGGTATTGTGGGTCGTAGAGCGCGACCAGCTATTGGGATACGCGCTTGGCGTAGCCTTAGTTGGGCTGATGTTCTTTGTGGTTATTGAGAGGGTGAATCCAAGAAGATGAAAGTAAAGGAGATCTGCGCTTGCGGATCTTCTTTCCTAGCCGAAGGCAATGAAGCAGTAACGCTTTACGCCAAATGGGTCAAGCGCCACAAGTGTCCCGAACCGAACGATGAAGTAGAACTACGCGAAGTAGAAATGTCAAGCACAATCGGATTCTCAGCCGAATACTCTGGGACTGGATTAGATCTTCCAGCAAAGAAATACGATACTTGGGAAGAAGACGAGTAGCCAGTCATCTGGTAAAGTATTTATTATCGGAAGTGAGTAAGCTCTGCCGAGGTAGCCAGCGTTAGCGCGGTATAAAAATAATCAACTAACCAATAGGAGTATCACAATGTCCTTTATCAAGGCACAGCAAGAACTTCGAGCAAACTTGGTCAGCCAGATCCGTGAAGTCACAGACTTCGCCGAAGCTGAAAAGCGCGGACTACTAGCTGAAGAAGTATCGAAGATTGAAAAGATCGAAGCTGACATTCGTTCAGCTGAAGAAGCCATCGGAGTTGCTACACGCAACGAGGAAAGAATGACCGCAGCTGCTGACGCAGGTCGCGAGTTCGTTCCAGCCACCGAGTCAAGATCAGACGCAGACATCCTGCGCCAGATCGCTGGCGGAGAGCTACGCTCATTTGATTTCTCAAAGCGTGCGCTAGTACCTTCCGACAACACAGTTCCAAAGTCTTTCTACGATGAGGTATTTCAGGTAGCTCGTCTAGTTGGTCCAATGCTAGATGTTGGTCAGACAATCAACACAACTTCTGGTGAGAACCTAACCATCCCAACCATGACCGCTTACTCAACAGCGACTATCAAGGCTGCTGGTTCAGCGATCTCAGATTCAGAGCCAACCTTTAGCTCGATTACTCTTGGCGCATTCAAGTATTCATTCTTGGTCCCAGTTGCTAACGAACTGATCTCTGACGCTGGATTCGACATCAGCTCACTAATCGCCGAACAGGCTGGTAATGCTATCGGTTACGCTGTAAACGATGGTCTAACCAACGGAACTGGAACCACACAGCCAACTGGTTTGGCTACTGTTGCTGGTTCAGGTATCACTGGTGGAACTGGTGTTTCTGGCGCGTTTACTGCTGACAACCTAATTGACCTTGCGTACAACCTAGATGGCGCTGCTCGCAGACTGCCAGGAGTTGCTTACATGGCTAACTCCGCTTCTGTTGGTGCGATCCGCAAGCTCAAGGACACCGCAGGAAACTACTTGTATCAGGTCGGCGTAGGTCAGCCTGACACATTTGCTGGATTCCCGATCACAGAGAACCCTGCTTTGGCTTCGACTGCGACTGCCGCGAAGTCAGTTCTATTTGGACACCTTCCAAGCTACAAGGTTCGTATGGCTGGTGGCATTCAGGTAGCTCAGTCCTCGGACTACGCATTCAACCAAGATGTAACCACCTTCCGCGTGACTATGCGCGTTGATGGAAACCTGACCCACGCTGGTCATGTCAAGTTCTTCAAGGGTGGCGCAAGCTAAACCCAGCTGAACAGCAGATCCCCATCGGTACTTGCTATCTGTGGGGATTTTGCTATTCTGGGGGCATGACTAAAAAAGAGAAACCATTATCAGGCGCGGTAAGTGTCTGGTCTAATTCCTACGACTCCCCGACTGGCTATGGACAGCAAGTAAAACTTCTAGTAGATCGCCTAGTTCGCGATGGCGCTGATGTCGCGATGTTATCTAACTACGGACAAGAAGGAATTATAAACACGATTCATACACCTTACGGCAAGGTAAAACACTTTCCGCGCGGGTTAGATCTTTACAGTAATGATGTCGCGCCTAACGATCATCAAATGTTTATTTCTAAGTTCCCGAATCTGAACGATGTGTTTATCAGTCTTTACGATGTCTGGGTTATGAAGTCTAAGCAATACGACAAGCTAAGAAAGATTGGTGCTTGGGTTCCGCTGGACCATGTGACAATGCCAGCCGAGGTGGAAGACTTTCTAAAAAAACCCAATGTCACGCCTATCGCGATGGCTCCCAATGGTGTCCGTCAAATGGAGAAGCTCGGTATCGAGTGTGAGTATGTGCCTCACGCGATCGATACTAAAGTTATGAAGCCCACTTTCAAGTTGTCTAGTGGCATGAGCGCTCGCGAACTAATTGCGCCAGAAGATGAGTTTGTCGTGGGTATGGTGGCTGCTAATAAGTCCAGCGGTATGGTTCACCGCAAAGCCTTTAGCGAAAACATTATGGCTTTCTCAATCTTTCAAAAGAAGCACCCTGATGCGGTACTTTACTTACACACGGATCCTCTCGGTAGATCTGGCGGATGGAACTTGCCTAGTCTGCTTTCTAGTTTGGGTATACCTGAAAACGCAGTCTGCTTTCCCGACCCTAACGACTACCGCTTCGGACTATCCCACAAGGACTTAGCAGCCTTCTACACCGCTTTCGATGTGATGTTAGCAACTTCTTACGGGGAAGGTTTTGGTGTCCCCACTATGGAAGCTCAAGCTTGCGGAACTAGGGTAATCGCTTCTAACTGGGCTGCGAGCGCGGATCTAGTTTCCGAAGATAGTTGGTTAGTGGATGGGACACCTGCTTGGGATAGCGGACAGAACGCTTGGTGGCAGACTCCCAACATTCCCTCAATAGTCAAGGCTCTCGAAGAAGCTTACGCAGAGCCTCGCGGAAGATCTCAGTTCGCTATTGACTTTGCTAAAGAATTTGATGCGGAAAATGTCTGGAAGAAATACTGGCTTCCCACGCTTGGCAGACTTCTAGCGTGATCCCAGTATTGGGTTTCTGTACGCTGAAGCGCTTTGACCTAGCGGAGAGATTGCTGGCTTCTATTGACTATCCAGTAGAGCATCTAGTAATTGTGGACAATTCGGGTACTCAATCTTGGCAACCTAG
>Ga0181359_1000231_pt1 | contig 11622 bp, 17 predicted proteins | sample Fa13VDMM15SD_FD_141229 | JGI IMG/M metagenome (GOLD analysis project Ga0181359, IMG submission 141229) | Freshwater viral communities from Lake Michigan, USA - Fa13.VD.MM15.S.D | ecosystem: Environmental > Aquatic > Freshwater > Lake | place: USA: Michigan | collected 2013-09-24 | reverse complement strand
GGAGGAACGCTACTGGACTTATCGCTACTGATGGTCCTAACAAGAGTCGTTCCTACAAAACCCGTGGTGCTGCTCAAGCCACACGCACTCGTCTGTGCCGCAAAGCAGGTTGGACAGCAGGCGATTTAAGCATCGTTGACGTCAAAGAGTACAAACCGCGCATGGTAACTCGCAAGAACCTCATGAGCGGTGCGGAGTTCCAAGAAGATGTGAACACACCTTACTTCTGCTCGCCCTCCTCTGAAACTTACTGGAGCATGTGATCGGTTGACCAGAATCATCCGTTTTGCTATAATACACACATCAACAACGCACTGGAGCATATTATGATCGCACTAGAGAACATTGAGTCCATCCACAACACTGCCGCCCTTGCCGCACAGAAGGCCGCACAGGACTACATCACCCAGCATGGTGAAGACTGGTACTGCGGCTTTGCTTGGGTTACGGTGTACGAAAAAGGCTCGACCAAACTGGGCCGTGCGCTGAAGGCAGTGGGCTTCAAGCCCGCATACGGCGGCGGACTTCAACTGTGGAATCCCTCGGGACACGGTACACAAAGCATGACAGTCAAAGAAGAAGGTGCCCGTGCCTACGCCGAGGTACTGCGCCAGTTTGGCATCAAAGAAGCCTACGCCGGCAGCCGCGCTGATTGATCATAACAAGGAAAACATATGATCAAACTTATTATTGGTTTCGTGTTAGGCGTAGTAGTCAGCACCATTGGCTTCACGGGGCTGGCCCGTGTGGCAGACCGTGGTGTTGAATCAATCAAACAAACTTCACAAGAGGTAGCAAAATGAAAAAAGACAAAAACCCCAAAACGTCCCAGGTTCCACGGACCGTGGATCGATTTGATCTGGAACAGCAGATTCTGACCTGCTGGAGCATGGTGGACGATCTCCGAGCATTTGCCAACTCCGGTGCTGACACCGATGAGCTGCGGGCCCTGTCCAAAGTATACGACCGTAAATTTGATATCTTATTCGACACCTTCTCGACCATGGTTTCTGAAGGTCATTTTGCGGAACACATTCGGCAAGATCCCCAAATCTAAATTAACAAAGAGGTTGACACTGATCAACCTTTATGTTATACTTAGGTCAGCTGTGCGGAACAGCAATTTAAATCAACTTAAAAAAGGCAACTTATCATGGCAACAGAAAAAACTTTTACCGTAGCAGGTACTGCAACTAACAGCGATGGCACCGTCAAGGTCCGCTTCGCAAACGACTTGGTGGCTCGCATCAAGATTCTTAACAAAAACAACTGCACCAATATCAACTTGGTTGAGCTGCCCCGAGCAATGACCAAGATGGAGGCTCTGCAACACTTGCAGACCCTGGGCATCACTGCTGGTGATGCTGGCTTTGCTGTGGCCAACAAGCTGGCTGAAAAAGCCAAGGTGGCCAAGAAAGGTGAAGTCAAGATCAAGGCCACCCGAGTGGTAGCTGAATCCAAGACTCCTGAGACACAGGAAGCAACAGCCTAATCACTAGGCACTGATTCCGCACGCCAAAGGCCCGCAAGGGCCTTTTCTTTTGGCTAAATATTTCGTGGGCTTGTTGCCCATGCAAACTCTGTGCAATACATAATATTATATCGCGGGGAACTACCTGATGCCCAGTTCAAAGGTTGGATCAAACAGAATCCCACAGCAGCCGCTCGCATCATAGAAAACCGTTTACATCTGCCCGACTATCGAGCGTTGGGCCTGTTTCAACTTTCATGGGCAGGCGAATGGAACCTCACCACCATATGGGATTCCTGGGAGCGTCGCCATATCTTCATAGAATAATTTGACATCTTGTTTCAAGGTGTATATACTAGCACATGAGCACTGTGCTCATCAACACAAGGAAAAACAAAATGACCAATCACGAACAAATCGTAGCTGCTTACGAAACATACATCTCTGAAAACGAGAAATTCACGGGCAAGAGCGTGAAAGCCGCAGCAGCTCGCGCTAGAAAAGCTCTGCAGGAAATGAGCAAAGGCATCAAAGAACGCCGCAAAGAGATCACCGCAGAAAAAGAAGCATTAGCGGCCAAATGATTGAGACAGCAACTATTGGTCCGTTGACCTCGGAAGAGGCCAAAGTGGAGGACATGAAAAGCCGCATGCGAGGTCTTGCGTCGGCAGTGAAGAATCTCCAGGAACTTGATGAGTGGACAATGACCAGCAGGGAGGCCAGTGTGCCTTGGGGCCAAATCACTGCTGCTCAGAGTGCCACTGGTGGAATGCATCAGGTGGGTCATATCGGCCTAAGCCCGAATGTGTATACCAACAACTCTCCTTATCAAACGCTGACCACTACCGGCACTGGCGTGAATATCGGCTCCTCCGCCACCGACTATAACATGAAGGTTGAACAATCCGGGCAGATTGATATAAAAGGTGAAAAAGCCGACATCCGAATCAACGGCAAGAGCATGAACAAGTGGATGGAACAGGTGGAACAACGCCTGAACATCCTTGCTCCCAATCCTGAACTGGAAAAGGAATGGGACGACCTACGCCGCCTGGGCGAACGCTATAGGAAACTGGAGAAGAAATGCCAAGAGAAAGCCAAGATGTGGGAAGCCTTGAAGAAGTTGCCCAAGCCAAAACTATGACACCCAAACAACGCATCACCACCATTGTGAAGTGGATCAAGAGTTATGCCCGCAGTGCCAAAATCAACACACTGGTGGTGGGTATCTCTGGTGGTATCGATAGTTCAGTTGTGAGTGCATTGTGTGCTAGAACTGGGTTGAAAACTATTGTGGTGCAGATGCCCATCCGTCAAAACAAGACCTTGGACAATCGCAGTTCAATGCAGGCAACCTGGTTGCTGGAACGCCATGCAGGCACCGTCACACACATGAGCATGGATTTGACTCCGGTGTTCGCCGCGTTTGAAAAGAAGGTGGATCCTTACTGTGACATCAAAGATGACACATACGGAACATACCAGTTGGCCAGTGCCAATAGTCGTGCTAGATTGCGTATGATGACTCTGTATCAGATCGCACAATGCAACCGCGGCATTGTTGTGGGCACAGGCAACCGAGTGGAAGACTTTGGTGTAGGCTTCTTTACCAAGTATGGTGATGGTGGTGTAGATATCAGCCCCATTGGCGACTGCATGAAAACTGCGGTGTGGAGCATGGGTCGCGAACTGGGCCTGCCACAAGAGATCATTGACGCTGCCCCCACTGATGGATTGTGGACAGATGGCCGCACCGATGAAGATCAGTTAGGCATGACCTATGCTGAACTGGAACTGGCCATGACTCAAGCCGAAACCAACTGTGGTGTAGATTCCGCACAAGAAAAGAAGAATCTTCGCCGATACCGTGAGATCCGCGCAACAAATCTGCACAAGATGTTGCCGATCCCGGTTTGCAAATTCGACTGGTGAGTGTATAATACACATGTGATCGACCAAAACCATACTGTTTTGATTCGATATCCTGGGTGATTTTGCCCATTTCAGTAAGTAAAACTACCATGAAAGCAAATCAACTATCCTCTCTGGCACAACGCTACGGTTCATATCTGCTGAAGGCCTTTGGCCTGTTTGCAGTGATCTATGTGGTATGTGCTGTAACTTCTGCCCGATTTGAAACCCTGCGTGAACAATCGGTTAACCTGCCCACAGGCTACATCAGTGCTGCTCAACGCACTCGAGAACTAGATTGCCTCACACGCAACATCTACTGGGAAGCCGCAAACGAACCATTTGAAGGCAAAGTGGGTGTGGCACAAGTCACCCTGAACCGTGTGGAGTCTGGTAAGTTTGCCAGTTCTGTATGTGCAGTGGTGTATCAGAAAAATGTGTTTTACGAAAAAGTGGTGTGCCAGTTCTCGTGGTTCTGTGAAAGAGGAAATCCCAGCAAAGTCATCCACCGACCTCTTTGGAACGAAAGTGAAGAAGTGGCCAAGAAAGTGCTGTTGGAAGGATTCCGCTTGCCGAGCTTGAAGAACGCACTTTACTATCACGCTGACTATGTGAATCCGGGTTGGAAAAAGCCCCGGTTAGAGAAAATCGGACATCACATCTTTTATGGAGAGAAAACATGACCTTTGAACCGCAAAACTGGCCAAAATCTGTACTAACTTGGCTGCAAGAACACCTGCCCAGACTTTCAGCAGAAACCCTGCAATGGATGGCTGCGTTGGTTCTGCATGCGGCCACAGTTCCAACTTTGCTGGCCTTAATGACTGGGCTTAGTGATCGCACCCCCAGTCTGGACATCGTGCTGTTCATGTGGGCCGGATTGGTGCTGCTGTTCATGCGGGCTGTGGTGCTCAAAGATATGTTGAACATAGTCACAGTAGGCACAGGATTCATTGTGCAGGCTGTTCTAATGGCGCTGATACTATTCAAATAGCAGTTGACCAGTAATTCCAGCTGTGCTATAATAAGCACATGACTACCTGGAGAATGTTATGACCATGCACATGTGCGGCCCTGCCTTAAGTCTCAACGGCAAGAAAAAGGGCAAGGTAAAGTTTCGCAATGCGGCTGAAGCACAACGGGCCCGCGAACTTGATACTGAGTGGAAAGAACTGCTCAAGCGTCAAGGTGTGGAGGCTGAAAAGAAAAAACAAGCCCGGGCCATGAAAGCAGAGCCCCTGGTATACAAGTTGGAAACACCAGTGGGCCGTACCAACACTCATCACATACCCAGCAGGGTCACAGCAGGACATGATACCACGCCCAATGTCAAAGTCTACACAGGCACTGAGATGATCGGTATCGCGGTAATGCACAAGAGTTGCCTGCAACCTATTTTCAATCAGCAAGAAGCAGAAGATTCTGCTCACATGCGTCGATGATCAACAGTGGATTCACCGCCAAGTGGGTAGCTGAATTAGCAGATAAATTTATACTTGGCCTCACCATGAAACACCTGGATGTTGGATATGCTGACAATCAACCTCGATGGCCCTATTGGGTCCAACCATACAACTACTCTGCGAAAGAGTGGTCGGATATGACTGATTGGATGGTGGCGACATTTGGTCCTAGTGACTGGCTGTTAAAAAATGCTCCTTATGTTGGCAGTGATCGTAAGTATTGGTTCCGTGATGAGCGGGACAGAACTTTGTTCATATTGAAGTGGTCATGACATTGATTGTTGATTACGGTCTCCGCAGAGTTCGACTTACTCATAGCACTCCAGCGGCTGAGCCGCACACGCCCAGCCGTGAGTTGTGGAATCAAAGCCAATGGTGTTCAGAAACTTTCAAATCTGAAACCTGTGTTTATAACAACGGTAGATGGTATTTCAAACGACCACAGGATATGACCATGTTCTTGATGAGGTGGTCATGACCAACGGCTGGTATGTGGTCAGCGTGATGGCACCCAAAATCTCTCCAAATTATAAAGGATGGAGTCCCTGCATCAATTGGTGCTTGAAACAATTCGGTAGCCATATCGACGATGGGTGGGGGTATGTTGGCGAAGGCGTGTTCGAGTTTCAAGAGGAAAAACATGCTGCATGGTTCTTGATGAGGTGGCAATGAAGAAAAAACGGTCGTTAACTTTTAAAGGAGAATTCGTGGATACATTAGATTGGGAAAAAGCAGAAGTGTTTCGGCTGCTGAAAGGTCAGCCGGGCACACAATATCAAGAGGCCGATGAGGCTGGACGAAAACAACTGCGTGACTGGGTGCAGAACCTGCTGGGCAATACCGAAGTCACTGTGCAGTTTGTGAAATCAGATGGCACTGTGCGCGACATGCGATGCACTCTGGACCGAAGTAGAATCCCGCCTGCACCGTTTAACCCAACACCTATAGCGTCCGTCATCATAGGAGGTTCTACAGCAAACATTGATGGGCTTGCAGAAAGCAAGAAGTTACGCAAAGAACCTGATCCTGTCACACAGCGTGTGTATGATCTGGATCTAAAAGAATGGCGCAGTTTCCGCTATGATCGGCTACAGAAGATTACCGCGGAGATCAGTTTCGCTAAGTAATGCACGAATGGCCAAAGAAGAAACACTAGAATTAGAAGGCAAGGTGCTAGAAGTCCTGCCCAATACCATGTTCCGTATACAGTTAGATGGTGTAGCAAGACCCGTGATCGGATACATATCCGGCCGCATGCGTAAACATGATATCAAGATTCTACTGGGCGACCGTGTGCTGATTGAATTTTCACCCTATGATCTCACAAGAGGTCGTATAACCCGCCGCCGCTAAATACTCACATGCGTGAACACATTGATCTTATCGAAGCCAATACCCGTCCAGCCAAATTGGATACCACTCCCTTGCCCTATGCTCGTGATGAATTGCAACCGGTGATGAGTGCAGATACCATTGATTATCACTATGAACATTTGGCCAAGGGCTATGCCAAACGCTACAATGCAGATAACAGCGGTAACAGCGGTGGTACCTATGTCAAAGACTTCAATCGTGCAGGTAATTTCCTGCACAACAAGTTTTTTCCACAACTGAGGCCACCCAAAGGCACCAATCGCCCCAAGGGAGCTGTACTGGAACTGATAGAACGCAAGTTCAAAACCTATGAAGACTTTCAGGAAAAATTCAAAGAAACAGCCATGAAAATACAAGGTTCTGGCTGGGCATATTTAAGCACTGGGGGTGATATCAAGACCATTGCTAATCATGCAGTTCGCACTGATATCTGTGTGCTGGTGGATTGGTGGGAGCATGCCTGGGCCCTGGATTACCAAGCAGACAAAGAAAAATATCTGGATAATATCTGGCGCATCATCAACTGGGATGTATGCTCAGAAAGACTATAAACGGATCACATTATGAAACTAGAAACAGGAGCAGTTGACAAACTGCGAGAACTCATTGCCGAAGAAGACAACCCTGCGCTCAAGCTCAGGGTATTTGTGCAGGGCGGCGGATGTTCGGGATTCAGTTATGGTTTCACCTTTGATGAAGAGCAAAATGACGATGATTTTGACTTCAACTATGAAGAAGTGCGTGTGATAGTAGACGCCATGAGCATGCAATATCTACAAGATAGCACCATAGATTACCGTGAAGATGTCATGGGATCCAGTTTTGTGATCAACAATCCCGCCGCCAAAACCACTTGCGGCTGTGGATCCAGTTTCTCCGTTTAGCATAAACCATTAGATAGGTTGCTCTGGTAAATACACCAGAGAGCACCTATCTATGACCCAAGAAATAATCAATGTTGGTACTGCACCTGACGACGGTCAAGGTGATCCGTTGCGTACGGGTTTTATCAAGTCCAACAACAACTTCAGCCAATTGTTTTCTGCCATACTGGGCAATGTTTCATCATTGACCTATGGCAACACCAGCATAACCATTCCATTTGCCAACGGAAATATTGCTGTACAAGTCACAGGCACCAGCAATGTTGTGGTGTTTTCGCCCAGCGGGCAATATGTGACTGGGTTGGTTTCAGCCACTGGCAATATAACCGGAGCCTATGTGCTGGGTAATGGTAGTCAGCTCACCGGCATAGGCACTGATACAGCCATTGTAAATGGCACATCCAATGTAAGAATGGTCACGGCCAACGGAAATGTCACAGTGGGAGTGGGTGGCACGACAATTGGTACCTTTGCCAGCACAGGTGAATTCGTAAACGGATTGATTTCGGCCACCGGTAATATCAAGGCAGCAGGATTTACTTTCGCCAACGGTCAACCAGTAAGCACAGGCGCCCAGGGATCAACAGGCTCTCAAGGTATCACAGGCACACAAGGTGCGGTTGGCACACAAGGTTCGGTAGGCGCACAGGGTATCCAGGGCACTATTGGTGCTCAAGGCATCACTGGAACACAAGGCGTTCAAGGTGTTCAAGGGGCTATAGCCACACAAGGTGCCACCGGCGCACAGGGCACTCAAGGCACAACCGGAACACAGGGCACAACCGGAACACAAGGCATCCAGGGTATCACTGGTACTCAAGGCATACAAGGTCTTGGTGATAGATATAGTACAACCAGCAGCACCAGCCTGTCAATCAGCATTGCTAGTAAAACTTTAACTGTTGGTACCGGACTCAATTATTCAGCTGGTCAAGATGTGATTATTGCATATGATGTAAGCAATTACATGACCGGCCCGTTGACATCATACGACTCGGGAACCGGGGTCATGGTGGTAAGTGTGGATACCGCCGTCGGTTCCGGAACCTATAGTGCATGGGCAGTGAATCTGAATGGTGCAACAGGTATCCAAGGCACAACTGGCGCACAAGGTACCCAGGGCATCGCCGGCGCAGGAACACAAGGCACAACAGGCACACAAGGAACTACAGGCACTCAAGGTATCCAAGGCACGACCGGTGCACAAGGTGTGCAAGGTGTGACTGGCGCTCAAGGTATCACCGGAGCCCAAGGAATCCAAGGCATACAAGGAATAACCGGGGCACAAGGTGCGGGTGGAACGCAAGGTACCACTGGCGCCCAGGGAACAACCGGTGCTCAAGGCATCCAAGGCACAACAGGAACACAAGGCGCTACAGGAACACAAGGTACAACTGGCACACAAGGCATCCAAGGTATTGTGGGAACTCAAGGCACTCAAGGCACCCAGGGTACGACCGGTATCCAGGGAGCGCAAGGAATCCAAGGCATCCAAGGCATTCAAGGGCCAGTGGGTCCAAGTACCACTATCAATGCTACTGATGTCACCACAGGAACACTGTTTCCTGTGATGGTGGGTGCAGCCGGGTCAAATCAAACGGCCAATGTTGACACAGTTGGATTGTCCTTTACTGCCACAGGTAATATTCTAAGTGCCACAGGTAATGTGGTTGCCAACAATGTGATCGCCACTAGCATATCAAATGCGGCCAGTTTTACCGGTGCTGTGATATCAGTATCCGGCAACATCACCGGTGGAAATATAACCACTGCCGGCGTAATCACGGTGAACTCAGGATCAGCAGCAACTGCCATTGTGAATGGTGCATCAAATGCTGTGGGAAATATTGGTTCATCCGGCTCCTATTTTAACCAATTGTTTGCCCAAGCAACCACAGCACTTTACGCTGACTTGGCAGAGATGTACGAAAGTGATACAGATTATGCACCGGGCACTGTGGTGAGTTTTGGGGGTAACAAAGAAGTCACTTTGACACAAGTATCCAGCGACCAACGAGTGGCCGGAGTTATCAGTACCCATCCGGCACACACAATGAATTCTGGTATACAAGGTGAATTCACCGTGGCAGTGGCGCTCACCGGGCGTGTGCCCACTTCAGTGATTGGAACAGTGGCCAAAGGCGACATGATGGTATCTGCTGGCAATGGCTACGCACAGGCCAGCGCCACTCCGGCCATGGGCACAGTGATCGGAAAAGCCCTGCAAGATCATCATGGCCAACATGGAATCATTGAAATTGTTGTAGGAAGAATGTAACACCATGGCACAACCAGTCTGGGTCACAGATGCAGGTAGTTTGGGCACAATACCAGAAGGTATTTTCTATCAACTGACCTTGTTTGCGTATGATCCTGCCGATCCCAATGCTGATAATGTTTACTATCTGATGTTGGCAGGTGAACTGCCAGCAGGTATACAGTGCAGCCGAACAGGGCTGATCTCGGGAATACCCCAAGCCATCGCCAGTTTACAAGGCGTGCCATCACCTGTGTCTCGGGCCGTGACCAGCACATTTGCTATTCGTGCGTACACTGAAAAAATTGTGAATGGAGTTGAGGTAATCGATCGTTTGGCTGATCGTACATTTAGTCTCACAATCACAGGACAGAATCCGCCCACCTTTGTTACCCCTGCTGGTAATGTGGGCACTTTTTATGATGGATCGCCTATTGATCCCATACAGATCACCATCTCGGACAACGATCCGGCAGACACAGTGGTAGTATCTGTGGCCGCAGGAACACTTCCTCCCGGACTGAGTATCAGTGCCAGGGGCCTTATCACGGGCTATATCATACCAGTAAATCCCATCACTGTGAATGGTGGATGGGACAGGACAGAACCTAATGTGGTAGCATGGGACCAATATCCATGGGATTTTGTGATCAACAGTCCCAACACAAACTATCAATTCACACTGGAAGTGTCTGACGGTAAGGCCAGTGACCTGCGTACCTATGAGATATATGTGTACAGCAGGAGCACACTACAGGCCAGTACCACAGATATCGATGCAGACGACACCTTTGTTGATGCATCACAAACGCCTGATTATCCTCCATTCTTGGTCAACTCAACGCCCAGCGACCTAGGCCGAATCAGATCAGACAACTTCTGGGCATATCAATTCCAAGGGCTGACATTTGGTGATTACACTATCGAATACTTGGAATATCCAGGTGTGGGACTACAGTTGCCACCGGGCACCACACTGGATCCATTTACTGGATGGCTGTACGGATATTTGCCAGACCTCGGCGCCACAGAGATCACATACAACTTTGCCATATATCTTATTGATACCGGTGATGCACAGATAAAGTCAGATCCTTACTATTTCACGGTCACACTCACAGGACAAGTAGAGACTCAAGTGGTCTGGCTCACCGATGCTGATCTTGGTGACATCATCAATGGCTCCACCAGTCTGCTGAGAGTACAGGCAGTGAACACCGGAGGCCGTAGTCTGCAATATCGCTTGCGTCCTGGCGCTATTCCTCCTACTGATTATGTACCCGGAGTATATAACAAACTACCTCAAGGCCTCCAATTGTTGTCATCTGGCGACATTGCCGGCAGAGTCAGTTTCAATACCTTTGCATTAGATCTGGGCACCACCACATTCGACAAACTACTGCGTACCACGCTGATACAGAATCCACAAGAAACTACATTTGACACACAATTCACATTCACTGCAAATGCCTATTCAGTGGATGGCTATGTGTCTGTGTTCAAGACATTCACAGTTAAAGTGCTGCGTGAGTACAACGAGCCGTATGAGAATCTATATATAAAGGCCATGCCGCCTTATACAGATCGTGCATTGATAAACCAACTTATACAGAATTCAGATATCTTTAGATCTGATCTCATCTTCAGACCACAAGATCCCAATTTTGGTATTGCCACTTCTGTGATATACAATCATTGCTTTGGATTGACCAGCAGCACTTATGAATTGTATGTGAGTAGCCTGTACCAGAATCATTACTGGAAGAATCTCATACTGGGTGAGATCAAAACTGCACAGGCCACTGATGTCAGCGGCAATGTGATCTACGAAGTGGTCTACAGTGCCATACAAGACGACTTGGTCAACCGTGACGGCGCGAGCGTGAGCAAGCAGGTCACGCTGCCATATCCTGTCAATGCAGGGGACAGCACTGAAATTACCACAGTGTACCCCAACAGTCTGCCCAACATGCGTGATCAAGTGATAGATGTGGTAGGCCAGATAAGTAATCTATTGCCACTGTGGATGTTGAGCAAGCAGAAAGATGGCAGGGTATTGGGATTCACTCCGGCCTGGGTCATCGCCTATTGCAATCCAGGCAGCTCTGGACAAGTGGCCTACAACATCCGCACTCAATTTGGGCAACAACTCAATCTAGTGGATTTTGAAGTTGATAGATATGCACTGGATAGATTGCTCAGTATAAATTGGGATCCTATTGCTGACTCCACATCAGGAGCATGGGTACCACCAGCAGCATT
>Ga0181359_1000230_pt1 | contig 11720 bp, 15 predicted proteins | sample Fa13VDMM15SD_FD_141229 | JGI IMG/M metagenome (GOLD analysis project Ga0181359, IMG submission 141229) | Freshwater viral communities from Lake Michigan, USA - Fa13.VD.MM15.S.D | ecosystem: Environmental > Aquatic > Freshwater > Lake | place: USA: Michigan | collected 2013-09-24 | reverse complement strand
TGATCGTCGGCGACCACAGCCGACTCATCAATTCCATTTCCTCGGCTGCTGAGTAGATTGGCTGCTGCATAGTGGGTGTTGTCCTCTAACGGCGTCAGTTCGGTGTACAGGCCTTCGATGACGCGCGACTGCGCCCGCTCCAGTGCGCCGGTGATGCTGATCTGCTGGTCGATGTTCACGTCGATCTGCTGCTTGGCCACCCAGCCGTGCTGATGCTTGAGGATGTCGAGCGCGGCCCTAGCGTCGCCGTTGGCGGCGGCGTGGTACATCGTCTTGGCGGCGGACAGTTCGCCGTCAGCGCGGCCCTTCATCTCGGCGACCTCGACCAGCGGGTCAAACTCAGACAAGCGCCGGAACTGCTTTGGCGTCAGCCCGGCGGCCAACGCCAAGCTGTCACCTTTCAGGCCATAACGCGCGGCTTCGTAGATCGCTTCCAGACGCGCCTCGGTGGCTTCTGGGCGTTCGGGTGCGAACGGCAGGGAATAGAAGGTCATGATGCCATAATAGATGACGCGGGGGTGCGCGGGCAAGGCTGCACTAAACTGTGTTGCGTTTTTGCATAAAAAAATTTTAAAAAAATTGTTTGCGGAGGGTGCCCGTGACAGCCACGCGCGCGCCGGCCCCCACCCCCCCCACCCGCACGCGCCTGGCAGCCGCCAGCAAACGCGCCCGCATTCTACAGCCACAGCCTGCGGCTACATGTCGCAGCAGATTGGCGGGGTCATTTCCCCCGGCTGGGCGGTTTGGGCAGCGACAATCCAACCGCCTGGCGCGCAGCTTGCGCGGCCATTTTGCTGTTAGGCGGTTTAGGTTTTGTTTTTTGGTTGGCCCAACATGAACAGGATTGCGTGACAATTGCGCCAAAGTGGCCGAACCAGGCACCCAAACAGGCCATTTCTAGGTCATATAGGCGGTTTAGGCTATCGGGTTTTAATCGCACTCAGAACGGATGGGGGCGTGGCGCCACCATTCGCGCCAGCGTTACAGCGTATTAGCTATATAATACACTTTATAAAATATTCAGGAAACTATAAATCATTACCTAAACCGCCAAGGGTTGGATTATCCCCTTGATATCGCGCGCGCATTCAGCCCCAAATTCTAGGCGGTTTGCCAGGCTCCCATGACAATCCATCGCCTAAACAGCCAATGCCAGGCTAACATTACAAATTCGTAAGAATGCAGAAAAATGTGTTGCAGGGTTGGCCGGCGTTGATATGATGGGCGCATCAACACGAAACGAAAGGAAACGCACATGATCGAACGCACATTCTCCATCAACATTGAGTGCAATAGCGCCGCCTTTGACGACGATTGGCGCGCCGAGGCCGCGCGCATTCTGCGCCAGTTGGCGGAAAGCCTTGATGCTGACCGCGCCGCTGTCAGCGACGAAAGCATGGTGGAGCGGTTCAACTGCTACCTGTTTGACATCAACGGTAACCTCTGCGGCGATGCCGAGATGTTCACCGAAACCTACAGCCGCTGACAGGGGCCTAAGCCATGATCAAAGACGCCCTCGCCATGCTGGCACTGGTCATCTGCATCGCCGTGCTGGCCATCATCTGACACCACACCACACAATCAACTACACGAAGGGAAACTATCATGAACGAACGCCTTTGCATGTTCACGCCTGACGGCAGCGACGAGACGCGCTTTGTCAGCCGCGCGAAAGCCGCCGCCAGCTTGCGTTCATATCGCCGGAACGCCTTTGTGCGCCGCGATCAAGACTTGCCCGGCGCATATTGGCTGGTTAGCCTTTTCGGCGAGCGTCACCACTTGGACACGTTGCGCTAACACCACACCACACCACACCACACCACACCACACAATCCAATCCACTACATGAAAGGAAACGACACCATGAGCGACACAGCGCAACAGATAGCCGAACGTGCCATCGCCACGCATGGCCCTGCCAACGCCGCGCGCATCTACCGTGAAACGGAAGCGGCGCATTACAGCGAAGCGCAACGGTGCGACATGGCCAGTGACGAACGCCGCAAAGAGCAACTGGCCGAGAGCTATGGGCGAATTGCCGCCATCATCGAACAACTCACAGGGGAGGCTTGAGCCATGACGGAACGCCCTCGCTCTAATAGCGTGCTGCGCGGGATGCTTACCCGCCGCGATAAGAAGATTGCCGCGCTAGCCGAAAGGATGTGGGAGGCTAGGCGGATTGCTGCTAACGCCGTGCTGCTGGCGAAGCGATTGCGCGCCGATAACGCCGCACTGCAAAAGAACATCGCCGCGCTGCAAAAGCCGGGCAGCGCCGCCAAACGAATGCAACGTTCTAGGGGCGCCGTTGACGTGTTGAACCACATAGCACCGCTGGCCGCCGAAATTGAGCGCGCGTTGCGTCAATACAATACCGAACAACCATAACCTGACACGAAAGGAACCGACACCATGAAACTGAACGACCGTAACTATCTCCGCACCCTGCCCACGCTGGCGCTGTTAGACGCTGCAAAGCATGACAGCGAATTGGCCCTTGTGCTGGCTGAACGGTTGACCGAGGCCCAGGCGGACATTGCCAAGCTCTGGCGGCAGTATGACGCCATGCAAGCCGCTCGCGATGACGCCTAAGCATGGCCGGCCTTGTGATCGCGCTGGCGCTGTTGGCGCTGGCTCTACTAATCGAGGATGACAAATGAACGCAACCATACCACCGCGCCTAGAGCGCGATATCTTGCAGGACGCCGCTACGGCGCTTGCAGAGCATGACGAACTGGCAAACGCGCTGCGCGCGTCTGAGGAACGCCTTCAAGCCTTGTGTGTCGAATACGGGGTCGCTACCCGGCGCTGGGCCTACGCACCCCACCATCTTCGGAAAAGCTGTGCGGCGCAGGGGTTGCTGTCATGACCGCCCGCCGCGCTATCATCCACAATCGCGTGTTTTGGTGGTTGTACGATGACGGGCGCAAGGAACGCATCTATGCGAACGAACGCATCCGGGCGCACCTGTCGCAAGTGGCGTCTGTCGATGCCCGCATGGCCAAGGAAACAGCACCCAAGGGCCGGACGAACCATCCGCCGCGCCCGCCGGGCACCGCGCCCACGCTGCCAGCCGCTGACCGTGACATCAGCGACAAGACACTAACAGAGCTTGCCCACATGTACGGCTGGGGGAGCGTGTACCGGTTCAGCGAGGCGTTGCGGAAACACCGCCGGCCCGTCTATGAACAGGCCCGCGCCAACGGTAACGCCAGATCAGCCGCTAACTTGACACCGCCGGTTGCACCCAAAAGTTTGACGTGCCATAACACCCACCCAAACAAAGGAAACGACAATGCAGCATAGTAGGATCGTCGGCGGATCGACCGCCAAGCGCGTCATCGCCTGCCCAGGCAGCGTGGCGCTGGTGGACAAGATGCCACCTAGCCCAAGCAGCAGCTACGCCAACGAAGGCACCTTGCTGCACGACACCATCGCGGACGTGCTGGACAAGAACAAGCCGCCAGAGTTCTTTCTGGGGCGCACTTATGAGGGCATCACGCTGGATGATGACCTGATCGAGCGCAAGTTGCGCCCGGCGCTGGCCGCGCTGGATGAGATCGATCCAGAGGGAAGGATGGAGTATGCTGTCGAAAGCCGGGTGGGTTTTGGGGATTATCTGCCTGACGTTTTTGGTAGTACTGATTTTCTGGGCCGAATTGGTTGGCGCGCTGTTGTGCTGGATTGGAAGTTTGGTGATGGAATCCCTGTCGGCGCTGAGGAAAACGCGCAACTGATGTTCTACGCCGCTGCCGCCATGCGGACACCGACGACGCAGTGGGTGTTCGAGGGCGTGGAGGAGGTCGAACTCATCATTGTGCAGCCGCCCAGCGTCAAGCGGTGGGTGACCACGGTGGAGCGCATCAAGGCGTTCGAGGCTGACCTGAAGGCCGCCGTCACTCGCGCGCTCAAGCCTGACGCACCGCTGAAGGCCGGCGACCATTGCAAGTGGTGCACTGCCAAGCCTGTCTGCCCGGTGATGACCGGCGCTGTCGATCGCCTGCTAGCGGCCAAGCTGGACGCCGTCCCGGCGGATCAGATCGCGCATTATCTGGATCAGGTGCCGCTGGTCGAAGATTTTATCGCTGGCTTGCGGGCGCTGGCCGGGCAGATGCTGACCGAGGGCAAGCCGGTGGGCGATTGGAAGTTGGTGCCAAGGCGACCAGTTCGCCAGTGGGCTGACGAAGACAAGGCTGTGGCGTTCCTGACAAGCGCGGGCGTTGAAGCCTGGGGCGAACCGAAGGCGATCACGCCGGCGGTGGCCGACAAGGCGCTGAAGAAAATGAAAATCGAATTGCCGGCTGACCTGGTGGTCGCCGTCTCAAGTGGTAACACTCTGGCACCGGGGAATGACCCCCGGCCCGCGGTGTTGCAAATCGGCCACACGCTCAAGAAGGCGATGGCCAAAATCCAGTAAGGAACACAATCATGTCGAATGAACTCTCCAAGTTTGGCGGCTCGAATCTGCCGTCTGTTAAGTCTCTGGCGTCCGCGCTGCGTTCCATCGAATCGTCGGCTGGTGCTGGCGGTATGGCCATCCTTAAGATGGACAAGACCGGCCATTGGGTCTTCGGTGCTGATCAGACCGAGGTCGAGGATGACAGCCTGTGGGCGGTCAATCCGTTCTCGTTCGTCCACGGCTACATCGCCTGGGGCGATGGCGAAGTGCTGGCCGAGAAGATGGTCAGCGTCTCTGAACCGCTGCCGGAACTTGAACCCGCGCCTCCGTCCGCCAAGCGCGGCTGGGAAATGCAGATCGGCATGACGCTGGCCTGCACGAACGGCGAGGACGAAGGTCTGCAAGTCCGCTACAGCGTGACCAGCGTCGGCGGTAAGCGCGCCGTGCAGGGCCTAGCGGTGGCCATCGCTGAACAGGTGGACAAGGATCAGGACAAGCCCGTGCCGGTGGTGCGTTTGAAGAAGGAACACTATCAGCACAAGAGCTATGGCCGCATCTTCACGCCGGTGTTCGACATCGTGAAGTGGTCGGGCATGGACGCAGCCCCGGCGGAGGAAGACGCCGAGGAAGCGGAAGCCCCGGCTGAAGACGCACCGCGCCGCCGGCGCCGCGTGTAAACTGGGCAGCGAACGCCGGGGCGGATTGGGCCGCCCCGGCTAGTAGCGGATGAAGTGAGGCATCCATGAGCATCCTATGGCTCGATTTCGAGACGCGCAGCCGCTGTGATCTGCCGGCCAAGGGCGTCTACAACTACGCGCAGGACGCCAGCACCGACGTGCTGTGCATGTCCTACGCCTTCGACGATGACGACGTGCGGACGTGGACGCCTGACCAGCCGTTCCCCGCCGACGTGCGCCACCACACGGGCCAGATCAGGGCGCACAACGCCGCGTTCGAGCGTCTGGTGTGCTGGTACGTCCTACAGATCGACTACGCGCTGGAGCAGTTCTATTGCACCGCAGCACAAGCCCGCGCCAACTGCGCGCCGGGCAGCCTGGAGGACGTGGGCCGGTTTGCTGGCGCGTCCATGAAAAAAGATCACCGCGGCGCGCAACTGATCCGGCTGCTGTCAATCCCGCAGGCGGATGGCACCTTCCGCGACGATCCCGGCCTGATGGCTGAGATGGTTGCCTACTGCGAACAGGACGTACGCGCCATGCGGGCCATCGCCCAGGCCCAGCGCGCGCTGTCCGCTGATGAGTTGCGCGACTACCACGTCAACGAGCGCATCAATGACCGCGGCGTCCTGCTGGATCGCCCGCTGGCGCTGGCCGCCGTGCAGTACGCCGACGCCGAGTCCATCGACATTCAGCAGACGGTCGAGGAGGCCACTGGCGGCGAGATCACGTCCGTCCGCAGCCCCAAGATGCGGGCGTGGGTGCTGGATCGCGTGGGGCCGCAGGCGCTCAAACTGGCGACGGTTTACAAGGACGGCGAACCCAAGCTATCAATCGACAAGAACGTCCGTTTCAATCTGTTGGCTCTGGCAGAGGAAAACCCCGATGAAGTACCGGCCATCGTCGCTGAAGTTATCCAATGCGCGGATGACCTCTGGGCATCGTCAGTTGCAAAGTTTGCGCGCGCGGCTGCGCTCTCAGACGATGAGGATCAACGAGTTAGAGGAGCGTTCGTATTCGCTGGAGGTAGTGCTACAGGCCGCGCTTCATCATTTGGACTGCAAGTTCATAATTTCCCACGACGATGCGCCGACGACCCTGCACTAGCACGGCAGGCAATGGTGCGCGGCCACAAGATCGTGCCGCAGTTCGGACGCCGGATCACGGACGTGCTGAAGGGGATGCTGCGCCCGGCGCTGATGGCGCCCGAAGGCAAGCGGCTGGTGGTGGCCGATTGGGCCGCCATTGAGGCGCGGGTGACGCCTTGGGCGTCGAACACAAACAGCGGCGCAGAGAAGCTGGGCATCTTCGCGCGCGGTGAGGACGTGTACAAGCACAACGCCGCGGCAACCTTCCACGTCCGCTATGATGACGTGGACAAGGATCAACGCCAGATCGGCAAGGTGCAGGAATTGGCCTGCGGCTTCGCCGGCGGCGTGGGCGCCTTCGCCAGCATGGGCCGCATCTACAACGTCATCCTGACCGAGAGCGACAGTCGCAAGATGGTGGACGGCTGGCGCCGGGCGAACCCGTGGTCGGTCAACTACTGGACGGGGCTGGAGCGGGCGTACACCGGCGCCATGCGCCACCCAGGCAAAGAGATCGCCGCGGGACGCGTGACATATTTGTTCGACAAGCAGCATCTTTGGTATGCACTGCCGTCAGGCCGTGTGCTATGCTACCCGTTCGCCCGCTTCGATGAGGAGGGCAACATCACATACGCCAAGGCGGCGTGGAAGCCCGCCGCTGACGCAAAGGAATGGCCCCGCGCCCGCCTGTGGCGCGGTCTGGCCTGCGAAAACATCACACAGGCCATCGCCAATGATCTGCTGCGGCACGCGCTGCGGCGGTTGGAGGAAGAAGGATTCGACGTAGTGCTGCACGTCCACGACGAAATCGTGCTGGAGACCGACGCCAGCACCGCCGAGGACGCCGCTGCCGCGCTGGTCAAGATCATGTGTACACCGCCGCACTGGGCCGCTGGCCTGCCGCTGAACGCGGAAGTGGCTATCATGCAACGTTACGGGAAATAGGAGTACTGCGATGAGTGAGGATCGCACCAAGTTTATAGAATACGTCACCAAGCTGGCGTTCGAGACGGGTGAAACGGCGCTGCTGCTGAAGCAGAAGCCGACGCTGGTCGGCGGCGAGATGGTCTACCACGGCGATGGGGCGCCGAAGGCCACCTTCCCGTCGTTCCTGCCGGCCAAGGCCAACATCAAGCCGGGCGATGCGTGGTACGTCAACACCGGGTCGTTCATCGTTGACCGCTTCGTGGACGGCAAGCCATCGGCCAAGTCCGAGAACGTCGAATACGTCCTGTTCATGATGCTGGACGACATCGGCACCAAGTCCAAGGAGCCGTCGCTGGCCCCGACGTGGATCATGGAAACGTCCGAAGGGTCGTTCCAGTGGGGCTACGCCTTCAGCGAACAGCCGTCCAAGGCAGACTTCACAGCGGCCATCACCGCCATCGCGGATGCGGGCTACACTGACCCAGGCGCAACCAACGCCGTCCGCAACTGCCGCATCCCCGGCAGCGTCAACCTGAAGCGGGGCAGGGGCAACTTCGAGGCGCGGCTGGTCGAGTTCCACCCCGACCGCGAGTACACGCTGGACGAAGTGTGCGCGGCGCTGGGCGTCGTGCCGCCCGAATCGGACACCGCGGAGATCAAGAGCATCAAGATACGCGACACCGGCCAAGACAACGTGCTGGCGTGGCTGTCCGACAACAGCATGGTGCTGTCGCGGGTCAACAACGAGGGCTGGTGCGGCGTCGTCTGCCCTAACCATGCCGCACACTCGGACGGCAGCATTGAGGGCCGCTACAAGCCGCTGGATCGCTCCTACTGCTGCTATCACGGCCACTGCCAAGACCTGACCAGCACGACGTTCCTGAAGTGGGTGTCGGACAACGGCGGCCCGACCGTAACGCCAGGGCTGCGCGACGAACTGATCGCCGAACGGATGCGGCTGATGGCCGAGAAAATCTCGCCGACCGAAGCGTTTCCGGATCAGGCCGCCATCACCGTCAAGGAGGTCGAGCGCAAGGAAGCCGGGCGGCTGTTGAAGACCGAGTGGTTTGACCGCTTCGCCTACGTGCAGTCTGACGACAGCTACTTCGACATGGTGACGCGCCAAGAAGTGCCGCGCAACGTGTTCAACGCGCTGTTCCGTCACGTCGATTGCCGGTCGATCCACAACAACAAGCGGCAAGTCGCCGCGTCGGTCTACTATGACGAGCGCCGGCAGGAGTTTGGCGCCAAGGCGCTGACCGGCATTACCTACGCCGCCGGCGAGGACGTGCTGGTGGCGCGTGACGGGCTGGTCTACGGCAACCGCTGGGTCAACGCCCGCCCCGACATGAGCGCCACGGCATCAGTCAGTGACGCACAGGTCACGCCGTGGCTGGATCACTGCCGCAGTCTGATCGAAGAAACATCCGAACTTGAGCATATCTTGGATGTGATGGCGTACAAGGTTCAGCACCCGAACGTGAAGATTAACCACGCGGTGCTGCACGGCGGCGACGAAGGCAGCGGCAAGGACACCATGTGGGCGCCGTTCCTATGGGCCATCGGCGGTAAGCACCAGCACAACAGGTCGATCATTGAGACGGGCGAGATCAACAGCCAGTGGGGATACAACCTAGAGGCTGAAGTTCTGATCCTGAACGAACTGCGCGAACCGGAGGCGAAAGAGCGCCGGGCGCTGGCCAACAAGCTCAAGCCGATTATCGCAGCGCCGCCAGAGACGCTGCTGATCAACCGCAAAGGCTTGCACCCCTACGAGATGCTGAACCGGGTTCAGGTGGTGGCGTTCACGAACGACCCGCTGCCGATCACCCTGCCGACGCAAGACCGCCGCTGGTTCTGCGTGTGGTCACGCGCACCGCGGATGCATCCCGACGAAGCGGCGGTGCTGTGGGATTGGTACAAGGGCGGCGGCTACGAGAAGATCGGAGCCTGGCTGCACTTGCGGGACGTGTCGGCGTTCAATCCTGCCGCCGCGCCGCCGGTGACCGAGTGGAAGCTGAACATGGTCGAGCAGGGCATGAGTGTAGCCGAGAGCTACTTGGTTGATATGATGCGCCTGCGCGTGGGGCCGTTTGCGTCGGGCGTTGTCGGCGGGCCGTTCCACAAGCTGTGTGATCTTTTGGTCACAGAGGGTAAGGTTCCTGCGGGTGTCAAAGTGCCGCAGGCTGCACTGCTGCACGCCTTCAAGGAAGCCGGTTGGACGGACTGCGGGCGTCTGGGATCGGCTGACTTCCACACCAAGCGGCATATCTTCGCAGCCCTGGAGGTTGCGAGGGTTCATACCAAATCCGACCTTCGCCGGATGATAGAAAACATTGATACCACCGGGGCGAAGGTGGTAGGGATTCATCAACAGCGCACCCCAAACCAGCGCGGTTGATGATGGAAACCCCCGGCGTGCCTCACTGCGCCGGGGGTTTCTTTTTGCTTGGCCCTTGCAACAGAATGTTTGCACCCATAGGATAGCGCCATGACCGAGAAAGAGATCGAAGCCTACTTCGTGAAGCGTGTGAAGGCGCTGGGCGGGTACAGCTACAAGTTCCGCAGCGTGACGCAGCGGGGCGTGGCTGACCGCATCGCCTGTCTGCCAAACGGCCAGACGTGGTTCGTGGAACTGAAGAAGCCCGGCGGGCGGCTGTCGCCGCTGCAAGAGGTATTTGCAGAACAGATGGAGACAGCGCGCCAGCACTACGCCGTGCTGTGGTCGAAGGAAGGTGTGGATTCGTGGGCCAATCGCTTCGCTTAAGACCATACCAGGACGACGCCGCCGACTTCTTGTACGAGCGCAACCGGGCGATGATCTTGGCGCCGGTGGGCGCTGGCAAGACCGCGATCACGCTGACGGCCATGCAGGCGATGCTGAACGACGGTTTGGTCAAGCGGTGGCTGGTGGTTGCGCCCAAGCGCGTCTGTACGGACGTGTGGCCGGTCGAAGCACCGAAGTGGTCTAACATCACACCGGCGCTGGCGGTCGGCACCCCGGCGCAGCGTAAAGCGGCGTTGGCCAGCGCCGCGCCTGTGGTCGTCATCAACTACGACAACCTTGATAAGATAGAAGATTTGTCAGGTTTTGACGGCGTCGTGTTTGACGAACTGACGCGGCTGAAGAACCCCAGCGGCAAGCGGTTCAAAGCATTGGAGAAACTTATGTCTACGATGGCGATACGTTGGGGATTGACAGGCTCGTTCACGTCGAATGGCCTTGAGGATGTGTTCGGTCAGTGCAAGATCATCGACCAAGGTTTGCTGGGCCGCGCCAAGGGCGCGTTCCTCCAGCAGTATTTCCACTGCGTCAACCGCGAGTTTGGCCAGTGGACGCCAGCGCCCGGCGCGCTGGAACAGGTGATGGAGCGGATCAAGCCGGCGACGTTCGTGCTTGACCCAGGCGACTACAAGGACAAGCTGCCGCCGTGCCATGTCGTTGAGACGCGGGTTCAACTTGCAGATCGCGGGCCGTATGAGAAGATGAAGCGCGACTACGTGGTCAAGTTCGGCGAAGACCGCGTCATTGCTCAGAACGCCGCGTCGGTGACGACCAAGCTGCAACAGATGGCGTCCGGGTTCGTCTACAACCGCGAGGGGCCGCTGCCGGTGCATTGGTTCAGCACCCACAAGTTTGACCGGCTGGCGGAACTGCTGGACGAGAACCAGCGCGCCAACACCATCGTGGTGTACAACTACCAAGAGGAACTGGCCGAACTACGCAGGCAATTCCCGCACGCCCAGACCATAGAGGACAAGGACGTGATTGAGCGGTGGAACGCCGGCAAGGTCGAACTGCTGCTGGTGCATCCGAAGTCCGCCGGCCACGGTCTGAACCTCCAGCACGGCGGCTGCCACATGGTGTTCGTGTCGCTGCCGTGGTCGCTGGAACTGTACGAGCAGACGGTCGGACGCCTGCACCGCGGCGGTCAGCGCCATGCGGTGTGGGTCTACGTGATGTTGACCGAAAAAACTATTGACGAACGCATCTGGGCGGCCCTTCACGAAAAGCGTGCCGTGTCAGACATAGCGATGAAGGAGTTGAAGAATGAACAAGGTTGATTGGCGGTCGCTGGCCGCCACGCTTACGTCCATGTCGGAGGCCGAGGTCAAGCGCCTGCTGGACGACGAGATGGCAACCCGCCGCCGCATCGGGATCGTGCGCCGCCTGCACCAGCGGTACGCTATGCTGCGTAACGCGCGGGAGCGCGCCGAACTGATGGCGAGGCTGGGCGCATGACGGACGCAGTCAATCCCGACCACTACAAGGTTGGCGGCATTGAGACGATTGACTACCTCCAGGCCAAGCTATCGCCAGAGGAGTTCGCCGGCTACTGCCGTGGGAACGCGCTGAAGTACATGAGTCGCGCTGGGCACAAGGACGCCACGGTGCAGGAGATCGGCAAGGCTATTTGGTATTTGCAGTGCTGGCGGGACAGTCTGATTCACACAGACACACCCACTTAGAATTGTGCGCTTCGATCTCCTTCACCGTCTCAGCGGTGTCGGTCTTGCTGTCGTAGCTGATCGGCTTGGCGATGCGGCAGTAGTCACCGACGAGCGCGGTCGAACCTGTCACGCAGCCGGTCAAGACGAGCGGGATCGTCAGCGTCCATAGCGGCTTCAGTC
>Ga0181359_1000229_pt1 | contig 11776 bp, 8 predicted proteins | sample Fa13VDMM15SD_FD_141229 | JGI IMG/M metagenome (GOLD analysis project Ga0181359, IMG submission 141229) | Freshwater viral communities from Lake Michigan, USA - Fa13.VD.MM15.S.D | ecosystem: Environmental > Aquatic > Freshwater > Lake | place: USA: Michigan | collected 2013-09-24 | reverse complement strand
AGGACCCTGATCGTGGCTCCAACTCCAGCAATGGGTCGGGCAACCCCAACCGTGGCGGTGTGCGTAACGACGAAATTCCCTTTTAAGATCAGCTACTTACGGCGGGGCTTCGGTCCCGCCGCCATTGATCTGAAGGGAAGGCAATGTCAAACGAACAAAGATTTCTTGAAGCCTTCGCCGGATCGGAAGAAGGCCACGGGCAAACGACTGTTACAAGTGCGCGTCGAACCAAGGATGGCAAAGCTGAAGCCAAGAGTTTCGTGGTCCGAGGGCCGCTGACCGAGGGCATCATTGCAAGCCACTTAGGCGGAAAGCAGGGCATCGGGGCTATCCCGATTACCCGCGAGAACCGCGCCAAGTTTGGCGCAATTGACATCGACCAGTACGATCTGGACCATGCGGGTTTGATTGCGAAGGTGCGCAAGTATCGGCTCCCCGTCATCCCGTGTCGGTCGAAGTCAGGCGGGGCCCACCTGTTTGTCTTCCTGTCCGATTGGGTGGAAGCCCGTCTACTGCGTGAATACCTAGGGGAGATGGCTTCTGCGCTGGGCTATGCCAAGGCAGAAATCTTCCCGAAGCAGGACTCGATCCTGATCGAGAAGGGCGATGTTGGCAACTTCATCAACCTTCCCTATTTTGACGCGGAAAATACGCTCCGCTATGCGTTTAATGACGCTGGCGAGGCCATGACCCTAGAAGAATTTCTCGATGCCGTGGAGGCCAGCAGGGTCGATCTGTCGGCCATGGAGTTCCTGACCTACGTCGATGAGGATGTTGCACAGGAAGACGCCCCAGAGCGCGGCTGGCTGAAGGAGTTGCCGCCCTGCATCCGCAACAAGCTGCGCGAAGGCCCGATTACGTCAGAGCGCAACCACTGGGCGTTCCAGTACTGCGTCTTTTCCAAGAAGAAGGACATCGATAGCTGGAAGCCGATGGTCGAGGAGTTCAACGCACGGGAGTTTTCCCCGCCGCTGCCCTCACAGGAACTGTCCGGCACAGTCATGCGGTCGCACGACAAGAAAGAGTATGGCTACAAGTGCAACGAGCCCGCCATCGCCGCCTACTGCGACAAGAAGGCCTGTCGCAAGCTGAAGTATGGCATTGGCAGCAAGACAGCCGACCTGCCCAACATAGGTGGCCTGACCATCCTGATGTCGGACCCGAAGCTGTTGTTCTTGGACGTCGATGGCAAGCGGTTGGAGATCACGATCAAGCAACTGCAGCACCAGAGCCTGTTCCAAGAAGCTTGCATGGAGCAACTCCTGTTTGCCCCACAGCGCCTCAAGGACCCCGATTGGGTGGCGATGGTCAACGACATGCTGCGCAACGCCACACAGGTCCCTGTGCCCGAAGAATTGACCACAAGAGGCCAGTTCGTCGATCTGCTCAAGACCTATTGCACCAGCCGGATCAGAGCCAAGGACCCAGAAGAGTTGAGCATGGGCAAGCCTTGGACAGACGAGGTCATAGGCCGCACGATGTTTACGATGGGTGGCCTGTTCGAGTTCTTGCGACAGCGTAACTTCAGCCTTCTGACCAAGCCACAGGTGCAGCAAATTCTGAAGTCCATGAACAACGATGCCGATTGCGATGGTCACAAGAGCATCAAGAAGTCCGATGGGGGATGGTCCACAGTTCGCGTGTGGTGGGTCCCCCAGTTCTCTAACGATGAAGTTTCAATGCCTCCAAAGGAAGTACAGTCCGATGTCCCATTCTGAAATCATTCTTCACAACGTCAAAGACCTGCAGCGCATCTTCAACCTGTCTCGGTCCAGCGTCTACCGCATGATTGGCCGCGATGGTTTTCCGGCATCCGTTGTCGTAGGCCCCGCCGACAAGCGTGGGTCAGCGGCCCGCTGGCGCTCCGATGAGGTTCAGGCCTATATCGAGACCCTACCACGGGAGAAGATCCTTGACGTCTAAGCTTATCTTCGGACCTCCGGGGTGCGGCAAGACGTACTTCCTGATTGGGAAGATACGCGAAGCCCTGCAGCGTGGCATTCATCCCGACCGGATTGGGTTTTCGTCCTTCACAAACAAGGCCGTCGATGAGGCGATGCTGCGGGTGGGCAAGGAGTTTGGCCTTACCAAGAAGGACATGCCCTTTATGCGGACCCTGCACTCGCTGTGCTTCAGGGCGCTGGGGCTGACCCGAAACGACGTAGCCAACGCCGAAGACTACGCCGCGCTGGGGCGCATCTTGCATCTAAGCTTCAGGGAAGGCCGGACCATCGATCCCGAAGACGATTGGGTCATGCCCGGAGAAGTCTTTGACGACGACTATCTGCGCATCTACGACAGGTCCCGTCTGCGCATGGTCTCGCTTGAGCAGGAGTTCAAGGAATCAGCCGACTACGACATGTCCTACCCTGCATTGCTGCAGATGGTGGGCACGTGGGAAAACTACAAAGCTGCCAACGGCAAGCTAGACTTCACCGATATGCTGATAAAGTTCCTTCAAATTGGAGAGACACCACGGCTGGAACTGCTGATCGTGGACGAAGCGCAGGACCTGACGCCGCTGCAGTGGGCCGTGGTCCGCCGTCTGATGGAGACCGCCAAGGAAACCTACTTTGCCGGAGACGATGATCAGGCCATCCACACGTGGGCTGGCGTGGACATCAAGCTGTTTTTGGGTTCGTCTGATGACAAGCAGATACTGAACCAAAGCTTCCGTATTCCCCAAAAAGTCCACGCCCTAGCAAACTCTGTGGTGCAGCGGATACACATCAGACAGCCCAAACTTTGGATGCCCACAGAACATGAGGGCAGCGTGTCCTTCCACATGGACCGCCGCACCGTTCCATTGGACCAAGGTTCGTGGACCATTATGGCTAGAACGAACTTCCAAGTTAACGAATTGGCAAAAAGTTTACGTGAGGACGGGGTTTTCTTCCAACGTGGTAACATGCGCAGCGTATCGTTACCCTTGTCCCAAGGCATCGACGCTTGGTTCCGGCTCTTGAAGGGCGAGATGCTGACCAAGGACGAAGTGAAGGCCCTGATGAAGCGACTGCCTAAGATAGGCAAACACAAGGCGCTGACGTCTGGAGCAATGGCTGCACTCGATACGGGCGATCCAGAGGGGCGCTATTCATTGGAACTGCTGCAGCGCGACTACGGCCTTCTGATCAACGGCGGCGGGGTCGAGGTGTTCGGCCTAACCGATGACGAGGAAATCTACATCCGGTCCTTGCTGCGCGAAGGCGTCAAGCTGACCGAAGACCCAAGGATCAAGATTGCCACGATCCACGCCATGAAGGGCGGGGAAGATGACAACATCATGCTGCTGACCGACTCGACCCGCAACTGCGCCCTATCCCAAGACCAAGACAGCGAAGGCCGTGTTTGGTATACAGGCATCACAAGAACGAAGGAGAATCTTCATGTCGTTGAGTCCAACCGAAAATACCGTTATCAAATCTGATCTTTGGAATGCGCAGCAAGAGTGGGAAGACGAGGAAATTTTCTACGTGAGCAAGTACCCCGACGACAACCCGAAGACGGCCCTTGGCGAGGCAAAGACGAAGCTAAGTGACACCCCAACTGTTGGCATACAGGAGATGGGCAGGGTGTTTACGGGCGGCGCTGCCAAGTATGGGCGCTTTAACTGGCGCGACCATGCCGTCTCTGCCACAGTCTACTACGATGCAGCCCAGCGCCATCTGATGGCTTGGTTTGCTGGGGAAGACATCGATCCCGAAAGTGGCATCTCGCACCTCGCCCATGTCATGTCTTGTTGCAATATCGTGCTAGATGCAAAAGAGCACGGCAAGCTGAACGATAACCGCCTGACGACAGGCAAAGGAACTCTGACCAGTGGTGAGTGATAAACAAGACGACCGCACGATGGGCTTCATGACCATCCTAGACGTCGATGCCACAACACGGGAGTGGGTTACTCCGACCAGCTTTCCCGACCTGACGGGCTACAAGGAAGTCGCCATAGACCTCGAGACCCATGACCCCAACCTGACCACGCTAGGGGCGGGCTGGGCGCGTAAGGACGGCAAGGTTGTGGGCGTTGCGGTGGCCGCTGGCGAAGACGCTTGGTACTTCCCCTTTGCCCACGCCGTTGCCCCAAACCTAGACAAGCGCATGGTCATGCGGTGGCTCCAGAAGCAGATGCAGACGCCACGGCAGACGAAGATCATGCACAACGCCCAGTACGACCTTGGCTGGCTCATGGCAGAGGGGATCGAGGTCCAAGGCACGATCATCGATACCATGATTGTCGCCGCCCTAGTGGACGAGAACAGGCTGTCCTACAGCCTAGACAACCTTGCCAAGCAGTATTGCGGGATGCGCAAGGACGAGAAGCTTCTGCGGGCCGCTGCCAAGGATTGGGCGCTAGACCCCAAGAAGGATATGTGGAAGCTCCCGGCCACCTATGTTGGGACCTACGCTGAACAGGACGCACGGGCCACGCTGGCCCTGTGGAAGGTCTTGCAAAAGGAACTGGACGAACAGCAGCTTCAGGCCATCTTCGAAATCGAACAGCCCTTGACCGAAATCTTGGTGAAGATGCGGATGCAGGGCGTATGTGTCGATCTGGATAAGGCAGAGCAATCGCGCAAGGTCTTGCGCAAGAAGGTTGCCGAACTGAAGGCCTTCATCAAGCATAAGAGCGGCGTGGACATCGAACCTTGGGCCGCTGCCAGCGTCCAGAAGGTCTTCGACAGCCTTGGCTTGACCTATGAACAGACGGAAACAGGCCAGCCCGCCTTCAATAAGATGTTCTTGGCGTCCCACCCCAACGAGGTGGCTAACGCCGTTGTGCAGCTACGGGAAATGGACAAGGCCGACAGCACGTTCATCGACTCGATCCTGCAACATTCCAAGGGCGGGCGCATCCACTGCGAATTCCACCAGTTACGCTCCGACGATGGCGGCACTGTGACGGGCCGGATGTCGTGCAGCAACCCCAACCTCCAGCAGATCCCTGCCCGTGATCCCGTGGTCAAGAAATTAATCCGGGGTATTTTTGTCCCGGAAGACGGCTGTCAGTGGGGGTCCTTCGACTACTCCTCCCAAGAGCCGAGGTTATTGGTCCACTATTGCGCACTCCTGCCGGATTCTATGCGCCACCCGATGATCGATGAGATGGTGGCCCAGTTCCACGCCGGAAACGCCGACCTTCACCAAATGACGGCGGACATCGTGGGCGTGAAGCGCAAGCAAGCCAAGACGATCAATCTAGGCATTATGTATGGCATGGGCGTGGCTAAGATGGCGACCCAGCTTGGGATCGATCAGGAAGAGGCCAAGGGCCTTCTGGCGGTGTATCACGACAAGGTCCCCTTCGTGAAAGGCATTGCGGACATCGCATCGCGTCAGGCGGAACAGCACGGCAAGGTCAGGACAGTGGGCGGTCGCCTGTGCAGGTTCCCGTTGTGGGAAAGCCGCCAGTTTGGCTACACCAAGCCGCTGCCGCACGATGAGGCTATTAAGGAGTACGGCCCGGGCCTACGCCGCGCCTTCACGTACAAGGCCCTGAACAAGCTCATACAGGGCTCTGCCGCAGACCAGACCAAGAAGGCGATGGTGGACTGCATGCGGGATGGCCTACAGCCGATGCTTCAGATCCACGACGAACTGTGCTTTAATGTGGAGAGCGATGCACAAGCGGCCAAGATTAGGGAAATTATGGAAAACGGCATCAACCTCTTGGTCCCCAGCAAGGTAGACCAAGACCTACAGAGCAACTGGGGAGACGTAGACTGATGGAAGATGCCGTTGGCTTCAAGGATATGCACTCGGCCCAGATCGAAGAGTTTATGAACTTCGTGGCCCACGCCCTCGATCTGTCGTCAACCCTGTCCGATGTCCTCGAGGAAGAGGACATCTTTACAGAGACCAAAAATCAGGTGGAAAACTTGATCGAGATGTTTGGGGGTCACGCCATGATCACTGACCAAACGTCGCCCGAGTCGACGGATTTGGAACAAGAATAGGGCTGATCTGGGGCCGTGCCGGGGGCATCCCTGCGGTGGCGGGGGCAGGGGTGGTATTGGCAGATAGTGTGCCCATTGGGTTTGTAACCATTCCTACAGCGGCCCCGCCAATTTTTCCGAGGTCCGAAAGCATCTTGGAAGCTTCGTCCGTTTGCCGGACTTCTTGGACCTTCTTACTGGAAAGTTGCTGCAGGGCGTTGGTCTCTTCCTCGCCCTGTTCTACTGTTCCACGGATGCCGTAGGACGTTGCTTGAGCAAAGATTTGATTGATGGCCTGAAGGCCCTGACCGACAACATCTCCTGACTTATAGTTCCCAGACATAAGCTGCTTAAGGGTATTCTTGTTTCTAGACGCCATGATCAACCTAAGCACCTTCTTGTTACGAAGAGCCTTGGACACGGCAAAGTGGTACGCGGCAGGGACAAGAAGAGAAAACGGGTTTAGGATTATCGCCAATCCCGCATAAGCCGCCGCCATAGTGGCCGCAGCAAGACCGCCCTTCCCTTTGATGGCAGCGTTAGAGACCTTTGCCATGTTGTCAACAATCGTGTTCAGGGACTTGGCTACGCCCCCCCCAAAAAGTTGGTCTAAGGCGTCATCCCCATAGCTGTTGAGCACGTGTTGAAAACCTTCGGCAAGTCTTCCAGAAGTAAAGGAGTCGATAAATTGTTGTGACTTTTTTAGGTCACCCATTGCATCCGTTGAGATGTTGGCCTGACGAAGAATTCTAGCCATAGCCACGTCACGAACACCCTCCATGGCCTCTGGGCTGAGGTTTCGAGTTGCGATCCTTGCATTTTCAGGGGACTGCAAAACCGCTTTTGCCACGCCTTCAGTGTTCCCGTCTTCCATCATGCGCAGGAACTGGCTACGATCCAGCTTTTCTTTGCCCAGTTGTGTCGCCTTTAGGTTCATCAGAATTTCAGACAAAGACGGGTTCTTTGCCATCATCTCTTCAAGCACCACAGGGGCAATGTCAGTCTTAGAACGGCTAAGAACGGTGATTAGGCTTTCAAGCTGATCTTTTTCGTTCTTAAACAGCTCCTCATAGATGCGGGGCTTTGACTTAAGTTTTGCTACAAGTACCGTTGGATCGATAACAAGAGCCCCCGTATTCGGATTGGGCTTCACCTTTGACTGAAGAAGTATGTCGTCCAAGTACATCTTAGCAAGATTTTGGCGCAATTCTTCTGCGCGATCTACACCGCGACCTGCGGCCCCCGCAACCTCGCTTTCCAGCTTTTCAACGCGCTGGATTTCCTGAGCCAAGAAACGACGTTGATCACTTCCGGGCGGAAGCAGATTCATCTGTTTGCGGGCATCTTCAACGCTCATGCCTATGATGCTCATCCTAGAAGCGGTGCGGTCCCCTTGCTCCAAGCCCTTAATATACTTCGTGCCACGAACAGCCTGAAGAAGTTGCCTAAACGCTTCTGGGTTGTCCTTCCCAATAAGCTGCTCATAGACAAACTTTTCGTTTACCCCACCTTCTCTGCGGGCTTGGGCAATTATGTTCTGGGTGACGGCATTGTCAAACCGCTGCATCCCCTTGCGGTACAGGGCGTTTGCACGGCGCAGAGTGGCAAGGTCGTCGGAAATCTCACCCAAAGGCCTTGTAAAATCTGTCCCGACCATAAAGATGTCAGAAGGCATTTGATCCGCCATCTTCGTAAACACTTCGGTCTTGTTCATGGCGGTGGTAATGGAACTTTTCAACGCGCCAAGAGCGCCAACGTTCACGTCAGCAATCAAACCCGGATTTACTGTGGCGTTATCCAAGCCTGTCCGAATGCGCGACAATTCCAAAACGGTAGCATATTCTGGAAGGTCTTCCACCAATCGAACAAATCGGGTAGTGCCGATGTCTGCAATAGAATCAAAGGTAAGCCGCTTCATCTCGGCCTTGATGTCCGCAGTTGGAATAACTGCTTGTCCACTTAAGTTCTTGTTAACCTTAGTGTAAACACTGTCCATAGTTTCATCAAACAGGCGCTTGCTAAGTTGCATCATCCCTATAATGTCGTCTGGAACGAATCCTTCCGTGCGCAGGTTTGCAAACACTTTGCCAAGGCTTTGCTCGACAGTCGTGTCCAAGATCCTCTGCGCTTTCACAAGGTCATCGTCTGCTGTCCCGTAGACCTTTTCAACGTCCCGTTGCAACATGTCGGAAAGGGTTGTCAACGTTTCTTCGTCTGCAACACGAAGGGCCCTAAGATCTTTGACGATTTGTTCGGCATTCTGAAGGGCAACTTTCTGGTTGGGAAAGATCCCCTCCAGAACACCTTGCAAACGCCCCGTGATGGGGCGGTATTCCGGACCTGCCCCGCCAGAGATGGTGGGGACGAATCCTTGATCCAGTAAGCCCCGAAATTGTTTGCGGGCAGCTTCGCCCTTTGCCGTGTCTGGACCTTTGATGATGCGACCCGCAAGCTTTGAAATGAAGCGACCCGCACCTTCCCCAAGGGCGGCAAAAGCCCCCTCGTAAGCGCTGTCCCGCATGACGTCGTCAAAGCTTTGATCCTGAAGACCTTGAGCGTACTCAATACCCTCATCCAGCGCCTTACCTGCAGCCCCAGCAACGGCAGCAATCGCCACCCCCGGAAGAATGCCAACGCCAGAGGCCATCAGGCCCGCGCCAATGCCAGCCGCCATTGGAAGTCCCGCCTGTCCAAGAAACTCCTTAACGTCGCCCCACGACAAGCCCTCTTCATCAATGGACACGTCAGGGCCTTCGCCCATACCAAGGTTCTTCCGGCCTTTTTGGGTTAGCACAAATCGGCCAAGGGCATCCTTACGGAAGCCGCCTTCACCCACAGAACGCCGAAGATAGTTGGCACGGCCCTCGTCCGTTTCCATGCGGCCATAGCCAAAGCGGGAGAATTTACCTATGTCTTGCAGGCCTTGGGTGTAGTCAACGCCCTCCTCTCGGTAGACGTTGGCGTACTCATCAGCGGTCATACGCTCCCCCTCGGGGGTGATTCCCGCTTGTTCGCGCATGCGGGAGTATTCCTGAATTTCCTCAATGCTGGCCCCAGAGACAGGGCTCTTGGCCGAGGGAATTTTTGCTTGATACTCTTCTGGATACAGGGTGCGATCAATTTGGGCAAGTTCTGCCTGAGTCGGCTTTTCGCCGTCAATCTCAAACTCAACATCACCCTTCGGACCAGCTACGACAATAACGCCCATTTATTCCCCTCCGCCCAAGTACCGCTTAATATATTTTCCACTCTCATCAATGAGGTATTCAAATTTTGGTGCCTGTTCCTCTGGGTTAAAAACACGTTCTGCCTTTTCGCTTCTAAAAGGCGTTCCAGATGGGGTATAAGTACCGCTTAAACCCTCCATAAGAGTGTTATATGTATCTAGAGCAGACTGTTGCTTGGACTCCGCCTGTTGCAAAATTTCCTGCAGCTTGTCGTTAAGAACCCCTTGGTCCTTAAACATGTTGCCGTAACCGCCAGCCGCAACACCAACAATAGAGTCAACCAGTGCTCGGTCTACGTTAGAAATATTGTTTCCAGCTTCACCCAGAATGTCCTGAACCATTCGGGCGGCTACGGTCTTCATCGCGGAATCATATTTCTCCACGGAGTCTAGGCCCTCAAGCTTGATTTGCAATGCGCTGGCCGCTTGGTTGACTGCTTTCAGGAAGGCAGGTTTTAACCCATTAACCTCACCCTTAGCATTTCTGATGATACTGGCCTCAATGAGTGGAATAGTGTTTCTAGCTTTGGAAAAAGCGTCGGCGGCCTTATCTATGTCGGCTATACTGGCTCGATACTGCTCTGCGGAGAGGGTTTTATTTTCTTCAGCCTCAATCAGGGCTGTTCGAAGAGCAGTGTCCCTGACCCTCATGGCATCGCTCAAGCTTTCGCTGACTACGCCGTCAGGCATGCGGCCGCTGATAATGTCGGAATGCAGAACCGGGATGCTTTCGCCAGATTCATACGTCTTGCCTCGATAGGTGACCTCCCCGGAGGCAACGTAATCGGTAAACTCACGCCCCAAGGCGCGGTCCTCCTTGGCGATCTCACGCCCCAAGGCGCGGTCCTCCTTGGCGATCTCAAGACCGTACTCCATAGCCGACAACTGAATTTGGCGGTTAAACTCATCCTTAGCAGCCTTGTCCTTGATCATCATGTTAGACCCAGCCAGCAAGCCATTGGCAATGTTGGACATGGCGTTGGGGCTTTCCCCCGCCGCAATAGCAAAACCTATCTGGGCCAACATCAAGCCCTTATTGATGCCCTCGTACTTAGGGGCCATGTCCGCAAACTGCTTTGCAAAGTCGGCGGCGGTCTTTTCGCGGACCTCGGGCTTGGGATTGTTCAGGCCAGCAGCAACGTCCGCCGGGGTAATGGAACCCTTGCGGCCAAGGACCTCTGCCTCCATCCCTGTCGGGCCCTTTTGAACCCCTTGGGCGTCTTTCGGCAGCTTGCGGGCTTCCATCTCCATGCCACTAGGACCCGCTTGGTTCTCAAGCATCCCCTTAAAAGCAGGGATTCCTGCCGCCGTCAGCGGCTTACCGTCCATAAACGTGCGGGTGCTTTGCCCACGGGCATCGACTTCCATGTCGCTAGGGGGAGGCGTAAGCGCAGGGTTGGGGACAGGTGGAACAGTTTTAAGGTTGTTTTGCGCAGCCCGTTCAGACAGGCTTTGGAAAATGTCCATATTCTGAGGCAGCATGGGCCCTACTACATCTGTCGAGTAAAAGGGCGTTGCTCCACCCGGAAGATTTCCATACTTATCTTCCGCCGTGTACGTAACCCTGTCCGCAAGAGCGATGGTCTTGTCACGTTCTCGGTCTAACTTGGCAAGCTTGCTCTGGAGTTCGTTGATGATCTCGAACTTGTTGGGGTCCGAAGAGGTCTGAACCTCACGAATCTTCATGAGCAGATCGTTCCGAAGGCCTTGGAACTTGGCCCGGAGGTCAGGGACATCCCGATTGGTGTAATCGCCGCCCTGCACAATCTGAGAGCCGCTAAAGGAGCGTTGCTTAAGAGCCTCTGGAATGCCCGGATCAACTTGACCGACCCCATAGCCAAGCGGCTGTGGGTAACGGAACCCGGTATCTTCCATGGTTCCACCTGTACCAAACATGCCTGATCCGGCATAGTCTTGGATGTTGCCCATCTTCTTCAGGCGCTCACGGGCTACACGCTCCGTTGCCTTTTTTTGGAACATCGAGCGGTCAAGTACACTAGCCATGGATCAGTTCTCCTTACGCTCTTTGACCAAACATACCCGACTGATAAAGACCAGCAAGACCCATCCCAAGTCCACCAATCTGGCTGGCAGCACTTGGTCCCGATTGCGAAGCTGTCGTGACTTGCCCCATGGGCAGACCCTGAATGATCCCCGCATACTGGTTTAGGTTCTGGAAGGGTGTCATGACCTTCTGATACTGGTTTTGGCGGGCAGCGTCCAATCCGGCTTGGTTCTGCAACTGATACATGCTGCCGATGTCCATCATCGTGCCAATGTCCCTGATGTTGAGCGATTGACCCAACTCTCCAAGGCCACCCATGCTTGTGCCAAGGTTGCCGAGCGTTCCGGCAATGCCCCCTGCCGTCTGTGCGCCCTGCAAACCCAACTGGCCGTAACCCGTCCCAAGGTTGCCCAAGAGTTTTGCATAGTCGCCCTGACGCAGTTGCTGCGCCTCGAAGGACTTCTGGGCCATGTCTTGGGCAGATTGATAGCCCGAGGCACGTAGGGCGGTGCTGGTCTTGGCTTGCTGCTCTGCAATGTTGCGGCCCAGTTCGCGTTGCTCAACGCCCTGACGGCTACCGCCAAAGGCCCCAGCCCCAACAGCCTGAGACCG
>Ga0181359_1000227_pt1 | contig 11838 bp, 13 predicted proteins | sample Fa13VDMM15SD_FD_141229 | JGI IMG/M metagenome (GOLD analysis project Ga0181359, IMG submission 141229) | Freshwater viral communities from Lake Michigan, USA - Fa13.VD.MM15.S.D | ecosystem: Environmental > Aquatic > Freshwater > Lake | place: USA: Michigan | collected 2013-09-24 | reverse complement strand
TCTGTACATGAGTTCTACAGCATCTATTAGCCCATCATTCCATCCTAGAGTGTTTTAATGGCAGATAGAATTAATGGCTTTAAAGTAACTTCTATTGGTGGCATGAACACCAACAGGGACGTATTGTCTCAAGGTGAAGAAAGCCCCGGTTCTGCTACACAGCTTATTAATTATGAACCTTCTATTAATGGTGGTTACAGACGCATCAGTGGGTTTGCTAATAACTATGGAACAGTTACAGGCACTGGTGCTGTCTTAGGAGTGTTGGTAGCAGAAGATTTAAACAATAGTATTTTTGCTTGTCGTAAACCTTCTGCTGGTACAAACTACTTTTATAGGTGGGTAAATTCTTCATCTACTTGGTCAGCCATTACAACTCCAGCAGGTGTTACGATGGTAGGGGTTAAGAAGGTTAGGTTTACTAAGTATAATTGGAGTGCTCCTAAGTTTGTTTTAACTGATGGTATTAATCCAGCAGCCGTGTATGATGGAACAACATATACACAGATTACTCATTCTAATGCGCCCAATAGTCCTAAGTATTCAGCAGCATTTAAGAATCATATATTCTTAGCTGGTGATCCTACAGATCCTTACAACTTATATGTTTCTTCTCCGTTAGCAGAGACAGACTTTAATCCAGCTAATGGTGCTGCTGTTATTAATGTAGGCTTTGAAATTGTTCAGATTAAACAATTTAGAGATACGTTATACATCTTCGGTAAGAATGCTATTAAGAGTTTGGTAGGTACAAATATAGCTGACTTTGTTGTTGGCGAGGTGACAACAAACTTAGGTTGTGTTGTGCCAGATAGTGTGATAGAACTGGGTGGTAATTTATTGTTCTTAGGACCAGATGGTTTTAGACCTGTGTCAGGAACAAATAAGATTGGTGACGTTGAGCTTGAGACAATTTCTAAACAGATTCAATTTACAATTACATCAATCTTACAAGAACTTAATGCTGGCTCTATTGATCCAGAATCTTTGAGTTCAGTGGTGTTGCGTAAGAAGTCTCAATTTAGAATGTTTATCCCTAGTGAAGGAACATTTGGATTGTTAGGTGGTTTGCGTGAAAGAGAAGGTGGTATTTCTTTCGAGTATAGTCAATTGTTTGGCTTTCCAGCTACCTGCGCTTCTAGTGGTTATATTGGTATTGATGAAGTAATTATTCATGGTGATGCTACTGGTAAAGTACACAGACAAGAAACAGGAACTTCTTTTGCCTCTACTGAAATATTGAGTGTCTATCAAACTCCTTTTTATTATTTTCAAGATCCTACCATTAGAAAGAACTTCTATAACATTTCTACTTTCTTGAGAAGTGAAGGATCTTCCAGTATTGTTATGGGTGTTTCCTATGACTTTGATGATTCAGTTGGTGTGTTCAATCCTGCTAACTATAACCTTCCTATTGTTGGAACTGCTGCTTATTACAATGAAGCCATCTATGATGCCACAGCCATTTATGATGGCAACCCATCACCAGTAAAGAAGACAAACATTGAAGGCTCTGGATTCTCCATTGCTTTCAAATATGTGACTAATGATACTAATGCTAGTCATACGATTCAAGGGCTTGTCTTGAATTATTCAATCAATGACAGACGCTAAGGAGAACTACCTTGACAGGTTATGTAAGACAATCTGCTGCTGACATCGTCCCAACGGGCGTAGTTCGTGCTGCACCAATTAACAATGAGCTTAACGCTCTTCGTGATGCCTTTGCTACTGCTGCTGGTCATAGACATGATGGCACTGCCGCTGAGGGTCATCCTGTTCCTGTCATTGGTGATAGCGACTTATTGAATAAGATTGCTACTGATACAGCTAACAATCGTCATGGTGTGTTTGTTGAAGTGGCTGCTGCTGCTGTTGAGCAGGTACGCTTTCAAGATGGTGCTATTGTTCCAGTAACAGATAATGACATTGACTTAGGTACAAGTGCTCTAGAGTTTAAAGACTTACACATTGATGGTACAGCCAACATTGACAGTTTAGTTGCTGACACTGCTGACATTAATGGTGGAACAGTTGACGCTGCTGTTGTTGGTGCAAGCACTCCTGCTGCTGGTACATTCACTACACTCACTGCTAACACCTCTTTAGTTGCAGCTACTGCTGACATCAATGCAGGTACTATTGATGGTGCTGTTATTGGTGGTAGTAGTGCTCAAGCTATTACAGGTACTACAGTTACAGCAACTACAGGATTTTCTGGTCCATTAACTGGAGCAGTGACAGGTAATGTTACAGGTAATCTTACTGGTAACGTCACAGGGAATGTCACTGGAAACTTAACAGGTAATGTCACAGCATCTACAGGTACATCATCTTTCAATGATGTCACCATCAATGGTGGATTGAACATGGATGCTTCTTCAGCAGCCACTATTACAAATCTTACCTCTCCTACAAATGCTGGTGATGCAGCCACTAAAGGATATGTTGATACTTCTATCAGCAACTTAGTAGCCTCTGCTCCCGGAGTGTTAGACACTCTAGATGAATTGGCTGCTGCCTTAGGCGATGATGCCAACTTTGCCACCACAGTGACAAACTCCATTGCAACAAAACTTGCACTGGCTGGTGGCACTATGTCTGGTGCTATTGCTATGGGTACATCTAAGATTACTGGTCTTGGTGATCCAACAGCAAACCAAGATGCAGCAACTAAAGCTTATGTAGATACTGCTGATACATTAAATCTAGCTAAGTCTGGTGGCACTATGAGTGGTGCTATCGCAATGGGAACAAACAAGATCACTGGAATGGGTGATCCTACCAATGCTCAAGATGCTGCTACTAAGAACTACATTGATGTGTTGTTTGGCAGCACCTCCTCTGCTGCTGCTTCTGCTTCTGCTGCAGCAACCTCTGCTTCTAATGCAGCCACTAGTGCAAGCAATGCTTCTACATCTGCTTCTAATGCATCTAGCTCTGCCTCTGCTGCTTCTACATCAGCTACCAATGCTGCTGCAAGTTATGACGCTTTTGATGATAGATATTTAGGAAATAAATCTTCTTCTCCATCAGTAGATAACGATGGTAATGCTTTATTGACTGGTGCTTTGTATTTCGATACAGTAGCTAATGAGATGCGTGTATACACAGGTAGTACATGGAAGGCTACTGGTTCAGCAGTTAACGGAACTTCTTCTAGACAGGTTTATACAGCGACAGCAAGTCAGACTACCTTTGCTATTGTCTATGATGTTGGTTTTGTAGATGTTTATTTAAATGGCGTAAAGCTTATTGTCACTTCAGACTTTACAGCCACAAGTGGAACTAACATTGTTTTGGCTACTGGTGCAACGGCTGGTGACATTGTTGACATCGTTGCTTATGGTGCTTTTGATCTAGCCAATACTTACACACAAGCTGTTGCTGATGCTAGGTTTTCTCAGGTAGCTAACAATCTGTCTGACCTAGCAAGTGCTTCTACTGCTCGAACTAACTTAGGTTTGGCTATTGGTACTAATGTCCAAGCATATGACGCAGATCTAACTACACTTGGTGCTGGTGGTTCTTCTGCACGTTCATTTCTTGGACTAGCTATTGGTACTGATGTACAAGCTTACAACGCTAACACAGCAGTTACCAACTCTGCACAGACATTCACAGCTACTCAGACTTTCTCAGGTTCATCATCTGCTACTGCCATTGTCCTAAACGATGCAGCAGAGGTAGCTACAGTTTCAGCAACAGCAGCTACAGGAACAATCAACTACGACATTACAACTCAGTCTGTTCTGTACTACACAAGTAACGCAAGTGCTAACTGGACAGTTAACTTCAGAGGCTCTAGCGGTACTTCACTAGACACTTTGATGAGTACAGGTCAATCAATGACTGTGGCTTTCTTGGTCACTCAAGGTGCTACTGCCTATTACAACTCTGCGGTTCAAGTTGATGGCACGACTTCTGGTGTGACTACTAGGTGGCTAGGTGGTGCGCCTACTGCGGGAAATGCTAGTGGAATAGACAGTTACCGCTACCTCGTAATCAAGACAGGTAGTGCGACATTCACAGTCTTGGCAAGCAACACACAATTTAAGGCATGATGAACACCGCCTACGTTTACACGCTTACTGACCCTAGAAATGGGATGCCCTTTTACGTTGGTAAGGGTGTGGGTAGACGTTGCCATTTTCATGCTTGGGAAGCTAAGAATTCTGACAAGCTAACATATAAGCTAAACAAGATTCGTAAGATTCAAAGCCTTGGTTTAGACATTATTGTGCGTAAAGTTGAGGAAAATGTAAGCCATGAGCAAGCTAAAGAACTTGAATGTTTTTTAATTGCTGAAATGCGTGAGTTTGGTATTGACTTAACAAACGCAACTGATGGTGGCGATGGTCGTGCGGGATATGTTGCTAGTCAAGAAACTATTGCCAAAACTAGACATGAGTGGACTGATGAACAAAAACAACGTATCAGTAATTCACTTAAAGGTAAAAGTAACCCATGTACTGAACAACGCAGACAAGCTATTATTGCTGGAACAACTGGCGTAAAGAAATCAACAACAATCAATATGCGTAAGCCAAAGCGTAAAGAACAATGCCCACATTGCGGAATAATGGCAAGTGGCGGTAACTTGGCTAAGTGGCACATGAACAACTGCAAAAGCAAGGAACAATAATGCCTTTACAATCGACTAGTGGAGCAGCAAGCTATGACGCATTTGGAGGCGGGGTTGCTGCTGTACCTAAATATATAGAAGATTATTTCTCTACGTTCTTGTATTCTGGTACAGGGTCAGACCAAACCATAACAAACAATATTGATTTGTCTACCAAAGGTGGTTTGGTTTGGTTAAAAAAGAGAACATACCCATCTGGTAGTGTAACAAGCCATTGCTTAATGGATACCAATCGTGGTACTTCCGCAGGATATATTTCTTCAAATAGTACAGACGCAGAAAATGCGTTTGATATTGTTAGCTCATTCAATACAAATGGGTTTGATTTCAACACGCCTGTAAACGATAGTGGCGATACTTATGTATCTTGGTCTTGGGCAAAAGCACCAAAGTTCTTTGATGTTGTGACTTATACGGGGGATGGCACGAGTAGTCAAGCTATTGCACATAATCTTGGAAGTACGCCCGGATGCATCATCATTAAACCGCTTGTTGATGCTAGCTTTAATGATTGGCGAGTATGGCATCGCAGTCTTACATCTCAATCTTATCAGTTGAAATTAAATACAACCGATGCTGAAGCTAACGTAGGTAATTTCATTGGTCAAAATAGCACAACTTTTACTGTTGGCTATACAGGCGCTAACCAATCGGGTATTGCCTACGTAGCCTACCTATTCGCCCATGACGCAGGAGGCTTTGGCCTAACTGGTACAGACAATGTGATTTCGTGTGGCTCTTATACGGGTAATGGCTCAACAACTGGGCCTGTTGTGACATTGGGATATGAGCCTCAATGGTTGCTAGTCAAAAGGTCTTCCACTTCAGGCGATGACTGGATTCTCATAGACAATATGAGGGGCTTTCCTGTTACTGGAAACACGCAGTATCTCAACCCAAATAATGCTTTGTCCGAAAGCAGTTTTTCGCTTATCACGCCAACTGCCACAGGCTTTCAGCCAAGAACTACTGATGGTGGTGTAAACGGCAATGGCTCAACCTACATCTACATAGCCATTCGTAGAGGCCCGATGAAAGTGCCTACTGATGCGACTAAGGTGTTTGCGCCGATTGCACGAACTGGAACTGGTAGCTCAACAACACAGGATGTTGGTCTTAATGGCGCAGATTTAGCGTTTACTATTCCTCGAACTGCGGCAGGTAATAACTGGCAATGGGTTGATAGATTGCGAGGCGGCGCTGCGGGTAGTGCAGCCCGTATTCAATCAAATAACACTAGTCAAGAATTTTTAGATCAGTCAATGTCTGTTTTGAGCAGTACACAAACCACTATTAGTTATGGTGGTGCTGGTTCTAATGGTTCAGGTGTTAGCTACATTGTTGAATGTTTCAAACGAGCGCCTAGCTTCTTTGATGAGGTTTGCTATACAGGGACGGGAAGTGCTACGACTCAGGCGCACAACTTAGGTGTTGTGCCTGAAATGATGATTGTTAAAGGCAGAACAAATGCATTTAGTTGGTTTGTTTATCAAAAAGATTTAACTACTGCAAATCAATCTTTTTTAACTTTAAATTCCGATAGCGCAGTTTCTACAGGTTCAGCAGTTTGGAATAGTACTAGCCCAACATCTAGCGTTTTTTCAATAGGTTCGGCTAACGCAATTAACCAATCAGGGCAAACATTTGTCGCCTACCTTTTTGCCACTTGTGCAGGTGTTTCCAAGTGCTTCAGTTACACAGGCAATGGTTCATCACAGACAATTAACTGTGGCTTTACAGGTGGGGCGAGGTGGATTCTCATTAAGCGCACCGACTCTACAGGGGACTGGTATTGTTGGGATTCGGCTAGAGGAATTGTGAGTGGGAATGACCCGCACCTTAGCCTTAATACAACAGCCGCTGAAGTAACATCTGACGACACAATTGACACAGACTCAACTGGCTTTGTAGTAAACCAAGTTGCGGCAACTAATGTAAATGTATCTTCTGCAACCTATATCGGACTCGCAATAGCGTAAGGAAAAAATCATGAAAATACGAACACAAACAGGCGAAGTAATGTACGAAGCAGAGTTTCGTGCATACACAAAAGCCAATGGTGGCCCATCATGGGACATAACAACAACTGAAGTCTTAACGGCTTTGGGTGCTGATGTAGTCTTTGAAGGCGCACAAGCTACAGGTGGTACTGTTTACCAATACTCACAAGCCTCTGGTGTCGAACAGATTGATGGCAAGTGGTACACAAAGTACATCCTTGGCCCTGTCTTTGTAGACACTACTGTTGATGGCGTAACAACTACAGCCCTTGAGCATGAGACTGCCTACAAAGCCACTAAAGATGCTGAACAGGCTAAGAGTGTTCGTCAGACCCGTGATGATAAACTAACAGAAACTGATTGGAGATTTCGTAGCGATATGACTCCATCACAAGAGTGGAAAGACTACTGCCAAGCATTAAGAGATGTGCCTACACAAGCTGGTTTCCCTTGGACTATCGTGTGGCCTACACAACCGGAGTAAATATAAATGACTAAAGCAAGAACACTAGCTGACATAACGATTCCATCAGGTACACCTGTTGGAACTACAGACACACAGACGCTAACAAACAAAACCATTGCCTTTGGCAGTAATACACTTACAGACGTAGTGGGTGTTACGGCAACTCAGACGCTAACCAATAAAACGCTTACTGCACCAACAATAGCATCTGCAAACTTAACAACTGCTTTAACTGTTGCTGGTGCTTCTGGAACATCAGGTCAAGTGCTTACATCTGGAGGTTCTGGTGCTGCACCTACTTGGGCATCAGTAAGCTCAGGCAACTTTGGCACAGACTTGTCGTTTCAAGATTATTCATTAACTCTATCAAGCGGAATAACTACTTACGCAGAAGAAACCATCATAATGCAAGCGGTTTCCCTAGATGGAACAAGCGAGTTGATGGTTTTGCATGGGTCAGCATCTGCTCATGCTGTTGTGTTTAACACAAGCACTAACACTTTTGGAACGCCTGTTCTTCTTAGAACTACAAATTTAGATAATCAAAATAATATTGCACTTGCAAAAATTTCATCAACAGAAGTTTTAGTTTGTTCTTTGCCCGGTTCTAACACAGGGCTACAAACTGTTGTGTTAACAATAAGCGGTAGCACAATAACAGTAGGTACACCTGTATCGACTACTTTGGCAGCAGCTAGTTCTTTGATTTCGCCAAACACACGTTTGGTAACTGTTGGTTCAAGCTATGTTTTAAATTATTACAACACAACAGGAACGGCTCCAAAATTCAGAGCCATTACAGTATCAGGTTCAACGCCTACTGTTGGTTCTGAATTGGCTTACGCTGGTGGAACTGTAGCAGCTATGCATCACTCTTATGCACAAAGCGCATCTATTTTGCTTAGTTTTAGCGTGACCACTTCAACTACTGTTTTTGTTTTGCCAATAACAGTTAGTGGGACAACATTGACGGCTGGTACTGCGGCAACTGTATCAACAACAGGCAACAGTATAGTGACGGGCGCATTGAGCAATAGCAGGTATGCTTTATGTTACATAAACACAACTGGTCGAGGTGCTGTTGTGTCTGTTGCTGGCACTACTGCAAGTATTTCAACGGCTGGGACAACATTTACTGTATCTTCGTTTGCGCCACAAATGCAGGTGTTTGGAAATCAAGCCTTTATTCGTGGTGGACAGGCAACCAATGAAAATACAAATGTCATAACCGACACTTCTGGAACTGCCACTCTTGGAACAAATTTATTACAAGGAGTTGGTTGCTTTTTTGTGGGGTATTTAAGCACAAGCAAAGTTCTTTTATCCAACGCTACTTCTGGTGATTCTGATTATTATCAATATGGAATTTCATCAGGTTCGCCTGTATTAGAGAAGTCATTTCAAAACGTCTCTAACAGCAGTGTTGTAAGCACAAATGGAATTGCCCGTTATTCTCGCCCGTTATCAGGGCCGCCTCAAAGTGCAAGCGGTGCCGCTTTTAGTTTAAGAACATCGGCTGGGAAAATTGCTACGGCTTTTTCTTCTACTTACCCATTTACAAATTCTATTGACGGAACTAATCCCCCAAAAATTCAACAATCAGCAAATCCATTTAGTGCTTACAACGATGGCATATCTGAAGCAGTTGCGTGGGGAATACCAACATCAATTGCCGCAAGCACTACAGCCGTTCAAATTAGGAAGGTGACTTTAGCATGAAAAAGATTACTACTGCCGCTGGCAAATTTGGCCCTTACAATTCGGTTGATGTTCTTGAAGACCGCTATCGTGTTGATGGCCCATCAGACCTACCCTTTACTGTTGTTGGTCAAGGCGAGATTAGCGATGTAGTGGACGGGGACTTTCCCATTCCTGAGTATGTTGCGCCTGTAGTGGAAGCAACACCAGAGCCTACAAAAGAAGAACTGCTTGCACAGCTTAATGCGCTGTCAGCACAGATTCAAGCATTAGAGTAATGCCATGACCGAAGAAGTAACACACGCCCAAATCTATGAACGCCTATGCGAAGTTGAAGCTAAGGTGGATCAGCTAGATAAGAACACACAAACTGTGGTGGCTGCTTTCAATGCAGCCTCTGGTGCATTCACTGTGCTTGAATGGCTTGCTAGAGCAGTGAAGCCCATCTTAGTTATTGGTGCTTTCTGTGGGGCTATATGGCTGGCTATAGAAAACAAGCTGCATCAGTAATACTTTTATTATTAATATCTTTCCCTATCGGGTCCAAAGAGGAGAAATATAAATGTGTCCGTTGGACATGGACTGGAGATGTATATAACAGAAAAGTTGTATGCATTGAATGGAAAAAGGTTGAGCGATGATTGATCCTATCACCGCCCTAGCTGGCATACAGAGTGCTATCAGCATGGTCAAGAAGGCCAGCAAGGTAGCCAATGATTTAGGCTCTCTTGCCCCAATGATTGGCAAGATGTTTGATGCTAAGAGCACAGCTACTAAAGCATTGATTGAGTCCAAGAAGGGCAAGGGTTCCAACATGGGGACTGCCTTACAGATTGAGATGGCCTTGGAACAGGCTAGAGCATTTGAGGAAGAGCTGAAGATGCTCTTCATGACAACAGGCAAGATTGATGTTTGGAACAAGATTAAAGCCCGTCAAGAACAGATGGATATTGACGATGCAAGAGAGCTTCGTTCTTTAGAGAGAGCAGAGAAGAAGGCTAAACAAAAAGAAAAAGAGATGAATGAACTAGGAATGATTCTTGGTGGATGTGCTTTTGTTTTGTTCTTGGTTGGAATTGGTATTTATGAGTTGATGGAGTTCTGTAACACTACACATAGGTGTGGGCGATGAATGAATATCAGAAGACCTTCGACTTATGTATAAAGATATTTGTCTATGGGTGTGTGGCTCTGTACTTCTTAGGATTCCTGAAGTTCTTGCCTGATGATTTGTCTGACAGGATTGTGAATTTGTTATTAGGAAAGGTTGGCTTATGAAAGTAACACCCTATCAACATAATGCAAACATGTTGCGTGAATACCAGAAGGTACTTCATCAGCAACACTTGAAAGAGCTTCAGAAACTAAATCGTCAAACTCAAGAAACTATTAAAGCTCAGTGGATTAAAACAAATTCTGTGGATGTAATGGTATGAAATATTTATTATTGTTATTGCTGCTCACTGGTTGTGAGGATAGGTACAGATACTTCTGTCAAAACCCTGACAACTTTCATGCTGAGCCATGCCAGAAACCTAGATGTCAATTCACACAGACATGCCCTGAGTATTTAGTAGCCCCCATCTTGGAGAAACAAATTGATAGAACTGCTAACAAAAATGATGACACCAAGCCAGCCCAAACCAAAACTAACAACTGAAGAGTTTGAAGTTAGAGTTTGGGGATTTGTAGTGGTGGCTATTACAGTCATCCTATTTGGCATTGTGTTTGCCTTGCTCTATTCTGTTACCTTCGTAACACAACCAATTAAGAGTATGGCTCCGATTGACCAAGCCTATACTAAGATGCTTAATGATATAGTATTACTTATTGTAGGCGGCATTGGGGGCATTGTAGGTAAGAGGGCTGTTAATTCAGCACAGAATACTTTTAGACCACAGCCTCCAATGCAGGGCTGTGGCAATGGATATGGCGGTGGTGGTGGCTATGGTATGCCTAACGGCAGCTACGCCTCACCACAGTCTGCCTATGGCCTTCCTAGCCAGCCCTTTGGTGCTATGCCTGTGTGGAAGAACCCAGAGCTGGATGAAAGCTGGACTCCCGGTCCTCCACCAACGACACCACCAGAACACATGGAGCCTGATGAGGAAAGAGAAGAGATAGCTCTGGCAAGAAAAGAGGCTGAGTGATGTTTCCCATACCACTTCCTTGGATACTTATTAGTGCAACCATTGCACTGTTTGGTACATATCAAGTTGGTCATCACTATGGCTGGCTTGAGCGTGACGAAGACATGCAGATAGAGATAGCTAAGAAGAATGAAGAAGCCCGTGAGATAGAGAAGAACATGACTATTAAGCTTGCTGATAAAGAAACAGCATTAAGAAAGGCAAAGAATGAAATATCTAAGAAGCAGTCTGCTATGCGTGAGCTTGCTAACACTGGCAGGTTGCGCCTCCCCACCACCAGTTGTGTACAAACCAGCACAGGTTCCACCCCTGCCACAGGAAATAGCGGAGCTGATGCAGCCGAACTTGAGCGACAGACTATTAACACTCTTATCGACATCGTTGCCGAAGGAGACAGAGCCATCGCCAAGCACACAGCCTGTGTCGCAGCCTACAACGAAATGAGGGAGCTGGTTAATGGTAAACGCTGAACAACTAAGACAACTACACATTGAGCCATCTTTGGCTGATGCATTCAATGAAACCTTTCAGAGGTTTGGTATTGTTACTCCTGCACAGCAAGCTAGTTGGATTGGTCAATGTGGGCATGAGTGCGGTAACTTCCGCATCATGGAAGAAAACCTGAACTATCGTGCTCCTACCTTGCTTAAGCTGTTTCCTCAAACTCCTAAGCGTGTATGGGGCTTCACCCCTGAGAGTGCTGCTGCCTATGAGCGTCAGCCACAACGCATCGCCAATAGGATTTATGGCAATCGTATGGGCAACAGGGATGAGGCTAGTGGGGATGGGTTCAGGTTCCGTGGCTCCGGATTTTTACAGCTAACTGGCATGAATAATTTCTACCACGCTGGACAAGCCTTGGGAGTTGATTTCATTATG
>Ga0181359_1000226_pt1 | contig 11897 bp, 17 predicted proteins | sample Fa13VDMM15SD_FD_141229 | JGI IMG/M metagenome (GOLD analysis project Ga0181359, IMG submission 141229) | Freshwater viral communities from Lake Michigan, USA - Fa13.VD.MM15.S.D | ecosystem: Environmental > Aquatic > Freshwater > Lake | place: USA: Michigan | collected 2013-09-24 | reverse complement strand
GAAGCCGAAAGCCAACCTTTAAATAAGTGGGGCGAACCTATCCTATTTAAGGATATATCTAAGTCACTCTTAGATGTATCAAGAGAGAAAAGAGATAGTTTAGCGCATCGCATTGTAAAGAGCTGCGAGATAGCCGAAAGTATCGAAGGCAATGTTATCATGTGGCATCACTTAGAAGATGAGCGTCAAGCCTTAGAATCTAACTTTAAAGGGGAAAACTTTATATCTCCCTACGGTGGTACACCTAACGACAAAAAAGAAAAGATGCTAATTGATTTTAGCGAGGGTAAACATAAATACCTACTAACTAAACCTAAGATAGCAGGTAGCGGATGTAATTTTCAAAATTATTGCAATGATATGATATTTTGCGGTATTGACTATAAGTTTAACGACTTCATTCAAGCCATACACCGCTGTTATCGTTTTGGTCAAACTAAGGAAGTAAATGTACATATTGTATTCACTAGAAATGAATACGAAGTAATGAAAGCCCTTAAAACCAAATGGGCGCAACATATCGAATTAAACCAACAGATGATTGAACTTGTAAAAGAGAACGGTCTAAACTCAAACCTAATAAAAAGCCAAATGGAAAGACAGATTTTTGCAAAAGGTCGCAAGCTCAAATATGATGATGTGACTATCTATAATAACGATACTGTTATTGTTCACGCCGACCGTAACGAAATGCCTGACAACTCGGTGGATATGATTCTAACATCTATCCCATTCGGAGACCATTACGAATATAGTGACAATTATAACGACTTTGGACATAATCACGGCAACGAAAAGTTTTTTGAGCAAATGGACTTTTTAACGCCAAATTTATTGCGAGTATTAAAGCCTGGTCGCATCGCTGCAATTCACGTCAAAGACCGTATTCGTTACAGCTACCAAAACGGCACGGAGTTTACTACAATTAGCAGTTTTTCAAATGATACTATACGCCACTTTACAAAGGCTAATATAGCAGATAAAATCAAGATGCTAAACAACCTCAAATCTATGGGCGTTGCTTTGCCTGAAAGCTTAGATACAGAATTGGCAGAACTTGAAAAAGACTTTGAAGATAGATTCTACCACATTGGAACTATCACAGTAACGACTGACGTTGTAGCTGAAAACAATCAAACATACCGTTTAGGTTGGTCTGAACAATGCAAAGACGCTACAAAGATGGGAGTTGGTTTGCCTGAGTATGTTTTATTATTCCGTAAACGCCCTACTCATTCAGATAATGCCTATGCAGATGAACCCGTAACGAAAGAGAAAAGCGAGTACACAAAAGCACTTTGGCAGTTAGATGCGCACAGTTACCAACGTTCAAATGGCGACCGCTTTTTGACACGTGACGAGCTTTTGCGTACTGACGTGAAAAAGATTGTAGGTGCATGGAAAAAGCATAATACTAGCGAGATTTACGACTTCAATGAACATTTGCGAGTTTGTAGCGACTTGGACGAAATGGAAAAGCTAAGTTCTACCTTCATGACTTTGCCCGTACATTCTAATTCTGAAATGGTTTGGACTGACGTGAACCGCATGGACACACTAAACACCAAACAAGCTAACAGCAAAAAAGAAAAGCATATTTGCCCGCTGCAATTTGATATTATTAAGCGTTTAATTAACCGCTACACGACAGAAGGCGAAATTGTAGACGACCCTTTCGGAGGTTTGTTTTCTACTGCTTACAAAGCCTTAGAGATGGGGCGCAAAGCTGTATCAGTTGAATTGAATAGTGAGTACTTCAATGACGGGCATTATTACCTTAAAGCAATGATGCACAAATTGAGCGTTCCGACTTTGTTTGATACGTTAGAATAGCACACACTAAACAAGCCCGTTACAACCTAGCGGGCTTTGTTTTTTTATCAAAATAAGCCCCCCCCCAACCCTTGCAAAACCAAAACATGAAAGACCAAACCAAACCAACCCGTCACAAATGGGTTAAAACTCACTACGGTAAAGAGTGCGAAAAATGCGGTTCAATGATAGACGATTCTATGCAATATAGAAGGTATCTTGAAATGACAATACAAGGATATATAAAAGTTGTGGACTGGTATCCACGATGTTATCCACCTAAAAAAGATTAAAATATACCTCACTTGACCCTTGCAAAACCAAAATAATTGCCTATCTTTGCAGGGTCAAAAGTGATGAAACAATACGATTAAAAGGAGTTGAGATACCGTTTAATCAGAACCGAAAATATTTAACATAGCCGTTCAAGGCATTAATACAGGTAGGACAGAAGGACTGCGGCGCAAGCTGTTATCTCAATTTATCCTATGCCTATCTGTATTAGTGAATTGAGCGGCTTTTTATTTTATACCATGCAGCCTAGACAGCATCAAATAAAGCCAATAGAGATAGGTGTAGAGTTTCTAAAACAAACCGAATCGCCGCAACCTAGTATAATTGTAGCCCCTACTGCCTTTGGTAAATCGGTGCTAATAGCCTTAATACTTAATCAAGTAGAAGGCAATGTATTGATATTGCAGCCAAACATTGAGCTACTCAAACAAAACCATGAAAAGTACTTTTTAGCTACTGGCGAACGTGCTGCAATTTACAGCGCATCGGCTGGCGAAAAAAGTATAGGGCGTGTAACCTTTGCGACTATTGGCAGTATTGTAAATATTGGTCAGTCTTTCGAGGGCTACAAAATGATAATAGATGAGTGTCATTTATACCCTAGGAATAGTCAGAGTATGTTTGGTAAGTTTATTATAGCGGCGCAAATTACGCATGTTTTAGGGCTCACAGCAACACCTTTTAGACTAGAAAGCTTTACTAGTTTCTACGGGGATAATTACTCTAAATTAGTTATGCTTACAAGCGGCTCTAAAAAGGGAAACTTTTTTAAAAACATCATCTATGTATCACAAATACAGGAAATTGTACAGCTTGGTTTTTGGGCTAAACTAGAGTATAAAGACGCTAGCGTAATAGACCAGTCTCAATTACAACTTAATTCTACTGGTAGCGACTTTACAGATAGCTCTATAAATGAGGCTATCCAGTCTAATGGCTTAAATAGTTTAATGCTTAAAGAGTTAGATACGCAAAAGGATAGAAAAAAGGTATTGGTATTTTGCTTTTCAGTTCATGAAGCTATTGCAATGTCTGAAATTACGCCTAATTCTGCTGCGGTTTATGGGGATATGGACAGCAAAGACCGTAAAAGAATCATTCACGCTTTTAAAGATGGCAGTTTACGTGTAATATTTAATGTCAATGTCCTATCAGTTGGCTTTGATAGTCCTAATATTGATTGTATTATAATGGGGCGACCTACTGCAAGTCTAGCGTGGTATTATCAAGTATTAGGGCGTGGCACTCGATTAAGTACCCTTAAAGAGAACTGTTTAATTGTAGATTTTAGCGGCAACCTAAAACGTTTTGGTAAGATTGAGAATTTTAGATATGCGAAAAAGGGAACGACTTGGAAAATGTACGGCGAAAATGATGCTGTATTGACTGGCATAGATGTACGTGATATAGGTACTGTATTCGAGAATAAGGAAAAGCCTAAGCCAAAGGGAGATAGTACATTAGCTATAAGACTTGAAAAGGTTGGTAACTTATTCCTAGAAGAAGATAAAAAGAAAGAAGTGTTTGAAATCGATGCGGTTGTTCAATTTGGGAAATATCAAGGTAGTAACGTAAGTGAATTACCTAAGCATTATATTGAATGGTGCTTAAAAGAATTTGATTGGAAGTCAAAACCTGCTAAACTTAAAAAGGCTATGGACTTTCACTTCGAGCGATTGAGTGTAAAAAATGAATCAGTAACAGTTTAAAATATAAAATCATGGAACGTATTAAAGTAGAAAAGAATACTGACTATACAGTCATAAGCAATATCTTTTTAAAAGACGAAAGCCTTAGCCTTAAATGTAAAGGCTTTTTAGCCGTTGTGATGTCGCTGCCTGATAGCTGGGATTTTTCAATAGGTGGAATGGCTGCAATTTGCAAAGAAGGCAAGAGTGCAATTTATAGCTCAATAAAGGAGCTTATACAATTTGGCTATTGTAAAAGAACTTATCTTTATGATGATGTAAAGAAAGACGGCAAGGTTATGAAATTGCGTGTAGGTGTCGTGTATGCGATAGCAGAAAAACCGACCTACTTAGATTTAGATAAACTAAATAAAGATACCCTAAATCAAGAAAACCTAAATTTAGATAAGCGCAACGACAATAATAAAGTAAATACTAAATCAAGTACTTATTCTAATAAAGTAAATAATGAATTAAGTAAAGAAAGTGTCGTAACCGACACCCCCCCACTTCAAACTTTTGAAAATTCAGATTTCAGCACTTCGGAAAAACCGAACAACTCAGGAAATGAAACTTCTGCTTTAAATTCTGAAAAAGAAAAAAAAGAAAAAGAAAAGGTTGCGCCAAAAGAAAAAGAAAGCAGCAAACCTAAAAAGCCCATTAGGGAATGGTTTAAACTGGCAAGCCTTACCGATACCCAAAAAGTAGAATTAAACGCGCTAGCGGGCAAATTTGACAACCCTAGCGCATTTATTGAGAGCTTAGATAAGTGGCTTGTGTATAAAGAAAGCGGGCAAGTAAATTTCACGCTTAAAAAGATACCACCTTACAAGGATTTTGATACGATGCTTAGTACTATCACAACGGAGGCGAAAAAGTGCCAATGGCAAAGCGAGGTCTTTGTAAGTGCTGTAAAAGATAGTATCAATAAATTGTATTTTGGCTTATTCCCTGAAAAATTCATATCTCAAACCGTAAAAAATGGAAATTACAACAAACAACAGCAAGGAAACGTACAGCCTACAATCATATTTAAAACAGGCTGTTAGTTCAGAGCAACCGAATAGCCTTGCAGAAGTAGGCAAAAACGAACTGCAAACTAAAATCTTTAAGCTCAAAAAGAACCCTTATTTGTCAGCTTTATTGGTAAAGTATCAAGACCTTACACCCGATGCGTTTATTACAAAGCTTTGTTTGAATGGTAGCCAACAGCAATGCAATGCAATAGCCCGTTCCTTTGATATTGAGGACGGTTTACAGCTTAAAGATGTGGCATTGCAAATTCAAGAGGCTGTTCTTAGAGAGGAGATTGAAAGTAATAATCCCGATATTGAAAACCCTATCAGATTAGAGGACGTAATAAACGGCTTTATGGCTTTTTTACAGGAGAACATAAGTATCGTTTGTGCTTCGTTTGGCGTGGCGTTCAATGGCAACATGATTGACGTGTGCGATGTCCTATTGAACCGTTTTGGAGGCTTTAATATGCTTGACTGGACGCTGTTTTTTTACCGACTTAAAGAAGGTAAGTATAAAACGGAATTTCAATCTGTCAATACACGAGGCGTTAATCTCGAATTTCTTATAGACTGGTGTGAAAAGTACGCCAATGAAAAGGAAATAGTAGTACAAGAGGCGCATAAAAAGACCAAACAGGAGACTGTAATAAACGTGGCGCTCCCGCAGGAAATGACGCAACAAATTAGAGAGCGGGAAGCTAAGACACAAGCTTTAAAAGATATGCGTCACAATTGGGAAACATCGGACTTTACAGAGTTTGAAAGCATAGATACAGAAGGTAAGCCAATCATTTTAGAGTACCGCCACCCAAATATAAAAGAAGTCGCTAAGGTTGTGTGCTCTTTTATGTGGCTAACGGCGCAGGGGCTAAAAGAACGCATCACAGCGGAATATGAAACGACTAAGAAAGATTTTGAGTTTTGGGATTTTTACAAGTCAAAGGTCACTAGCCTATGGTATCAAATCAAAAACGCAAAGACTAATGTTTTTTATCAGTTGTACGCCGCAAAGATTGACCCTGAAAAGGATTTTACTTTTGAACTGGAAAAGCATTTTGAGACCTTTGTAGATTCAGAGTATGTAGGCTACGGTGCTGCAATGATTGAAAGGCAAATCGCAACAGAGCAAAAGCTATTTGTAATGAATAGAAGAGAGTTTGCGCTTTGGTGTGTTTTGGAGCTGTACAGAAAGCGCAATTTTGAAAATCCTTTAATATAATTAACCATAATAATCAAAACAGTAAAAAGATATTATGCCGAATGTGGCAAAAGCTATTCAAGTAAGGCTAATTGTCTATCTCACGAAGGTAAATGCAAGTGCTGGATAAATCCAAAATTCAAAACTTGCATGAGTTGTAAGTTTGGTAAAAGTACTTATGATAGTTGCGATACTAATAACGGCATTCACTCATGGCGTGTTTGGGAATGTAGTAATCCTAATTTCAATTATAATCAGCACTTTACAGCGGCACATGAGAAAGCAGAAGATTTATGTATAAATTGCCCTGTTTGGCAGCCTAAATAAAACACCATGACAAAACAAGACATTGAAAATTTCATCAATCTTTGCAAGGCTTTTGAGCTTAACCCGACAGTCTCAAAAATTAGCCCTATAATGGTCAAAGCGTTTAAAGAGAACGGATTGTTTGACTTATTACCAATCGAACGCAAAGAAGGCTTAAAGAAGCTATTCGAGGGCTATAAATCAAAGCCTGAGGTTTACGGCGACTTGATAGGGCGGTCTGCTATCATGCTAATATGTATGTCTGATAAACGAAAGGCTTATATTGAGGCGGTAAAAGATGCGCCAAAAGAAAGCCTAGCTACTGAATACGTTTGTTTAAATTGCGGTAACTTACATCACTCAATCAATGCACCTGAAAAGCAAGGGTGCTGTACAGTTGAAAAATATATCAAAAATATTTTATAATCTATAAACCAAATTCAAAACATTATGAAAAACTACCCCAAAACAAGGAATAGGGTAAGGCTATTCTATTCGTCTCCTATCTTTACAACACGTCCTGAATTTATGGCGTTGCCAATGAATAAAAAGCGGCTTCGTAAGTACAAGGATAAGGCTTTGGATAGCTGGCGTGTATTTCGCAACCGAATCAATTATAACTTTTAACCGCTTAAAATCAAAATAATGAGTAACCAAATAGATTTATCAAAAGCCTATACAGGGCAAATAGTGACGTTATCAAATGGCGATACTGATGTATTTTTAAAGGTAGATGTATTAAACGAGGATAGAGGCATCTTTGAAGTATTTTTTAAAAATCGCAAAAATCACTATGGGTTTATTTATAAAAATGATGGTACTAGGCATAGAGAGTATTCTCCTTATTGTGAGATTATAGCCATTGAAGACCCTATCCAAGTCCAAGCGGCACGTTTGGAGGGTATGATTAAAGGAATGAAACGGGCTAATGAGTATGCAGTCCGCTCTATGCCTGAATATTTTGAGGCTTTATTGAAAGACCTTGAAGAACAACTAAAAGCCCTACAAGATGGTAATAATTAGCCCGCCCTTTTGTGTTGAACAAAACCTAGACAAAAACTCCGTAGTCATGTACGGCTACGGAGTTGCGGAACGTAGGGAGTTCAACAGATTAATCGCTACAAGCTGCAAACCAAATAAAGTGTATCAACTTAAAGTAGTCGAAGTGACAGCGTCAGAAGTCCAAACAAACTATATGCACCTTTGTGTAAATGTGGCGGCTAAGGAGTTTGGGTGTACTGACTTAGAGTTAAGGCACTTCTTTTATGCGTGACTAATCCCATGACAGGAGAGTTAGTGAAAGAGGACTTACAGCCTTTGCATCAATGGAGCGTTAGTATGATGTGCAATTTCATTGACTTCTTACAAGCTAGTGTAAAGGCGCACTTTCCCGACTTTGTATTTCCCGATGCTGCGGCTTATACTTTGCCTCGAAAGGGGCGTAAAAATGACATTATCAATAGGAGTATCAAAAGTGAGTTTAGTTTAGTGTAAAAATATGCGCTTTGATTATCAACGATTTATAACTTATTTTGCATTTTTTGTGAAAATAATTGATATAAAATTTGCATCATAATAAAAAGCGTTGTACTTTTGCATAAGCAATTGAGAAACGGTTGCGGTATTTATTAATTATTCAATTTAAAAACGTAATGAGATTCTTTGAAAGTATAAAATTGACAGATAGCCTTCGTGAGTGCCTTGAAAAAGGTGGTAAACGAAATACTTTATATTTTTTATGTATTGATGCTTTATTAGTTGATTTTAATTCAGCTAGTGCATTGGTACTTAGGGATATAGTTGCCGATATTGATGATATTAGCATAGACGAGGTCACAGAAGATTATGTGGCTAGCGTGATTAAGGCTATATCCAAGAAATAGGTTTTTTACAAGTGGGTTAATTGGTTGCCGCTCGTTTAGGCGGGCGGCTTTTTGAAACGGGGGAATGGTGTAATGGTAGCCACGATAGCCTTAGGAGCTATTGCAGAAATGCGTATCAGTTCGAGTCTGATTTTCCTCACGATTAAGTTGTTGCAAAAGTGCAGGGCTTCGTTTTTTTTATTTCTATATTTTTTTGTCTGAACAAAAACCGCCGCAAGTACTGGTAATGCTTGCGGCAAATGTTGAAGTACTCAATATTGGTTATGAGATGCGTCTGCAAAACGCATTTAATTAGGGTTCAATTCCCTACTTCAACTCAAAAATGGATAGTGAACTTGACTGGGTCAAGGCTTGTCTTGAAAACAAAGCGATGGTAATACATTAGAGTTCGATTCTTTCGCTATCCGCTTATGGAGGGTAATATAGACTGGGTTTATGTCCGTTTGCTAAACGTGACGTTCTATTGAATACGGTTCGATTCCGTTGCCCTCTGCGAGAAACGCAACCGTAAATCGTGCTAACGAAGTGTACTAAATGGTATTGTCTTACTCAATAGCCTTGTAGCTTCTATATGCACACCGAAGCAACTTAGTAAGAAGGTTGAAACGGCGCGGCAATGCTTATACAGCGGGAAAGACTGCAAAGTGCGCATTAGTTTAAGTGGTAAAATCCGTTCGGCGGGGAGTAGCGGTTCGAGTCCGCTATGCGCACCGAGAATAAAATTTGGTAAAATAATTGGATTATCAGCCCTAGCCGTAAGGTCGGGGCTAATTTTAAAACTATGACAGAGCAAATAAGAGAAGCGCACGAAGTTGTACAGTCGTTACACAATAAGCTAAACAGTAAGCCTCCGTTTAAGATACATTTTCACGACTTAGACCGGCTTATAGATGCACCGCTTGGAACGTGCCGCAACATTCGAGACCGAAAGACCAAAAGTAGTGGCTACTTGGATGCGTTGCTTAGGATTGAAATAAAATACAATAACCTATAAAAAATTAATCTCATGTCAGACCAAGATTCAATAAACGAAAAGATAGCAGAATACGCTATATCTAAGGTGGACTTTTATAAGATACATTGTGCTATGACTGCCTTAGATTGGACTTATGTAGAATTAGGCGGAGAAGTTCCGACTATTGCATACCTAAAAAAGCATTGCAAGCGATTAGTTTTAGATGTATTGCCCGCAGTAGGTAACGCATCAATATCAAGCGGCGGCTTTTTTGTTGAAAAGTTTAGTCCTGATAGGGTTTCAATAAAATTCATTTTAGAACAACATTCTTTTATCATACAATAAATTTTAATCCCATGTCACAGCAAAACTTCTTTAAACTCTTAGCCTTTCTAGGCTTAGTATTTATCCCTATCCGTAGCCTTTTGGCTATTGCGCCACATAAAACGGGCTTGCAATATGCACTAGCGACAGAACCCGAATGGAACTTTGGCGCAATTCTAGGCATCTTAGCCGCAGCTATTTTAGGCGGTTACTTGCTTTGGAATATGGTCAAAGCCAATCACGCACAAAAATCGCAGCGTTATGATCAATAGAAAAGTTGTAGGCATTGACCCCGATACCGTTCTAAGCGGCTGGTGTGAGGCTCAAATTAGTTTAGATGGTAATGTAACCCATACACTTGAATTAATGTCTGAAAGTGCGATACAAACCCGTTTAGAGCTTTTCAAAAAAGAGGGTATAGCGGTAACGGTTGCAGTAGAGAACTCATGGGTAACAGCCTTAGGTAAAAGCATACCGCTAACGTATAACACTAAAAAGCCTATGAGTGATTATGAACGGGCTAAAATAGCTGGTAATGTTGCAGTCAATCACGCAACAGGGCAAAGAATCGCAAAACTTGTAGAAAGTATTTTAGGGGCTGAAAGCCTTACATACTATTATCCTAATAATGGCAAGTTTGGCAAAAACTCTAAGTACTCTCAGCAGATGTATGAGGACATTTGTAAGTCTTTAAAGATAGCGGCTTACAAGCGCACTAATGAAGAAAAGCGTGATGCGTTCAGGGCTTGTTTGCCTTTAATAGACGGGCTTAAATCGGACTATAAACGCATGATTCGTAAACAAACAAACCAAATTCAACCCCATGAAACCAAATCCTAATTTATCCCGTGAGCATCAGCAAATGCAAACCGAATTGTATGGGCGCATTGATGCAGAACACCGCAAAATAAGAGATGCGAAGTTATTATTTAGACTGAAAGTAACTCTATTTGCTGCCGTAGTGCTATTAAGCTGCATAGGCATATCTAAGTGTCAATCTGAACAAGCGGCTAAGGAAAAAGAAATCGAATTGGAATGTAAACCCGTTAATCAGTAAGCCATGCAAGTAAAAATCGTAAACACAAGCGACAATCCCACACCCGAATACAAGAGTAAAAGTGCCGCAGGGTTTGATATAGCAGCCCAAATAAACAATGAAAACGCATGGGTAGTAATTGAGCCTTACAATCAAAAGCTAATTGGTACAGGGCTAAGTTTTGAAATTCCCGAAGGTTATTATTTACAGCTTAAAAGCCGTAGCGGCTTAGCATCAAAGCAAAACTTGCACGTTGGAGCGGGTGTAATTGATTCAGACTTTCGAGGCGAAATAAAAATACTACTAATCAATCAAGGCGAAGCGGCGCAAACGATACGACACGGCGACCGTATAGCACAAGGTATAATTATCCCATACGTACAAGCCGAATTTGAAACAGTCACGAAGCTTAGTGAAACGGTACGAGGCGATGGCGGTTTTGGTTCGACTGGAATAGTAAATGAAGTTAGCAAGTCTGTAATTCAACAGCGCACAGATATTGAAGTATCAAGCGGTGTAAAACGTGGTATTGATGTAGGCTTGTTGAAAAATGGCGATAAGGTGTATTTGCGTGGCGAGGGGTTTTATAGAATAGTTGATTACATTATTCCCTTTGAAGACCGTGATGATTTATTTGATGTTGTATTTTGGGGCTATCTTTCACGCATAAGATACTATAAAAACGGAATGACAGACTTATTTGCTCACAATGACGATATTATGTCGGTTAATGGCATACAAGTAAAAGAGCAATAAAAAACACCGCCGTACCTCTTGGCAGTAACTTTTTGTCGGGTGTTGCAACGTGCGGCGGTAAAAATATAAAGGCGTGTGTGGCGGAGCGGTTTATCGCATCGGGGTGTAACCCGAAACTAGAATAATAGTCGTTAGTTCGAATCTAACCACACGTCCCAACTAGGGTTTATTTAAACATTGACATGATAGCGCCGTAAATCGTAAGGTAAGCGGCGTTTTTAAAGTAACTAATCAAATGGCACTCCCAAATAAATCCAAACCCTCAGAACTAGCAAAAGCCTTGCAAGGCATAACACTTCCCGAAGGACTTTACCAATGGAAAAGCTGCAAACAAGTAATGATGTTTTTGTCCTTTGCAAAAGCAGATGAAAAGGCGGGCGGTTTTGCTTTTACGTTTGGGTATGTAGAAAGCAATACAAATATAGGTAAGCGGCTAACATTGAGCTTGAATAATTTTGAAGAAGCTTTGAAGTTTGGAACGCTTATACAAATTCAATAACCACATGATTACAGCACAACGCAAACACACCTTATTCGACAAAGACTTTACGCACACGCATCTAATTTACCGTAACAGCGAACTAATAGGCGAGGCAAAAAAGTATGGTAAAGTCTGGTCATTCAAC
>Ga0181359_1000222_pt1 | contig 11988 bp, 11 predicted proteins | sample Fa13VDMM15SD_FD_141229 | JGI IMG/M metagenome (GOLD analysis project Ga0181359, IMG submission 141229) | Freshwater viral communities from Lake Michigan, USA - Fa13.VD.MM15.S.D | ecosystem: Environmental > Aquatic > Freshwater > Lake | place: USA: Michigan | collected 2013-09-24 | reverse complement strand
AATATACAAACAATACCAAATAGATATAATGATGAAGAAAATTATGTTAATTATATAAATTAATTTTAAAACTTAAAAATTTGGTTGTTTTCTAAAAATATCATATATTTATATATATAAAACAAAAACAAAAACAAAAATTATGTTAGCAACTATTATTGCCATTGCCGTTGTAGCTGGTGTTATTTTTTGGGCTACTAAAACTACAAAAAACCCAACTGCCTCTAAATTTGAAACTAAAGAAGAAGAACCAATTGGTTATGAAACAGGTTCATTTAGTCCAATAATTGAAGCAAAACCAATTAAAAAAACTACTGCTAAACCTAAAGTATCTAAAGCTCCTAAGAAAGCAAAAAAAGCTTAAGATTGTTGGTATATAAGATTATATCTCTAACCAGTAAAATATACATTGGTTAATCTTGGAATATAATTCATAGAAAACCATTATTCTTTGGCTAAAGATCAAAAATATTTAAATAATTATATATTAACACATTTATCTGTGGTAAGTATAGTTACACATTAATTAAAAACCAAATAAAAAATAAGTTATATGTCTGAAATTAAAAAATTAACAACAGAAGAATTAGATTCAATTAAATCTATTAAACAAGAGTACACTAATTTATCATTTGCTTTAGGTGAAATAGAATTACAAAAAGCAAATCTTGATAGAGAAAAACAGAATTTATTAAATATTCAAAATCAATTGATTGAAAAAGAAATTGTGTTAGGTAAAAGCTTAACTGAAAAATATGGCAATGGATCTATTAATATAGAAACAGGAGAAATAAATTTATAATATGTATTGTTAGGTGTTAGGAGTTAATATAAAAGAAAACCTTGGTAGTAATACCAGGGTTTCTTCGTTTTACATCCAATTTTATATATTTATCAGTAGACAAAATCTAATTAAAATATGGCACAAGAAACATTAATTTCCCCAGGTGTTCTTACAAGAGAGAACGACTTATCGCAAATAACTCAATTACCAATAACTGTTGGTTTAGCTTTAGTTGGACCTACTGTTAAAGGACAACCAAACATCCCAACTGTAGTTACATCATATAGTGATTATATTAATCGCTTTGGTGGTTCATTTATTAGTGGTGGTGCTTCTTATGAGTTTTTAACTTCAATATCAGCGTATAACTACTTCCAACAAGGTGGAACTACAATATTAGTAACAAGAGTAACTAGTGGATCATTTACACCCGCTTCAGCTTCAGTATTAGCTTCTAGTTCTTTAAATATTAACCAAACCAGTGCTTCATTTATTCTTGAAACATTGAATTATGGTACTATGGCTAATAATACAAGCTCTATTTTAAGTAATGGTGCTTTAGCTAGTGGTTCTTTAGAAAATATTACATGGGAAGTTAGAAATGTAAACACAGGAAGTGGTATATTCACATTATTAGTCCATCGTGGAGATGACAATACAAATACTCCAGTTATTTTAGAAACATATACAAATGTAAATTTAGATCCTAACTCTCCAAATTATATTGAACAAGTGATTGGTAATCAATCTAAAACAGTTCAATATGATGCTGATATGGGTGGATATTATATTAAAATATCTGGTGACTATACAAATAATAGCCGTTATGTAAGAGTTAAATCTGTTCCTATGCCAACTCCAAATTATTTAAATAATGTTGGTGGTGTAGCTATTAATACAACTACAGGTTTAAGTTACTCAGCATCATTACCTCTTAACGGTAGTGGCTCTCAAGGTGGTTCATTTGCTTGGGCTACTGGTAATGATATTCCTTATATTGGTTCTTCATTATTTGGTAATATTAGCACAACTACTCAAGGTTTAACAACAACTAATTATGCTACAGCAAGTAATATCTTAAGTAATAAAGATGACTATGATTATGAATTATTAATTACTCCAGGTTTGATTAAAAATCAACATACAGCAGTAGCTGATTTTATTTCTAATGCTGAAGCAAGAGGTGATTATTTCTATATTACAGACTTATGTGTTTATAACTCAACAATAGGTATTCCAACCTCAGTAGCAGCTGGTATGGACACTAACTACGCTGGTGCTTATTGGCCTTGGGTTCAAGTAGTATCTCAAGAAACTGGTAAATTAGTTTTTGTACCTACTTCAACTATTATGGCTGGTGTGTATGCATTTAGTGATAATGTAAGTGCTGAATGGTTTGCTCCAGCAGGTTTAAATCGTGGTGGATTAGGTGGTGTAATTCAAGCAGAAAGAAAATTATCTCCAACTAATCGTGATAATTTATATGCGGGTAAAGTAAATCCAATTGCTACATTCCCTAATGTAGGTGTAACAGCATTTGGTCAGAAAACATTACAACAAAAAGCAAGTGCTTTAGATAGAATTAATGTTCGTCGTTTATTAATTGCTTTAAAACGTTACATTGGTAATATTGGTAAAACATTAATATTTGAACAAAATACAACTGTAACAAGAAATAGATTCTTATCTCAAGTAACTCCATATTTAGAAAGTGTACAACAAAGACAAGGTTTATATGCATTTAAAGTAATAATGGATGAAACAAACAATACTCCAGATGTAATTGATAGAAATCAGTTAGTAGGTCAAATTTATTTACAACCAACTCGTACAGCTGAATTTATCTTATTAGATTTCAATATCTTACCTACAGGTGTAGAATTTGGAGCTTAATTTAATAAAAAAACTATAAATGGAAAATAAAAAATTACAAGAATTTGAAGACGACGCAGCTGCTGATAAGGCAGTTGCTGTTGTTACTTCATCATTAAAAAATATATTACGTTCAGTTAGTAGTAAAAAAGATTTTGCTCGTGTAGCTGAAGCTTTAATGAAATTTATGATCAATAATAAAGACATTTTAAAAACAAATGTTCCAAATGATCCTAACTATAAACAAGTTTTAGTTTACTTAAACAAGATGCAATCAGATCTTGATAGTAATAAACCAGCTGTTGGATCTAAAGAAAATCCAGCTATGGTAAAACCAGTTGCATAGAAATAATAATTATTAATATTTATATTAAACACATAATAACATGGCAGTATTAGATCCAAACGAAATAATGTTTACCGCATTTGAACCAAAAGTTCAGAATCGCTTTTTAATGTACATTGATGGTATTCCTTCTTATATAATTAAAAAAGCATCATCACCATCATTTAACGCTGGTGAAATCATATTAGATCATATCAACGTTTACCGTAAAGTAAAAGGTAAAGTTAGATGGAATGATATGACTTTAGAAATGTATGACCCAGTAACTCCAAGTGGAGCTCAAGCAGTAATGGAATGGGCTCGTTTGGCACATGAATCAGTAACAGGTAGAGATGGATATTCTGATTTCTATAAAAAAGATTTACGTTTAGATATCTTAGGACCAGTTGGTGATGTAGTAGGTGAGTGGATTATCAAAGGTGCTTATGTTAAAGAAGCTAACTTTGGTGAGTACGATTGGGCAAATGAAGCTTATGTAAGCATCAGTACTACAATTACTATGGATTATTGCATTCTCAATTACTGATCTAAAAAACATAAAATTAAGAAAGTCGTCTATTTGGACGGCTTTTTTTATTCTTATATATTTATATATATAAAACAAATATAAACGTTATGGAACAAAAATTAAGTTTTCCAACAGAACAAGTGGAATTACCATCTAAAGGCTTGCCTTACTCCCCTGAGTCTCCATTATCTAAAGGAGTACTAGAAATGAAATATATGTCTGCTAAAGAAGAAGATATTTTAACTAATGTTAACTTTTTAAGACAAGGTATTGTTATTGACAAATTATTACAATCATTAATTGTAACTCCAATTAATTATGATGATTTATTAATTGGTGATAAAAATGCCTTATTAGTAGCAGCTCGTATTTTAGGCTATGGCAAAGATTATGAATTTGAATTTATAGATCCAGAAACTGATGTTAAACAAAATATCACTGTAGATTTAACATTATTAGATCCAAAACCATTACATGAATCTTTAAAACCAGGTAAAAATGAGTTTGAAATAGTTTTATCAACTAAAACTGTTGTTACTATTAAATTATTAACACATGGTGATGAAAAGAAAATAGATAAAGAGATTGAGGGATTAAAACGAATTAATCCAAATGGATCTTATAACACTACAACCCGTTATAAACACTTACTTACATCAGTTAATGGGAATAGAGATCAATCAGTTATTAGAGAGTTTTCTGAAAATATGTTAGTACGTGATTCAAGATTTTTACGTAGTTACTATAATCAACTCCAACCAGATTTATTATTAAAATTTAATTATACTAAATCTAATGGTGACGTAGTGGAGGACGTTGATTTGCCAATTGGCATTAACTTTCTTTGGCCTACAACCTGAGTATAAATTTACAGTCATGACTGAAATCCATGACTTAATTTATCACGGAAATGGTGGATTTATTTATAGTGAGGTTTATAATATGCCTATTCAATATAGAAAATTTCATATTAGAAAAATAAATGAACATATTGAACGACAAAATGAAGAATATGAAAAAGCACGTGGTAAAGGTGGAAATCAAATGACTAATACAGGTATATCAAAACCAAATATACCACAAGCTGATTTTACAACACAAACAAAAGCGCCCAAAAAATAGGGCGCTTTTATATTTATACGTGATATAAACTAAAAATTTTAATGGCTACATCAGAAGAATTAAAAAGACAGCAAGATTACGAGGCTAGTGTCAAACGTGCGCAGGAGTATTATAGAGCTATAGGTTTTTCTACCGCCACTATTGCTAAAAATACTGAAATACTTAAATCAGATAGTAAGGCTTTACAAGAAGCTGTTCGTGTAGCTGAAGATTATTTTGATAGAATGTCTTTTTCTACTCGTGATTTAGCTGCTACTTTTAGTAATATTTTAGAAGATGTAAAAGGTACTAATGTTCATGCTAATAAAGGTGTAGCCGCGTTTAAACAATTAAATAGTATAGCTGAAGATTTAGCTCGCCACCAAGAAGATATAAATAAATTAGATACTAAAGAATTAGAGAATCTACAAAAGAAATTCAATAAAAATAAATCTATTTTATTTGATTCTATTGATTTAATTAAACAAAAAGGAGCTGAATCTCAATTAGAAAAAAATCTAGTAGCAGAATATGAAGAAGCTGTAAAGGCAGGATATGATAGACTTCAAATAGAAGAAATTTTAGGTAAAAAAATTCAAGATGAACTTGATAAAGAAAAAAATATCACTAAAGAACTTAATGTTAGGGGTGCTATTTTAAAAGGAACAGTTGGGATAATGGATAAACTTGGGTTAAGTGCTTTTACTCAAGTAATGAACATTGATAAAGCTAATGATGCTTTAGAGGAAGAATATAAAAAAACAGGCAATATTAATGTTGCATTTAAAGCCGCTACAAAACAATTATTTGAAGGTCTTAAACATGCTCTAAATGATCCTGCTACTAGTTTAGCTGTTTATGGAGCAATTGCTAAAAAAGTATTTAGTTCATTAGGAGATAATATTAAAAATTTATATCATGAATTTACAGAAGTAAATAAAGAAACAGCTACATTAGGTAGAGCTTTAGGTACTAGTTTTGAACATTCTCATCATATGGTTGAAGAAACTAAAACTTTAGGCCGTAGTATGGGTGATGTTACTTTTACAGGAAAAGACTACGCTAAAACAATGGCAGCCGCCGCTGAGTCTTTAGGTCTTCAAGTTGACTTAGGAGGGGAAACATATCATGAGTTAACTAAAATGACTGAAATGATGGGTTTATCAGCTGATGAATCTATACAAATATATAAACTTGGTAAATTAAATAACCAAGAAGTAGGTAGTACAAATAAATCAATGGCTGTAGGTATAATAGCAGCTCAAAAACAATATGGTATTCAAGTTAATGCCAAACAAGTATTTCAAGAAATAGGAAAATTAAATGCTGGTATAACTACTAACTTTAAACAAAATCCAGAAGCATTAGCTAAAGCAGTAGTACAAGCAAAATCATTAGGTTCTAGTTTAGATAAAATGGATGCAGCTGCAAGTTCACTTTTAAATTTTGAAGAATCAATTCAAAATGAACTTGAGGCAGAATTATTAACTGGTAAATCTATTAATTTAGAGAAAGCTAGAGAAGCTGCTTTAAATAATGATCAAGTTGGATTTATGAATGCTATAGCTGAACAAACAGGTAATATAGCTGAATATAATAAGATGAATAGATTGCAACAAGAATCTATAGCTAAAGCTTTTGGTTTTTCAAGAACTGAATTAGCAGGTATGTTGCTAGAACAAGAAACATTTAATAAATTAGGAGATATATCAGGCAAAACAGCTGAACAACAATTAGCTATAGCTCGTGAAAGAGGATTAAGTGAAGAAGATTCATTAGTTAAAAGTTTACAATCACAAGCTCAAACTGAAAAATTAGAAAAAACATTTCAAGGGTTAAAAGAAACAATCGCTGGTCTAGTATCAGGACCTTTAGGACAAATGGTTGGATCAATAGCAGAAATGTTAAACTCAACAACTGGTTTATCTGTTATTATTGGTATAATGGCAGCAGGTGGTGTACTTAAGCTTGTAGCGGGTTTTATGTCATTAGTTAAATTAATGAGAGCAGCTAGAGCATTATCAATAGGAAAAGCTATTGCTAGCGCTTGGGGTGCTGCTATGAGTGGTCCTCAATCATTAATCACAGGTGGTATTGCTGGTTTGGCTGTTGGTGCTGGTTTAACAGCCGCAATTATAGCTGCAACTACCATGGGTAAATCAGATGATATGTTTTCAGGATATGGAGAAAGAACATTAGTCACTCCTAAAGGCTCATACGCTTTAAACAATAGTGATACTGTAATTGCAGGTACTAATTTATTTAGAGGAAATGACGTATACTCAGGACCAAAAGATGCGATTAATTTAACTGGTGGTGTTGATTCTAAATTAGAAGCATTAACTAATAGTATATCTGCTTTAGCTTCTCGTCCTGTGACTATTAAAGTAAACACTGATACTATTATGAACCTTAGCACAGCTCAATCACAATATGGTTCGCCTAATTTATTTGCTTAACATATTTATATAAAACAATAACATCATGGCATTATTTAGTAAATTAAAAGATAGCAATTATAGCTTAAAAGGACAACCAGGTCCAGCATTTGAAAATGAAGGACAAAAAACCTCATCAAATATTCAAGCTTTAGCCAAAAATAACATAATGGTATCTTCTCAAGATTTAATATCTGGAAGAACATATGGTCAATCAGTTAATCGTGTTAAAATTGTACCGTCTGTTTTAGATTTAAATGGTAGTACACCTCAACAATATGTTAAAGTACTTGGATCATCTAACGCTGCTGCGTCAGCTAGATTTAATACACCTGCTAATTCTGGATTCACACTTGAAAAAAGATTAGTATTTAGTCAATTAGGAAATCAAGGTAAACCATTACCTAATTTTGAAAATGTTGGTCAATTAACAACATCTGATATCCAAGCTAAAGCTAAAAATAACGCTTTACAATCTTCTCAGGATATGATCACTGGTAGAATATATGGCAAAGGTAGATTTACAGTATTTGTTCCACCATCTAGATTAGATAACAATGGAATGCCAGTAGGAAATGTTTACAAAAACAGTGGTCCAAAAGATGGAAGATACTAAATAAAACTAATAGATGCCATTTTTAAATTTAAATAATAATTATTCCAATTTAGCTCAGTATTACAATCAATCTTTTGTAAATAGACCTTCTATCCCTACAAAAGCAGAACAATTTCTACCATTTGATGATGGATTTATTAGAGGAGGATTATCCAATGCCACTTTAGCATCAACTAAAGATGTGATTCGTATAGGTAAATTTATTACTGGATTAAGCAATATTTCCAAAATAACTGATATAAAGGATACAACTCTTCAAACAGCTACTAAAGGAATTTTATTTTTATCCAAACAAGTTGGTTTACAACGAACTAATCCTCGATTAGAATGGGATAGATCAAATCCACTTCCTCCACTTTTGGGAGGAGCAACTCGTCAGTTTACTGGGGTAGGGATGTTAGAATCAGTAGGAGGAAATGCTTTTGGTTTACATTTTGATAGAGCAGGATTATTAGGTAAAATAAGAAGTGATCAAAAATATGGAGGTGATTTAAACAATACAACTTCAGGAGTAGCTTATGTAAATAATTTTGGAAATGGTAATAATAATTCTGAAATATCCAGTAGTTCTCACAATAGACTTCTTAGATATGTTGACTTAATAAGTCCTGTAAAATCTTTATCATCACCAACTTCAATTGAATTAGATAGATATGCAGGAGGTTCTAATTCAATTTATGGTGTAGGATTAAAAACAATAATTCGCACAACACAAGATATTAGAACTACTATTAATTCTAGTGATTTAGGTACAACAACTACCACTACTGATATATATAGTCCGGGCACACCACCTTCTCCAAATTTTATTGGTCCAATTCTTCCAAACATTACTCAAGCAACAGCTACATCATTTACAAATCCAGCACTACAACTAAAATTAAATAATTTTACTCCTTTAACTAATCGACAAATAATAGATACATCTACAGCTAATTTATTATCAATCTTAAAATTCCAATTAAAAGCTTCTCCTTTACCTAAAAATAAAGATATAGCATATTATAATATAGAACAAAGAATAGGTGTATCTAATAAATCAAATTTAGATTCAATAAACACTATTAATATTATTGATAGTAAAACATTCTATGATTATTCTGGTGGTACAAATGGTAGTGGTAGTAATACTATAAATACATTATCTAGTAAAAATGTTTTTAATATATTAGATGGTAGTACATCTCCATTTGCAAATGATTTAATTAAATTTAGAATTGAATTTTTAAATAATGAATCTCCAATATCAACAGGTGGTATTATTAATACTGATGTACTAGCATTTAGAGCGTATTTAGACGATTTTAATGATGGAATGAGTGCTAAATGGGATTCATATCGTTATATGGGACGTGGTGAAGAATTTTATGTATATAATGGATTTACAAGAGATATTGGATTAGCATTTACTATACATGCTCATAATGAACAAGAAATGGCCCCATTGTATAGTAAATTAAATTACTTAATGTCTACATTTACACCAGATTATAGTTCACAATTAAAAATGAGAGGTAACATAGCGTACTTAACAGTTGGTGATTACATTTATAGACAACCTGGAGTATTTACTGATATAAAAATAAGCGGATTATTAGAAGGTTCTTGGGATATTGGATTAAATGCTGATGGTACTCCTAATGGTCAATATGAATTACCAAGAATGATAAAAGTAGGATTATCATTTAAACCAATACATTCATTCTTACCAAGAAGAAATTACGGAGCTAAAGATAATGGTGTACAAAAATTCCCAGCTGCATTTATCACTCCTGCAAATGGTAGTGACAATAGATATTTAAATACAGGAGGTTGGGCCCCTGATGTTGATCCAAAAGTGTAAAAATACTTTATTTAGAAATATTTATTATCATGGAACGCTATAGTGATAATATAATATTAAAAACAAAACCAACAGTTCAATATCCTAAGATTATTAGATATCGATCATCAACTCGTTATCCAGATATTCCATTAAGTGAAAATGATATGTTTATCTACACAATGCGTGGAGATAGATTAGATAATCTAGCATATCAATTTTACGGAGATTCAACATTATGGTGGGTTATACAAATATCAAACCCAGATTTACCTAATGATTCATTATATCCAACACTTGGATTTCAATTACGAATCCCAGGTAATGTAAATCAAATATTAAATAATTTTGAAAAATTAAATTCATAAATTAAGTTATGTCTATTTTTAGAGAAACTCTACCTGAATATGTAAAAGAACAATTAACAGCTCGAACTGAAGTTATATCTAGTACAGATACAAGAAGCACAACTTTTTTATCCTATGTATCTGGAAAAAATGGATGGGTTCGAATGGTATCATTTGTTAATTATGATGATCCTAAACTCACTTATTCTGGTGATGAATTAGCTAAAAAATATATTTTAGAAGGAGGTACTTTATACAAAAAAGGTAATGAAGAAAGATTACGCTTTGGTTCATTTGGAGATGGTGGATCTTATTTATCTGATTTAGATGGAGCTAATAATAAAGGACAAGCATCAGCAACTAACTTAAGACCACTAGGAGCTAGACCAATGCCTGGTATAACAAATGTTGACATTACTAATAAAACAGCATATGGTTCTTTAAAAGAAGCTACTGTTAGATTTTATTGTTGGGATAAACATCAGTTAGAAGAGTTAGAATTACTTTATATGCGTACAGGTTATACTGTACTTTTAGAGTGGGGATGGTCTGAGTATCTTGAATCTTCTACTAATATAAAAAATATAGGACCAGGTATTGATGTTTTTAGTAGCACTCTTACTGATGAAGATGTATATAATCAAATAGAAGCACTTAAAGAAAAATATAAAGGTAATTATGATGCTTTACTAGGTCATGTTAAAAATTTTTCATGGCAGCTAATGCCTAATGGAGGATATGAGTGTTCAACTATTATAATTTCTAGAGGAGAAATAATATCTACTTTACGATTAAGTAGTAATACAAGTAATCCTACTCCTACACCAGGAGAAAATGATAAACCTCTTAGTACATTTGAAAGAATATTTTTAAACTATAAAGCATGGATAAATAGAATTGAGGTGGATAGGCTTTATATAGAATCAGCTAAATCAAAAACACAAGATGATCCAGAGGCTTACAAAAATTCACCTTCAGAATTTAAACCAATATATAGAGAAGAAAATAAAACATTTTTAGATAATCCAATAAATGAAACTTCAGTTGATAATTTTATAACAGAGCTTGAAACTAAAATAAAAAGTATACCTAAATTTTACAGATATGGATATACTCAAGCGGGAATTTGGTTAGGTCCAAATTCTTTTATTACAGGAGCAAATGTTTGGAATAATATTAAAGGAAATAAAGGAGTAGCCATAGTATGTGACGCTGGAGCTAATGATGGAACAGCTATTGAATATATTAGATTAGATCATTTTTTATATATAATAAACACTTATTTTAACTTAAAAGATAAAAATAACAATTTAATAGCTAAAATACTTATTCCTCAATATCTTCCAATTTTATCCCATGAAGATTCTGTATCTATCAATCCTAAAACTTGTTTAATAAGAAACACATCAGCTACTTTTATTACAGATTCTGATGTAATAGTAACTGGCAATTCTTATGATTTTGGTTTCCAACCATATACTATAACAGACTTTACTTATGATCAACCGAGTAATAGAAGACTTAGAACAGCTAATCGAGGAGAAATGGCTGAATTTCATTTAAGTAAAAATTTTACCACTAATAAAATACCAAAAGGATCAAGTAAAGAATTTAGCTTTGGTGTCCTAGATAATGTTTATATCTCAATTAATAAAATAATAGATTTATATAGAAGTAAAGGAGGAAATAATCCAGATGGTGTATTAATGATTGACTATCTTAAAGACTTACTATCTCAAATATCATCAGCATTAGGAGGTATTAATGATTTTCAATTTCATGTTGAAAAAGATCAAATTAAAATTATAGATGTTAAATACTTAGAGGTAGAAACAGGAAATAAAAAAAATAACTTTAATAAATATAATTTTGATTTACTTGGTTTAAAAAGTATATGTCGTGATGTAAAAATATCATCTCGTATATTTGATTCTCAAGCTACTATGATTGCTATAGCCGCCCAAAGTAAAAGTAATATAGGAGATTTATACTCATCAACTCAAACTTACTTTAATCAAGGATTAACAGATAGATTATTACCAACAAAAACTATAGCTAAGGAAACACCAACTATTTCTACCTATTCTACAGATCCTACTTTAAACTATTATATAGGATTATGGACATCTATAAGTAGTATATCTTATTATTCTT
>Ga0181359_1000221_pt1 | contig 12006 bp, 26 predicted proteins | sample Fa13VDMM15SD_FD_141229 | JGI IMG/M metagenome (GOLD analysis project Ga0181359, IMG submission 141229) | Freshwater viral communities from Lake Michigan, USA - Fa13.VD.MM15.S.D | ecosystem: Environmental > Aquatic > Freshwater > Lake | place: USA: Michigan | collected 2013-09-24 | reverse complement strand
GGGACAGCACGTTGTCCGGTTGCCAAACGTCGTACTGTTCCTTGGCAATACGTTTGAGTTCCGGGAAGTCCCAGCGCCCGCGCTTGACGTCCAGCAGCATAATTGACGCGCCGGAATCCTCGCTCAGGTAGAACACGCCCCAGGTCGTGATGACAGAATAGTCAGCCGTCTCCTTTTTGGAATACGCCGTGTCCATGGACTGGATGATGTAGTTCACGATTGGCGGCTCGTCCTTTGGCCAAACTTTCCACCACTCCCTTTTCAGGATGGCACCCTCGTCGTTCGTGGGCTGCTGCTGGTACATCGCGTTCCACTTCTGCACCGACAAAGAGGCTTTTACGCCCTCGAGTTCCTCCAACTTCCAGTAGCCTGGCCAGAGTGGGCGACCGCTTGGCAGGATGGCGGGGAACTCGATGACCTCCCACTGGTCCGCGTTCCGCGATTTCTGCGCCTTGAGCAGCCGCGCCGTCAAGTCCTTGGTGCTCCAGCGCGTCATCACAATGACAATTGCACCGCCTGGTTGCAAACGCGTGCGAGGGCCAGAGATGTACCACTCCCAGGCGTTGTCCAAAGCAAGCTCACTCATCGCATCCTGCTCCGAATGCGGGTCGTCAATGATCAAGACGTCCGCGCCACGGCCGGTCATCGCGCCGCCCACACCAACGGCAAAGTACTCCCCACCTTTGTTTGTGTCCCACCGGCCGGCGGCCTTCGAGTCCTGCTTCAAGATCACATCGGGGAACACCTGCTTGTACGTGTCCATGTCCATCAGATCACGGACCTTTCGACCGAATCGAACGGCTAACTCGCTGTTGTGGGTCGCTTCAATGGCCTTGGTTCGCGGGTCTCTACCCATGAGGTAGGCAGGCAGCAGATAGCTTGCAAATTCAGATTTTGTGTGCCGGGGAGGCATGTTGATGATCAAACGCTTAAGGGTGCCGTTGGCAATCCGGTCGAACGCCTTTGCCATGACCGTGTGGTGCTCTCCAAGGATCGCGCTGGGCCAGACGTAGCGGGCAAAGTCGATGAAGCTGCTCTGGGCATTGGTTTGCGCGCCAAGCTGCGCGAGCCGGTACTCGAGTCTCAGCCGTTCCGCGTCTATTTCTTCAGGAATCATGGAAGTCCGTTTCGTTTCAAATTTTTAAATATTTTGACACGAGTTGAGTTTGTTGACAAAGGGGGCCCTTTATTGCTGGGGCCGAAAACTGTTTCACGTGAAACTGACCGTGTGAAAAAGGGCTAATGCCCGCGCAGCTGGCGACCCGGCCCGTTTTTTGGGCCCCGGCACACCCCGGGGTCGGTCGGCGGCCACCAGGGCGCGCACCAGGGCGCGCGGCCCGGGCGACGCGGCCACCTGGCCACCAGGGCGCGCACCAGGTAACGCGGGCCACGGGCCCCGGCACCAGGTCGGCGGCCACCAGGTCGACGGCCACCAGGTCGACGGCCACCAGGTCGACGGCCACCAGGTCGACGGCCACCAGGTCGACGGCCACCAGGTCGACGGCCACCAGGTCGGCCGGGCCGTGTTTGTGGACCGAATACACAAACACCAGGCACCAGGTCACACAAACACAAACACGGGCCCCGGCACCAGGCACCAGCTGCGCGCCCAGGTCGGCCGGCGGGCCCCGGCACCAGGTCGGCGGCCACGGGCCGCGGGCCACGGCCACCAGGGCGCGGCCACCAGGTCGGCGGCCACCAGGCAGCAGCTGCAGTAACCAGGCAGCGAATAACTGCAAACCAGGCAGCGCGGCCCGCGGCCGGCAGCAGCTCGGCCACCAGGGCGCGCAGCTCGGCCACCGGCACCAGGTCGGCCGGCAGCAGCTCCGGCGGCATGCGATACGCGGGCCACGGTCCAGGCGTACAGTGGCCGGGACCACGGGGCGAGCCTGGGCGGCCACCAGGCCGACGGGTTACCTGGGGAAACCCGACGGGTTATATGCGCCGTCGGTGCGATACCAGGCACAAAAAAACCCGGCGCGCGGCCGGGTTTGTGTAATACGAAAACGGTGCAGCTCAGGGCGGCACCCCGGCGGCGGCGGCTAACTCAGTCAGCATGGCGTCGGCGGTGCCCAGAGCGTCGGCCCGGTTATCGGTGAAATACTCGGCCACCAGGTGGCCGCCGGGGCTGGTGGCGCGCACCTGGTACTCCGACCAAATGACCGACCAGGTGACGCGTACCAGGCCCGCGTCGGCCAGGTGCACCAGCTGCACCAGGCGCGGGCATAGGCGGGCGCTCATGCGCGTTCTACCCGGATACCACCACGCGGGCCCAGGCTCAAAACCAGGTCGGGGTATTCGACGAGCTCGGCCCGACTCGGGGCCAGGTGTATCGAACCGCCCAGGGCCTGGCCATATTGGGCAAGCTCCCGGGCGGCGTAACCGTAGGCGGCCACGGCGTCGGCGCGGGTGCGGTAGCGGCGGGCCTGGTCCAGGTCGTCCGAGCCCATGCGCAGGAAATAGCGCGCGCTCATGCTGCGGCCCTGGTAGCGGCCAGGGCGGCCCGGATCGCTTCGAGCTCGTGCTCGGGATAGTCCAGCTCGGCCAGGCGGCGCTCGGCGGCCAGGTCGGCCCGGATCGTGGCCAGGTCGGCCAGCTCGGCCAGGTCGGCCAGCTCGTTATAACTAAGGGCGGCGGCGACCAGCTCGGCCACCGGGCGACGGGCGACGGCTACACCGGCCAACAGCTCGGCGGCCATGCCGGGGCGCGGGCAGCCCAGGGCGAAGCGCTCCCAGGTCACGCCGTCGGCCACGCGGTGGAATACGTCCGACGCACCGGCGACCATGGTCGGCCAGGCTTCGCACATTACGGCCACGCCGTCGGCCACCAGCATCACGTCGCCATGCGCGATCGCTTCGCACTGCGACCAGTCGTAAGCGCTGGACATGTCCAGGGCGCGGAGATCAAAAATTTTCGTTTTCATACTTTCTCGCTTTCTAGGTTAGCCCCGGCCACCGTGGCCGGGGATTAAATTTTACCCTAATAAATCCACTGAGTGCAACAAATAAAAAGCCCGGCACCTGGCCGGGCTCGGCGGCCAGGTCGGCCGGGTTACGCGGCGACGCCCAGCTCGGCATCGGCCAACAATTCGACGGCCCGGGCCTTAAGCGCTGCACCGGTGCCAAAAAATGCCGATTCGATTCGGGTATTGTCGGAACGGCCGCGTTCGTGGTCGACCAGCTCGGTCACCGCGTTAAGCATCGCCCAACGGGTGCCGGTGACGCCGGGCAGGTCGGAGCCGATGGCCTGGCCGTTAAACAATTGCATGATCCGGACGTAGGCCTTCGACTCGGTGACGGGGCGCGCGCTCGCATGGTACGGGCGCAACAGCTCGGACACGAACACGTCGGCGTCGACCTGATCCATGCCCTGGCCTGCGAGCTGGCGGGACTGCACCAAAAAACCCTCGAATGCATTCGCCACAATCCCCAGCTGCAGCCGCACCGATTCGGCGTCGAAGCGCTCGGAATGCAACACCCGGACGGCCGATTTCAGATAACCGGTGTTAATCTCGCCCTCGCCCCGGATCACGCGGCCACCACTGTAGCCACCGACGGCGGCGGTGATTGTGTTATTGCAAACCACCCTGATAGCGGTGAACTTCGCCACGGTGGCCATGGTGCCGTCATAACTGGTGCCTAGCAACAGGTACGGTTTCACCAGGTCGGAGCTGACCACGGGCGCAGCATCGCCGACGCTGGCCAATGCCCATACGCGGCGGCCATCACTCAGGGCCCCGGCGGTTTCGAGCTGAAAGCCGCCCAGGTCGACCAGCTGGCGAAAAAAATCCATCACCTGGCTAGGCTGCACCACGTTGTACGCGTTCGAGACGACCGCCAGGGGCGCGCCGGTGTCGGACCGGTGCAAAACTTTGCGCGCTGGCCAGGTTTGCAGCTCAGTCGCGGCCGGGGTCGAATACCGCACGGGGGACTCGAGCACGTCATAGGCCAGGCCCGCCTCGCGTGTCCAAGTTTCAACGCTGGCCCCAGGCGTCAGAGCCTGGCCCAAAGAATGCCAAGGGGTTTGGCCGGTGTATGCCATAGCGGCGCGGCCGGTGGTTTCGTCGATCATGTGTGCCATTGTGAATTCTCGCTTTCTAGGTTGATGCCGGGGAAAAGCCCCCGACGGTTTATTTTAGTCTAATATTTTTGGGCTTGTCAACAAGTCAACAAAAATATATTTTATGCCACCAGGCCCAGGTCGCCGGCGATATGGTGGCGCAGTAATGAACCAGGCGGGAGCGATCGAGCGAACGCGGCCACCGTGGCCGCGTCATCGGGCGCGCCGGTTTTCCTGGTGGCATGCCAGGCGATGGCCGCGTGCCCCTGGCCCGCATAACACCCGCCGGGATCATCGGCACCGGCGGCCACTTTTCGCGCCTGGGTTCCATGCGCTACAAAAACAATAACGTATTCACGTTCACCGCGTGCACATAGTGGGCGGCCGTTACCACAGGTCGTGCACGTAAACCCAGAGCCCTCAGGGCTTAGTTGTTCCGGGCATTGCACAAACTGCACGCCCTCGAACGTGTACGGCCACACAGTCCCGGCGGGAGCGGCCACGGTGGCCGGGTGCCCGGCGCGAACGGCGGCCACGGCCTGGGCCATTGTGTCGGCGCTGTAGTTTATTGTCGTTTTCCCGGGCGCGGGCTTTGGCAGGTTTTCAAAGCCAAAATGTGAATATGTCCACGCCTGGCCGTTACGCGGCACCGCGTTATATACGGCGGCCAGGTAATCGGGGTCCACCAGGGCGGCCCCATGCTGGCCGTTCGGGTTTAGGGCGCACGTTGTCGGGCACGTGCCGAACGTGTGATGTTGCCCGGCCCGGTACGTTGTCGCGATCGGCCCGGTTTTTTTGTTGCTACTTTGGCGAATTGTCTTGAGCATAATTTTCTCGCTTTCTAAAAAATTAACTGTGGGTGTAGCCGTCGGGCTCGATGCCCAGCCACATACCGGACCACCTAACCATGATGCAACCATAGGCGGGCACCACGCCACGGCGAAACGCCAGGTAGGTAAGGCCCTGACTGTCACGGGAAAAAACCCGTTTTAAGGCGGCGCGCTGGGGTTTTGTAAGGCACATAAATTCTCGCTTTCTTTCTTTCTAAGTGGCCGGGCGGGTTGCCTGGCCTGGAATTATTATAGTGCAATAAATCCACTTATCAACTGCCTACAAATAAAAAAACCCGGCACGCGGCCGGGCGGGGATCGAGCGGGCCGGATCAGGCCCGACGGTCGGCCAGGGCCTGGTCGGCCTCGGCAGCGCATGCGCGCCAGGCATTCCAGGAAATAAATCCGGTCTCGGCGTCGGGCGGCGTCTCGGTGGCCAAGATATCGGCCGCATAGTTACGCATCGCTTCAAGGACAAAAGCTTGCATAAGCGGGCCGGTACTGGCCTGCTCCATTATCCGGACGACAAATTTTGTGTTTGTTTCGCGTGTCATGCTGGCCCCTTATGGTCGGATTGAAAAAGTGTTATTCGAGAAAAAGTCACGCATCACTTCGTCGATGTCAATGTGCGCGTAAATTTTCTCACTATCAAACTCACCCGCCAGGTCAGCCAATTCGATCTCGCACGCCAGGTCGGCCAGTTCGATCTCGCCCGCGATGGTGGCCAGCTGGCCTTCGGTCAGCTCGCCCGCTAGGTCGGACACGCTGATATTTTCCCCAACGGTCACCAGCTGAGTGTCGCTGATGTGCTCGGCAATGGTGGCCAGCTGAGTGTCGCTGATGTGCTCGGCCAACTGCGCCGGGGTAATGTTGCCCAGTGCTTTGTCGCTGGCGTGGGTCGCCAGCTCCACGCGAACCATATCGGCCACCAGGGGGCGCAGCTGCTCGGCGAGGTCTCTGACCAGCGCCTGCATGATTGTGTTGAATTCCATTTCTTTCTCGCTTTCTGAGGGTTATGGCTTCGCGGATCGCTCGGCCTGATTGGATTGTATATCTACTTTTGTCAACTTGTCAACTGCCACCGCCAAATATTTTGTGAAAAAGCCAAAAGCCCAGCAAACGACGAATTAGGCTGCCAGTTTGCGCTTGCTTTTGTTCGGGGTCCGGCGGTGGTTTTAGTCGGTGTAGGCGCGCCTCTTCCAGGCGTTTTCGATCTCGCCTTCTCATCGGTCACTCAGGGCCCATCGGCTTGCTGTAAACAATCATGCCTTCGAACTCACTCGGAATGAGATAGCTGTCGTGCCCTTCGCCGCCAATCAAGGCGTTAACATCTTCTTTATCCAGGTCCATCATCCTCTTTTCCTCAATTGAGTGAATGATGACGCAAGGCTCTTCTTCACCCCATCCGACATGAAACGCGCCATGGGTCATATTGCCAAACCATACTTCGGTCTTTATACTCATAAATTTCTCTCTTTCTAGGTTGCCTGGGACATCCAGGTGCTTACCACTTTATCACAACTCACGCATACAAATCAACTATCGATCAAATGTTTTCTGAGCTCAGACCAGCTCACGCCCGTCCACGGCCACCGGGCCAGCGCGGGGGTATCGACACCCAGGGTCGCCAGGTCGACTGCCTGCTCGCCGCAAAACAACAGCAGCTCGGATTTGCTGGCATGCGTCGTGCCGGCGGGTTGGTATTGCACCAGGATATAGGTCGGGCAGCGTAGGTCGGCATGTTTGACGTGAAAGGCGACCTGGTGGGGCGACAGGGCAACCTTGCGGCCGCGTTTGACCACCTTCAGCTCGACCATGACAAACAGGCCGTGCGGGAATGCCAGCAAGACATCAGGAATGCCCAGGTTGACCCTGGACTCAATCCGGGTGAAATGGCAGTTTGGGAGGTTTTCTCTCAGACGTTTGTACAAATTCGCTTCCGGTTTCAGGGCCATCATCGTCCTCCTCTTCTTCGGGTTCTTGCTCGATCTGCTTGGGCGTCACGTCCACAATGGGCCCAGCGTTGCCGCCGTACAGGCGTTTGATTTCTTCGAGCTTGCGCACAACCTCTTCTTTGCTCATGCTGTCAATTGTGCCGTGGCGGATTTCCTTGCGGTCGATGTAAATCGAACCCAGGGCCTGGCCCCTTCGGTATTCGGCCTGGACGGCAGCGCCGTATGCGCCAGCCTGCAGCGCCTGGTCGCGGATAACCTGCAGGTCTCGCATGTGCCGCTCGAATGTCGTGCCATACTTTTCGCCCAGCTCGCGCCTTCGCTCCTGGATTGCTGCAACGATGTGCGGATTCTTTTCCGGGTCGGTCAGCTCGCGTGCCCTGTTCTTTGCCCAGGCCTCGCCGTAGCCGGCGCGCACGACCGCCTCTTTCAGGGTCACATGGCCATCGCCAGCACAAAACTCTTCGACAAACTTCCATTCCTGGGGTGTCAAAACTTTTGGCTTGTGGGGCTTGACCGGTGCGGTCACCCTGGATTCGACAACAGCCGGCCTTCCGCCCAGGCTTTTGCCGGCCATAAACTTTTCGTCTTTGCCGCCCATCAGGCCACCCTCCACAGACGCCAGCCTTCGCCATACCGGCGGCATGTGAATCGCGTGCCTGGGTGGCGACGCGAATACATGTAGGCAGCGCTGCGCAGGTTTTTGATCCAGGTCGCGTCCAGGATCATGAAACTGTCGCCAATGGCCATGTCGGGGAATGGATAGCGTTCGCGGGGGTCAACGCCGCCAGGCAAGGGGATGTTTTTGTCTATTTTCATGGCTACATTGTGCAACAAAACCACAACTAACGCAACTACAAGGGCAACCCAGGTCAAATTCAGGGTTTTATGTAGACTTTTTTAGACCAACATATGAAAAGTTTTTTTCAAAAAGTTAGCTCGCGCGCATTTTATGTAAATTACACCTATTGACTATGTGTAATGTAGTGTGTTCTCATAACCTATTGATTTCATTAACTTATTACACCATTACGTCTATTACACTCAATTTCAAAAAAATAAAAAAAATAAAATCACTTTTTCATTTTTGTTCTACTGAATAGCTGAAATTGACCGTGATCCGTGATCCCCGCACCTTTCCCCTGTATAAACCCCCAGTGCTTCCAGCCCTACTGCACCCTATCCCCCAACCACCGCCGGTGCTCCCCCGACAGCATCTTGGCCGCTATCTCCATGGGCAGCAGCTCACCAAACTCAATCTCTGTCACGTCCCCGCTACCCATCACCGGCCCGAAGAGGGCGTACTTCTGTCCGCCGGCCGTGATCACCACTATTTGGACCATGGCCCGTGGCTCGAGGGCCTTGACGATATCCTGCAGGGACGGGGTCACTTCCTCAGCTCCGAGCTGAGTTCCTCCACCTTCGCCAGGAGTTCCTGCGCCTGGGCGGCCAGGTGCTCCATTTGGTCGTTCTGCACCTCAATCCTTCTGCGCAAGCCGTTGACGTACTCCAGAGTTTCTACGCAGGCGATAAGGTAAGGTGGGTTTTCCGTCGAAAAGATTGCGGGTCTCATGTGGTTTGCTCCTTTTGTTGCTCCTTCAAGCTCTCAACATATTGCACCAGGTGGGCCAGGACCTGCGGCTCCAGGGCCACCACGTTGTTTTCGTGGTGGTTGACCGCCAGCCACACGGAGTAGCCGTCAGAGCTGGCGTACACGCCGTCACCCAGGTAGGTTGACGGGTATTTTTCATCTTCATCCATTGTTATTCTCCCCAGTTTCGTTCAGCTCCTCAATCGTTTTTTGTACGTTTAACGCGGCCCGCATGCCATCTTCATAGCCCTTTTGGTACGCACTTTCGTCGCACTTAATCAATTCGTTGATTAGGTTCATAGCCTCTGTGCATACGCGTGTAAGGCTGTCTAACGCAAGTTCTTTCTTGGGTATCATTCTGTTTCCTTTGGTTTGATTTCCACTTCTTCCGAAGCGCCGATGTGATATACGTTGCCCTCATCATCTGTACACACACTGTACATACCGTCGATGTGGTGGAACTTCAACTCCAGTCCATTTTCTAGCACGATCGTGCTATTTCTGGGTACGTTATATAGCTTCATGTGTTCTTCTCCTGCAATTTGGCAATAAGGGTAAGGGCAAATAGGTACATCTCACGCGTTTCGTTGTACCCAGGCGTACCGTGTATTTCGGCGTCCGTCAAACCAACCCACGGGCAGTGCGCTGGCTGTGCCTCAAGTTCACGGCGTAGCGCCATCTCTGCCTGCCGCGCTGCCGTTGCCTCACGAATCCAATAGTCCAAATCTTGCGTTGGCTGCACCCAATCTTCAAAAGGTATTCCTTTAGGATGGGCGTTGTCAATTACAGTAATTTTGTAAATAAGCTCCTGCGCTGGCTGTGCCCTAGCATCACAAGCCGCACATCCGCCAATGCACACCTTGCATTTCCCGTCCTGCAACTTAGCCGCAGCCATTGCTCTCTTAGCTTGAAAGCCACCGCCCCATGCACCCTGCCGCTTTGCCAATTCGTCGAACGCCTCGTCTTCAGGTGTTTTCATAGCCAACTCCATATGCTTGAGACAGCGCCACCAGTGCGAAGAAGTCAGTTATGTATTCCATGTTGTCTCCACCTCTGCATGTGTTTCAATCCATACTTTCGCGCCGCAAGATAGCGGGCCGTTCGGGCTGTAGACAACCTTGCTCGGGCCGTTTACTGACACGGCATTACAGCGTGTATTAGACTTGTACGTTTTGACGGTAAGCACAGGTAAGTCTGCCCCTTTCGCGTTAGCCTTAATGTTGTGCTGGTTTACGTGGATGATTGTCTTCATAACTCCTCCATCAGTGGGTTGATGTCGTCCATCAGGGTTTGAATTTTGTCAATGGTGGCAGCGCTGCTCACTCCGTACTTAGTGTGCTGGCGCAGGGCTTCGCGGATGTCGCTTAGTGTTGCCCAGTACCGATTACCCCATGAGGCCATCTGAAACTCCATGCTTTCCTCGGGTATCTTGAACATCAGTTCTGCATACACGGCATCTCTCCTTTCAGTATGTCGTACATCTTCAGCAAGGTCTCGCGGTCAAGGTAGTAGTTGCGTAGTACTCTCATAGCCAACTCCATATGATTGAGACAACGCCAGCCACAGCAAACAGCACAGTGAATATGGTGACTGCAACAAGAATAAAGCTGAAAACCAGGTCTTCAGTTTCGTCGTCGTCGTCTTTCATCAAAACTTCTCCTTGTAAAACTTCCCGATAACCTCCGCCAGTTCGTGGATATGAAAGTCGCCGCCTTCGCCACCGGCGTCGCTGATCCAAATGTTCCCTGGCAGCACGCCCGGGGACAATGTCCAGCCGGCCACGTGGACCTCGTAGCGTTCGCGACCGTCCTTCATGCCCTGGTCGTAGGCCACCTGGGCCTTGCACGCGTCCTCAATCGTCATCATGGTGTATTTCTGACATTCTTGCCAGACAAACCTGGCGTTTTCTTTGCCGATAAGTTTGTGTTCTGCTTTGCTCAATTGAAGCCACCAGTCTTCAAAGGTCATATCAACTCTCCATGTGGTCAAAAACAGCTTCGTCAATGCGCAGGCGCTCTTTGTGGGACATCTGGGCCTCGAGCCATGGCGCGGGTTGGCCCCTGCAGTCGAGGACTTCCCACTCCCCTTCTCCGCCTTCTGCGGGATAGCAGTTCTCGGGTGGGCCGCCAATGTAAGCAGGGCGGTGGTTTTCCCAGGACAGCACGCGGATGATGCAGCCGACGCCGCAGCAGGTGTATTCAAATTCGGTCATGCCCTGATCTCCAAAAGCTGCTCGTCGCAGTCCTCGTCAACGTACACCGAGAACAGGGTCAGCTCAAAGTCGCCCTCTTCGGTTTCAATGACGATGTCCCGCGAGGCGGAAAACATGTCATTGGTTTTGCTGGACCGGGTCGCGCTGAAACGGATGCTTTTGACGCGGTGGATGTTCAAGTTGAAGTTCATCTATTTCTCTCTTTCTGTTGATGGAGGTTAAATTATAGCGGTATCGTACCAATTCTTCTCAGTAGTTTCCCTAATTTTTTATCGTGCATTGCCCTGCAAGCGGTCCGCGACCAGTGTGGCGTAGCCCGCGATGTCTACCCAGCTATCCACCCTGTCGGGGTTGCCGTTCACGATGCGGCCAATCTTGTGCAGAATCATCTCCAGGGCTTCCCACTGATCATCAGCAAAGGTCTTGTCGTGAATGGCTGCGTGGTCCGCGACCAGTCGTTTCATACCCTGCATCAGTGCAGCGCCGTCCTTGAACTTGCCGTAGTCCTGGGCACGCTCGTTGATGGTCTCATCCGCTCCGATTGTTTCGACCTCCGGCTCGCGCTCATCCTCATACTTCAAGTGTCCGCGCTCTACGCCTTCTCTAACATATTCTTCAGGCTTCAGTCCCAGCTTGGCTGCCAGAACTATGGCCTTAGAAGAAACAAGAACGCTGCGCCCTGTGCCAGGCTCAGGCACTGACACCATCGTAGGGTCCTCACACATGTTGTCCAAGATTTGCTTACGCAGCTTGTAGGTCATAGGCTTAGACGCCTGGTACTTCGCAGCCACCGTGGCCACGCTGCTGCCGGGGAATTTGCGAAAGTGTTCGCGGACTTTTTCAGACTTGTTCATGTGGTTTCCTTTTGAATTTCAACGATTGCACGTGCCTTGCCCTGGGCCAATGCCTTTAGGACAAAGTCGTGCGCCTTCTCAATGTCATGGACAGTGGCATGCGCCAACTGCTCCTCATGCAGGTCCATCACCAGCTGCAGGGCTGCCCACTGCTTGGCTGTCATGATGAACCGCATTCCGTTGGCCACGCCGCGCTGCGATAGGGCAAGCAAGGCGTCTTGCCCCTGCTTGATCTCGTCGAGCCAGTCGTGGCCTTTTCCCATGAGGGCCAGCGCTTCAGTGATGTTGAAAGCACCGATCAGCATGTCAATGTCGTTCTTGTTTGCCTCGCCCCTACGAAGGTGATCCAGGGCCGCGCGGTTCTTGATCTGTACGTCGAGGTACGTCCCTGGCAGATCGCGCACAGGCATAAGGCCTGACAGCACGAACTCCAGAGGGTTCTGGAGAACGGGGCGGGGGCGGTATTTGCTGCGCTTTCTCATGTGCTGCACGCCACAAAAAGACTGCT
>Ga0181359_1000217_pt1 | contig 12116 bp, 13 predicted proteins | sample Fa13VDMM15SD_FD_141229 | JGI IMG/M metagenome (GOLD analysis project Ga0181359, IMG submission 141229) | Freshwater viral communities from Lake Michigan, USA - Fa13.VD.MM15.S.D | ecosystem: Environmental > Aquatic > Freshwater > Lake | place: USA: Michigan | collected 2013-09-24 | reverse complement strand
TAGTTCCCAACCGTAAAGAAAGGCTCACAGATGAAGACACGCAAGCCGCAGGTGCCTATGTTGCTTATCCCAAAAAAGGCATCCACGAATGGATCGGTAGTATTGACATTAACTCGCTCTATCCCAGTGCTATTAGGGCCCTTAACATGGGGCAGGAAACCATTGTTGGCCAACTGCGGCCCATAATGACCGACCGGCTGATCCGGGACAAGATGGCCCGGGGAGACAGCTTTGCTGCTGCTTGGGAGGGACTGTTTGCCAGCCTGGAATACACAGCCGTGATGGAACAACAACGCGGCACTGAGATCACTATAGATTGGCAGGATGGTGCAGAGACTGTGCATTCGGGTGCGGAGATATGGAAGATGATCTTTGATTCAAATCAGCCCTGGATCTTGAGTGCCAACGGCACCATCTTCACTTACGAGAAAGAAGCAGTGATTCCCGGCTTGCTCAAGCGTTGGTATAGCGAACGCAAAGACATGCAGAAAAAAGCCCGAGAGTACGAAGGCAAGGACGAGGTGCAGTTTGAATACTGGGACAAGCGCCAGCTGGTCAAGAAGATCAACTTGAACAGCTTGTATGGTGCTATCTTGAATCCCGGTTGCAGATTCTTTGACAAGCGCATCGGTCAATCAACCACCTTGGTAGGTCGCAGTATTGCCAAGCACATGGATGCACATGTGAACGAATGCATCACTGGCGAATATGACCACTCGGGTAAAAGTATCATCTACGGTGACACAGACTCATGCTACTTCACTGCCTGGCCCATGCTGGAGAAAGAAGTTGCCGAGGGCCGCATGGAATGGTCAGCTGAGACCTGTATCGCATTGTACAACTCCATAGCAGATCAGGTGAATGATTCATTTCCCAGCTTTATGGAGCAGGCATTCCACTGTCCAAGAGACATGGGATCTGTGATCCGTGGTGGTCGAGAAATTGTGGCTAAAACTGGTCTGTTCATCACCAAGAAGCGTTATGCTGTGCTGTACATCGACAAAGAGAACAAGCGTGTGGATGTGAATGGCAAGCCCGGCAAGGTCAAGGCCATGGGCTTGGATCTTAAAAGATCTGACACACCTGTGATTATTCAAGAGTTCCTGAGCGAGATTCTAAATAAGGTACTAACAGGAACACAGAAGGATGAGATCGTGACACGCATAAGAGAGTTCAAATACATATTCATGGAACGGCCCGGCTGGGAGAAAGGTTCGCCCAAGCGTGTGAACAACTTGACCAAGTACAGAAAAGAAGAAGAACGTCTGGGCAAAGCCAACATGCCCGGACATGTACGAGCAGCCATGAACTGGAACAATCTGCGGCGCATGAATTCGGACAACTACTCCATGCAGATCGTGGATGGCATGAAAACCATCGTGTGCAAACTCAAACCTAATGCACTGGGGTGGACCAGTATTGGCTATCCCACAGATGAGATGCACCTGCCACAGTGGTTCAAAGACTTGCCGTTTGCGGATGACGAGATGGAAGCCACAGTAGTGGATCAAAAGATCGACAATCTCTTGGGTGTGTTAGGATGGGATTTGAAATCCAGTACTAACACAGCCAACACATTTACCAGTTTATTTTCTTTCGAATGAAACTCAGCCCCATAGTTAGATATCTAAATCATCTTGACACTCTCAGTGTGCATGCGGCCGCTGCCACAGCCATGGCAGAAGTCACCAAGATCACTCATACAGTACAACACAGTGCGATACAGGCCGGTGATCATGCAGCCGCACTGATATCAATACAAGAGAACTTAGAAATATCTCTAAAGCAATACCAAGAAGAATTAAAAAAACTTCGTGGAGATATGCAGGCATTGATCCAGCAGCACGAGCCCATATACTTTGCCAACAGTACCGATCTTTATCGGCAGGGCTTGAGATCAGATCCGGTGCCTTATATCCTACAACGAACCCAATCCCTGGATCCTGCTACCGAAAAACTGTTGCTTGACAGATTGATCACATACACCGACTGGCGGTATCCAGGCATGGTGATTCGCCCGGCGCATGGTCCTGGGCTGGACAGCTTGGTTGCCCTGGATCCGTTGTATCTGGTAGACACTGATCAGGCTCTGCTGGACCCTGTGACCCGTCTGTTCACTCCGGAGTATCAACGCAGATTGCGTTACTACGTGATAAATGAATACACACAGCAAGATATATTTTGGAATCTTCCTGTGCAGCAGTTTGGTTTTGTGTATGCGTTCCGATACTTTGAATTCAAACCTTGGGAAGTTTTACAACAGTACCTAGATGAAATATTTGCATTGTTGCGACCGGGTGGCAGTTTGTTATTCAGTTTTAATGATTGTGATCATTGGAGAGCTGTGGGATTGACCGAACATCACTTCTGTTGTTACACTCCTGGGCGGCTGATACGAGCACATGCGAAAAAACTAGGATTTGAAATCACCTATGATCATCATGATCATGCAAACACTTCGTGGCTGGAGTTACGCAAACCGGGCATGCTTGACAGTATCCGTGGGGCACAGACCTTGGCCGGCATCTTCCAAAAGGTCAACTTGATGCCAGAAGTTGTTGACAATTCCGCACAAGATCTATATAATCAACTGGACTTGACAATGTTGATTGAATTGGCTGGCGTTTTAAATGTGGATATCAGTGAGGCCAAGACCAAGCGTGAATTCAACATCAAAAAAGTTCGACGAACCATATCTGCATATCTTGATTCAAAGAATTATCCCGAAGAATATCTTCGACCACTATTTAACCAAAGGAAAAACAAATGAAAGACCATCTCTTAGACCTAGTACAACACACTTATGATCTCGGCTGCATTGACTTGATCAAGGTGACCGGAACCACTGCTGACACCTGTGTGAACGGTGTTGCCGAAGACAAATCAGTGATCCTGGAAGCACAGTTCGCAAACCCTGTGGCTGACTTTGTTGGTGTGTTTGGCATGCCCAATGGCGGCAAACTCAAGACCTTGCTGAACCTGCAGGAATATCGAGAAGATGCCAAGCTGACCATCACCAGACGTACCACAGGTGAACCCGATGGTATCACGTTTGAAAACAAGGCAGGAGACTTCCGCAACAACTATAGATTCATGGCGTCTGAGATCATTAACGAAAAACTCAAGACACTGAAATTCAAAGGTGTGAACTGGCACATCACGTTTGAGCCCACTGTGTCTGCTGTTCAACGTCTCCGTATGCAGGCCCAGGCCAACTCAGAAGAACCCAACTTTCAGGTCAAGACCGAAAACAAGAATCTCAAATTTTTCTTCGGCGATCACTCCACTCATAGTGGTAGCTTTGTGTTCCAACATGACATCACTGGCACACTCAAACACACATGGAGTTGGCCTGTGTCACAGGTCATGAGCATCCTGGGTCTCACCGGTGACAAGACCATGAAGATCTCCGATGATGGCTGCATGCAGATCACTGTGGATTCGGGCCTAGCAGTATACAACTACATCTTGCCTGCACAGACCAAATAATGTCGCGATTTCCCGGAGCTACTTGGACCAGTAGTCATGTGTATGGCGAAGGATCTGCGAATCAACAATTAAAATTGTGTTATTTTCACATACCCAAGTGTGCAAGCATGTGGATGCGAAAATACTTGTCTACCATGCCCGGATCCGGATGGTCAGGAGTCAATTTTGTCACAGAGGATCTTGCAGATTTTGTTCCGTTGATCATATTGAGAGACCCGGTAAAACGGTGGATCTCAAATTGTCCTGCTCGTGAAGAAATTCCAATCATAGCGGAAAATGCCAATCAGACCGACAATTTGTTTGACAATCTCGGATCTTGGTTGTATGATGAACACAGTGCCAAACAGACAGATTTTATCGCTGGGTTGGATCTATCTCGTGCTGTGTATTTTTATGTAGACTCTGACCTGGCTCGTAATGTAGAGCACTTTTTTCGCAGTCGAAATGTAAATTTTGATACACCCGATCCAATCAACGAACAGGAGACAGATCCAGTCACCATACTAGCCACAAAAACCTGGCAGGAGTTATTGAGTCGACCTAAATATTATAGTAAATTTCGTGAAGTATTTGCAGCAGATTACGCACTGATAGAATCGGTGAGATTTTATAAACATGACAACTAACCAAGACAATCTCACAGCCAAGCAGAACGACTATGCTGTGTTCCTGCCGGCCATCTCTGGTTTCTACGCCACATTCATAGGCAAGCAACGCAATGAACCGTATGTGGATCCTGCCAGGCTGCCCGCAGGACTCACAGACATGGAACAGATGAACTGGCTCAACAGCACCAAGGCGCTGTTTCCATATCGCTGGAGTCTGTATTCAGGTGGACATGCCAACTTGGATCTCAACAAACAGGACTGGTCGGAAGACATGGTTCGCAACAGAGAACCGGGCAGTTTCATACTAGGCGACTCTGGCGGATTCCAAATCGCCAAGGGCCTGTGGGAAGGCGACTGGCGTGCCAATTCGGGCTGTGCAAAAGCACAGAAGAAGCGTGCTGCCATCTTCACATGGTTGGACACACTCAGTGACTATGGAATGATCTTGGATATTCCAACCTGGGTGATCCATGACAAGAAAGCCAGTGCAGCATGCCAGATCACCACGCTGCAAGAAGCAGTGGATGCTACCAAGTTCAACAATGAATACTTCATGGCAAACCGCAAGGGCAAAGACAACGGTGGTGCCCGGTTCTTGAATGTGTTGCAGGGTGACAATCATACGTCAGCAGAGCAATGGTATCAGACCATGAAGCACTACTGTGATCCTCAACAATACCCGGGCCGACACTTTGATGGTTGGGCCATGGGTGGTCAGAACATGTGCGATGTGCATCTTGTGCTCAAGCGGCTAGTGGCGTTGAGACATGACAACCTGCTACAACAAGGTGTGCATGACTGGATGCACTTCTTGGGCACATCAAAGTTGGAATGGGCTGTGCTACTCACCGTGATTCAAAGGGCTGTTAGGAAATATGTTAACCCAGATTTCACTATATCCTTTGATTGTGCCAGCCCATTCCTTGCCACTGCCAATGGCCAGGTGTATCATCATATCGACTTGCCGCACAACGACAAGTGGTGCTACAGGATGAGTCCCATCGCGGATGACAAGAAATACAGCACAGACACACGCCCTTATGGGCAGGCTGTGATCGCAGATGGCCTGGTCAATCACTTTGATGAGAGTCCATTGAGTCGACTGTTCACCATGAAGGACATCTGTATCTACCGGCCCGGCGATCTCAACAAGATAGGCAAAGAAGGCAAGACATCATGGGACTCATTCTCGTATGCATTGCTCATGGGGCACAATGTTTGGATGCACTTGGAAGCGGTACAACGAGCCAACAGAACATTTGATTCTGGTTCGTGGCCACACATGATGTGGAACGAAAAAGGTGATCATACTCGATTTGATCACATCGTAGAAGCCATATTTGCCACATCGGATCGTGATGAGTCCGAAGCCATCATCGAATCATACAGCAGATACTGGATGGACATCATTGGCACACGCGGATTCAAAGGCAAGAAGACCATGAATGCCAATACACAGTTTTCGGCATTGTTCGATGTGGTAGAGGTTGACTCTGACCCTGAAGATCTGTTAAACTCTGAAGCATTACAACAACTTGAACAGGATCAGGTATGAAACGACAAGGGCATGAGGATGTCAAGTTCTTTTACGGAACTGAAGTAGAACACACACCAGCATTTGGTATGCCCACATTGTTTGTGGTTGGTTGTCAAGAACAGGAATGGATCGGACATCACTTGAATGGCCGGGGTCATATCTACTTTGGTGCTAATCAGAGTTTTCCTAACATCTGCAGCAACGATGCAGTACAATGGGAACGGTGGGAAAATATGATCCTGCCATTTTTAGAAACAGAATATCTATGCACCCTGGACATAGATGTCAGCTGTGTGGAAGGTTTGGTGGAATCTAGACTTGTTGAATATCGCAACTTCATTCCCATGATCTCGGTCAAGATGCCTTACATACGGCAACTGGGTTACAACGCCACACTCAAACTGGACGACAAGGACTTTGCTGCTACCAACCCGGGCGTTTGGTGTCACAACATACACGATTTACAAAATCGTGAGCACTTTACTGACTGGTCTAAATATACCAAGGACGAAACATTATGAATCAAAGAGAACAATCACTGGCAGAACAACGCACTACTGTGCGTGAAAAAGCAGATCGCAAGATCTGGGTCACGTTTCGCAAAGAAGGCATCCATAAATATCCAGCCGCTGCTACAGATCCTGCTCTGGCCACCGGAGATGAATATGATGTATCGTTTCTTGCCAGTGCTCATCGTCACATGTTTCATTTTCGGGTGTGGATCGATGTGTGGCATAATGACAGAGACATCGAGTTTATCCAGTTCAAGCGATGGCTCGAGAATCTGTATCGTGATAGCACTCTCAGTCTAGACTACAAAAGTTGTGAAATGATGGCGGATGATCTTTATGATCAGATTGCCACAAAATATCCCAACCGTACCATCTGGATTGAGGTTGCCGAGGATGGTGAGAACGGCGCCGTAATACAATACAATCTCACCCAACCTGTTTTATCAATCAAACTCTAAGAGGAAACCATGGCCAAGCCTATCATCAAACACAATCCCCGCACAGAACAAACTCTGGACGATCTCGATCAGTACCGCGAGTTCTGCGTGGATTATGGTTACAAATTCAACGAGGCGGACTTGTATAACTTCCGCAGTTATGCATTCCAACAATTCAACAAACACAGCCAGGGCAAGCCGGCCAAGAACATGTGGGATGAAGATACTCGTCGACTGGCAGGATATCGCACATGAGGAAACTGTATTACATGGGCCTAGAGCCATACAAGGCTCGTTATACCCTGCAACTGCAAGACTGGAACACTGCGGTGTTTGATCGTCGTGGGCTCGACTATGTTGTTGTGCCCGGTGAAACACTCAGCAATGATCAAGCCATCGTCACAGGGCAAGTATTAGATGCACACGGGCGCACATACTTTGGTATGAGCCAGCTGATGAATCTAATTCGTATGATGAAAGCAGGAGAACTAAACAATGAAGATGTTATCTACTTTGAAGACATGTTTCAGCCCGGTATCGAGAGCCTGCCTTATATTATGGATCAAATTGATCCTAGCCAGCGTCCCCGTATTTTTGTGCGGTGTCTTGCTCAGTCCATTGATCCTGATGATTTCGTTCATGTGTGGGGAATGGCGAAGTGGATGGCGCAATATGAAAAACTCGTGGATAGCTTTGTTAGCGGTGTTTTGGCCACGAATGAGGAAATGGTAGCACACATGAAAATTGCAGGGTGGACTGCTCCCGTCTACAATATTTCAGGCTTGGCGTTTGGCAAAGCAGAAGTGCAGAGTCGTGTAGAGAGTATCCGACCATTCCGCGAACGCAAACATCGTGTGGTGTTTTCTGCACGATGGGATCAAGAGAAGCAACCTGACTTCTACATGGACTTGATTGAAGCATGGAATGATCAACCAGGATTGGAAGAGGTTGAATTCTGTGTGTGCAGTGGTGGTCGGTTGAAATCCAACAGCGACAGTTACATGCAACGCACCCGTGACCTGGTCGCACGGGGACTACTCACAATCTATGAGGACTTGGAAAAGAATGAATATTACAACATTGTTAATGATAGCCGTGTGGTATTCAACTGTGCGTTACAGGATTGGGTTTCGAACACAGTCAGTGAGGCTGATGCTCTCGGATGCAATGTTCTTTACCCTGCTTATCGCAGTTTCCCTGAAACTTTTGCCAACGACCATAGTCGTCTTTATGTGCCTTGGAGCATTGGCGATGCTATGGACAAACTGGAAGCGTTACTGGACCGCCCACATCCGGCCATGGGAGCAATCAGCGACTACAACAACGGCACCATTGACCGAATCATAGACATCTTGCAAGGCGACGGAGAAGACCTGTTGCGTATGAGCACTGACTATCGCAAGCACACTAGGGAGTACAAATACTGATGAGTTATCAGTTGTTTATATCCGGAGGATGTAGTGCCAGTTTCACACACCCTACGTATAGTCACCGTAGTTGGCCATTACATGTGGCACAACTGTTAGGATGTAAACATCAAGATGTAGCCCTTCCTTCGCAAGGAAATGGCATGATCAGCCGACGTGTGATATACTCAGTCGAACAGGCATTGAAATCAATGTCGGCACAAGATATCATTGTGGGTATTTTTTGGACTGAACCAGGGCGTCATGAATTTTACAACAATCAAAGTGTAGCAGATTGGGTTGATCAGTTCCATTGGGGCAATCCTACCTCTATTAAATCATTTGATGAAGCTATTTCTAAACAAGATAAAAATTGGGTTCTGCTCAATTCGAATTACACCAAGAAGTATGCTAAAACATATTACAATATGTTTCACAATGACATTGATAGCCAGATCAGAACCTGCGAAAATATACTAAGGACTCAATGGTATCTTGAAAAAAATAAAATCAAATACTTCATGGGAACTTACACTCAGTATACATTTAACAAGGACTTGATTGGCAATCCAGAAGTATCCTGGTTATACGCTCAGGTTAATCAAGACACTTTGATTCCTATAGCTGGAATGTTAGAGTGGGGAAATGATCTAAATGACCCGGAACTGAAATTTAATTCTGATGATCTTTATCATCTAAATAGTGCTCAAAGCAAAGCATTAACAGATCGTGTGATTTGGCCGTTTTTGAAAGAAAGAAATTATGTCTAAAATAGCAGTAACAGGTGCGGCAGGCTACATTGGTGGCCAGGTCTCCCTGGCGTTGAAAGATGCTGGCCACGAGGTCATGGGCATCGATCGTCGCCCTTGCGCCAAACATCTCACAGAAGTGTTTGATCAATTTGTGCAGGCAGACATTGACAGCGATCAGGCCAAAACAAAATTGATACAGTTTGTTCCCACTGCTATCGTACATTGTGCTGGCACCAGCTTGGTGGGTCCCAGCATCAAGCATCCCAGTGATTACTATCACAACAATGTGATCAAGACCATCCACATGTTGGATATCGTGATGAGTGCATTGCCCAAGACCAGAGTGATCTTCAGTTCCTCGGCAGCAGTGTATGGCGAGCCGGTGATGACTCCGTGTCATGAAGTAGATCCTTGCGAACCTGTGAGTCCATATGGTGAAAGCAAGCGCATGGTGGAACAGATCCTTGAGAGCTATCATCGAGCATACGGCTTGGATTATGTGGCATTCCGCTACTTCAATGCCTGCGGTGCAGATCCTGAAGGCAGACATGGCCAAGAGCCCAGTGCCACACACATCATGGCCAGAGTTCTAGAAAGCACCAGAGACAACAAAGAATTTGTGCTGAATGGCATTGATTATCCTACTGAAGATGGAACCTGTGTGCGTGACTATGTGCATGTGGCCGACATTGCTCGAGCACATGTGATGGCGCTGGATCCAAAAGTCACAGCAGGCGTGTACAATCTTGGATCCAACAACGGAACCAGCAACAGAGAAATCATTGATGCGGCACAACGGGTCACTGGCAGTGCTGTGAAAGTTCAACTTGGTCAACCGCGACCAGGCGATCCGCCCATGCTCACTGCCAGTGCTGCCAAGTTTGGAATGGTTGCAGGTACGTGGCAGCATCATGAACTGGACGATATGATTCGTCATGCATGGGCTTGGTATAATCGATAATATGTTTGATAAGATATTGGAATTTGAACGGGCACTGGCCAAGTACACCGGCGCTCCTTATGCCATCATGACTGATTGCTGCACACATGCTATTGAGATGTGTTTACGGTATGATAGAGTGAGAGGTCTCAAGATGACGCCATTTACCTATATCAGCATACCAATGACCATGCACAAGTTGGCAATTGACTATGTGTATCTGGACGAGAAAACACAAACTTGGGCAGGTGAATACAACTTTGCCTATACTAGGATATGGGACAGTTCTCGTCGACTGGAATCCAACATGTATAAGTCGGGGCAGATGCAATGTTTGAGTTTTGGGCGCAACAAGCCTTTAGAGATAGGGCACGGTGGTGCTATACTGCTGGATAATCGGCGGGCATATGATGTGATCATAAAACAAAGATATGATGGCCGCGACCTAAATATCTCACCCTGGGAGTCGCAAAAAACTTTCCAGCCAGGATATCATTACCGGCCCAGTATCGAAGATGCAGTGCGTGGATTGGAACTGCTGGCACAATATGAATCACAAGCACCTGTGTTTGTGCAGTATCCTGATTTGAGAAATATAATCATTGAGGAATAACATGTCAGAAGAAGCCGATCCGTTGACCGAGAAAGTCTACAAGGCCGATGGCAGCGGTGGTAATAAAGAAAAAGTCCTTGAGTTTGAAAAGGTACTGGCCAAATACACCGGTGCTCCTTATGCTATCATGACTGATTGCTGCACCCATGCCATTGAGATGTGTTTAAGATACGACCAGGTTCGTAGTCTCAAGATGACTCCATTCACCTATCTCAGCATACCAATGACCATGCACAAGTTGGCAATTGACTATGTGTATCTGGACGAGGATACACAGACCTGGATAGGGGAATACAACTTTGTCTATACCAGAATCTGGGACAGTGCTAGAAGATTTGAGGCCCACATGTACAAGCCAGGACAGATGCAGTGCGTGAGTTTTGGACATACAAAGCCTTTACAGATAGGCCATGGTGGTGCTATACTGCTGGATGACCAGCAGGCATATGATGTGATCATAAAACAGAGATGGGAAGGTCGCGACCTAAATATCTCATCCTGGGAAACACAAAAGACTTTCCGGGTAGGATATCATTACAGACCCACTAGCAAAGATGCTGTGCGGGGTGCGGAATTGCTGGCGCAATATGAGTCGCAAGAACCTGTGTTTGTGCAGTATCCCGATTTGAGAACTATAACCATCAAGGAATAACATGTCAGAAGAATTTGTACCAGATCCATTACTGATTGGCAGTGACGAAGAGTTTGTGCCTGTGGAAGGGCAGACGTATGTGAAAAAGAAAGCCGGTGCCGCGCAGGGCAAATATCTCAGTGCCGCACTACGCGACCGGATGAAAACAGATGGCAAGAGATTCTGGGCCGGAGACAACATCTCGGACTATGTGAGCGAGTCGGACAAGGATAAACTCATCAACGAAGCCACTGACGCATTTGAACGAGTGTTGGACACACTGTTGATTGATCGTGAAAATGATCCAAACAGCAAGGGCACAGCAAGACGCCTGGCCAAGATGTATTACAACGAGATAATGGCAGGACGATATGAACCAGCACCAGACGCAACAGCATTTCCCAACAACACAACAGATCGCTATGAAGGTATGTTGGTGGTGCGTAGTGAGCTTCGTAGCATGTGTAGTCATCATCATCAACCTGTTGCTGGTGTGGCTTACATCGGAATCATCGCCGCCCAGAAACTTATTGGATTGTCTAAATATACAAGAATAGCACAGTGGTGTGCTCGGCGCGGCACTCTACAAGAAGAACTTTGTAACGACATCGCAAGAGAAATCATGAAGGCCACCGACGCGGAAGACGTAGCGGTATACATCCAGGCCACTCATGGCTGCTGCGAGAATCGCGGCATCATGGCACATTCAAGTCTCACACAGACCACAGTGCTCAAAGGTGCATTCCAGACCGACCAAAGCACAAAGAAAGAGTTCTTTGACAATATCAAACTGCAACAGGAATTTGCACCGCGATGAGTAATTACGACACACTAGATGACGCCCGTGCTGCCGGCGCAGCACCTTGGGATCAACGAGTAAACGATCTCAGCGACTTCCATGTGGCAGTGTTTCGAGATCGCTATCCGGTAACCGTAGGCCACTTGTTGTTTGTGCCCACCTATAATACTCATGCTGTGCTCACGGACGCTTTTGAGACTGCACTGCGATATGGTGAGAGAATGGTGAGACTTGGTGAATGTGATGGCTATAACATTGGATTCAATTCTGGCATCGCAGCCGGTCAGACGGTGATGTATCCTCATGTGCATCTGATCCCAAGACGCACAGGTGATTGTGCCAATCCTACGGGTGGTGTGCGAGGAGTCATACCCGGACAAGCCAACTACAAA
>Ga0181359_1000216_pt1 | contig 12128 bp, 5 predicted proteins | sample Fa13VDMM15SD_FD_141229 | JGI IMG/M metagenome (GOLD analysis project Ga0181359, IMG submission 141229) | Freshwater viral communities from Lake Michigan, USA - Fa13.VD.MM15.S.D | ecosystem: Environmental > Aquatic > Freshwater > Lake | place: USA: Michigan | collected 2013-09-24 | reverse complement strand
AAATCAACAAATTGCTACATTGTCTCAAGAAAGCAAAAAAGCTAATATTATTGCGGAAAACAATTTGAATATTCAACAAAGAATGCTCCAAATTAGAAGAGATATGGAAACTGCTGGTGGCATTCAAGGATTTTTAGACAAAGAATCTTTTCAAAAAAGGAAAGAGTCGTTTGATCAATATTCCAATATGTACAGATCTCCAGGCGGAGTAACCAGTGGTCGCGGTGCAGCTGGATTATTATCCGAAATAGTTCAATTCGCTGGAGGAAGTGTTAATCAAAATTTATTGCCAAGCCTTGGCTCTTTAAAGGATAGAGCTATCAGTGGTAGAGCAGAAGATATAAGGAATCAAGCTAATTATTTTGCTAGTAAAACTCCTGGATCTGCAGGTCAAGTTTATAGAGATATTGCATCAAGATCAAGACAAATTGCAAGAACTCAAATAGAATCTTTGATTAAAGATCAAAATATTGGGCAAAATGTAGATGAAATTAGCACTATATTAAAAGATATACAAAAAGAACAAGCGGCATTTCGTACAGGTTTAAATAATAGTATAAATCAGGCAATTCTATCTATTGGGGATACTCTTGCTAATAGTATAGATTCTTTGAGATCAGCAGTAGAGGGAGCTAGTGCTAAAAGCATTCTGGCTCAAGAACAAGTGGATACTCAAAAAAATAAATCCCAAGCGATAATTTCTCAAGCAGGTGCAAAAAATGATATTGAAACAGCAAATAAACAAATAGGATTATTAGGTTCAAAAATACAAGAAAAAATTAATCCAATGATGGATTTTAAAAATAAAGGAACATTCGAAAGTCCAAGAGCTTTCGAACAGCGAGTCCGAGGCTTACAAGATATATCAAAATCAATATCTGGGTCAAAAGAAGTTACGAGTGAAAGTCTGAAAAAAGCGAATATTAAAGATTCAGATCCATTAAAACAATTAGTAGATCAATATAATCAGCAAATTTCTACATTAGAAATTTCTAAATCAGCTGTTGATAAAGCGACAAATTCAATAAAAACTTTTGATTCTCAACTCCAAACTTTAAATTCAAAAATAACAGAAGTAAATAATAATTTAGATCAAACAACAAATAATAATGGATATAAGCCTTTGCCTCCTAGTGTCGCTGCTGCTCAAGCTAAATTATTTAAAACTACTCCAGAACAATTAGAGGCTCAAAGGAGAAGCTATTCTACTCCTGCTATCAACCAAACCATGCAACAAAGTCCAGCTGAAAGACAAAAACTTTTAGAATATTGGAAAAATTATAATCCACAAAATAAAACTAATGCTCCTAGTAAAGTCGATTTTGGAGGAAAAGTTCAACTAGAAAAACCAGAAACACCTTTAGATTTACAAGTCAATGGTTCGATTTCTATAAACGAGCCAACTTTTACAGTTAGAATAGATCCTAATTCAGATTTAAGCTCCGCAGTAACACCTGTCGTAGAACAATGGCTATCTTCGACTCAAGGTGTATTAAATGAAAAATTTAATAATGATATTAGAAAATTACAAGAAGATATTACTTCATTAGGAGGACAAAGAAAAGCTCCTGCTTTATTTTAAAGATATAATTTATGGCTTATACATTTTCAGATGCAACTTTATTAACTTATGAAATAGCCAATAATTTTTTAGGAGAAGGATTGTTTTCGTTAAATAGTAAAAAAAATATATCTATTCGAGGCATATTAGATAATAGATATACTAATTTAGATTCAGACGGAGTAAAAGAATCTATTGATAAAATAAAAATTATAACGGATAGTACATTTGGAGTATATGATGATATTATTATAAATGGAATTAATTTAGGGAAAGGAACAATAATAAATGTATCTTTTCCAAGAAATAATCCAATTAGAATAGGCGAATATGTTTATACGATAGAAATAACAAATGATGCAGATTTTTCTTATGCTCCAACTGGTTTAGTATACGGAAATTATATAACTGGAATAAGCGGAGTTATTTCTAATTTTGATGAAAATTTTAGATTTCAATATGAAAATGATGGTAGATATAATTATAACCATGAAATAAATATAAGATATTTTGACGATAATTCGGATGTAATTACAAAATCTAAGAATCTAGCAGAAAATCTTTTTAATGATAATGTATCTCTTGGATTAATAGGCTCTTATTCTGGTATTTATAAAGATTTAAGAAATAAAAAGAACTATTTTACAGAATCATATAACCTAATAGATAAGTCTTGTTCTTTTTCTAAAAATATTATAATAGATACAAAAAGCAATGATAATTATACAAACAGGGTTTCCCATAATATAACATTAGATACAAATGGAAAAATTACAGTACAAGAAAATGGACTAATAACCGCTTTAGATAATACTTTAAATTTTACAGCTGAAAATTATTTCGATAATGCTATAGCTAATTCATATACTAGGTGCCAAAATTTATTAACTACATATAGTCAAAAATATGATTTAAAAACATCAGATAATTTATATACTCAACCATTTGATATAGGTAAAACTATTAATATATTAGATAACTCTTTAAGTTATCGTATATCTTATGTAAATGATCCAGCTTTTGAAGGAAATTTAATAAATAAATATAATATAAACATTTCTCAAGATAATCGTGGCTTTCAAGTTTATACAGAAAATGGTGAAATTATCAAGGTCGGTCAACTTGGCACAATGTCAAACTTAAATGATATTAAAAATAAATATCAAGAAGCTCAAAGTAGAGCATCTTCAGCTTATCCAACTTTTAAATATATTAATAACTCTTTAAGTTTTAATTTAGTTAATAACTATTACGACAATATTTTTAATTATTCTTTAGAAAAAACAAATGATAATTCAATTTTAGATAATGACCCATATTATAAAAGTTTAGATGTAAAGATCGAAGACCAAGCTCCTTTTGCTTCAACAAAAGAGTATATTATTCCAAATAAAATTCCAAAGAATCTATTGTTTTTGTATGGAAATAATGTAGAAATTGGTGAAAGAAATATTATGATAAATGGAACATTAAATAGACCAAACTCTAATATATGGTATTCTCCAACATCTTTTCCAGTTCAAGGCTTAAAAAGTTTAGCGATTGAAAGAGGATTGGATTTAGTGAGTACAGAATCTTTTATAGATAATATAAATTATAGTTATGGTTCTGATTATAATTTTTCATTTAATGTTAATATTAAATACTTAAAAGCGAGTGGGGGTTTATAATGAATATTATAAAATATAATAATAAAAACATACCTTATCCAACCCCATTTGTTACATTAAACCAAGGAAATGTATCTTTTAATAGAAATTGGGGAAAAGATACGACTATAAATCTAGAAGGTCAATTAACTGGAGATTATGAAAATATAAGAAGATCTCAAAGTGGATTACTAAATATATTTAATCAAAACTTTGGAAATTTTGAGATATATGAAGCTACAGGAGCAACTGGTTTTAATTTTAATTTAACAGCTAATACTCCAAGTTTTCTTTCTATTCCAGCGTATTTTACGGGTATAAGTGGAGCGTATATTCCTAAGAATTCTAATTTAATACTTAGAATAGACGGATCTTATGGAGGATGTCCAATAGCTTGGGAAAGATCAAAGAATAAAATAAATTGGGAAAGTTTTACTTTATATAAAACTAACTATTATTCTGGCGGAACAACTTTCCCTACTCCTTATGATCCTTTTGATCCAGTTCGTTTATATCCTCAAGTTTCTCCATACTTAAATTATCCAAGGACTGGAGCCACAAGTCAGAATATTGGAGATCAAAATAATCCAAATATAAATGGTAAAGGAATTTATACTGGAAATATTGATGATTATAATTATTTTAGATTAGCTATAATTAATAATGGAGGAGGCTCGCCAGTAGCTAATTTAATTGCAAATGGTTTTGATGCAGAAAAAATTTATGAAAAAAGTGGAATTATAATAAGATCTATAAATTTCAATGAATCTCCATATGCTACATTGTTGGGCTATAATATTGAATTAAATTCATTAGAGTTTAGCGGGAATGTCACAGATCCTAAAAATGAATTTTCTTTTACTGAAAATAAAGATAAAACTATAACATTAAATCATTCTATTTCAGCAAGAGGTTTAAATACAAATACAAACTCCTTTAAATCAAATGCCTTACAAAATGCTATTGATTTTGTTAGAACTTATACAGGATTGAGTAGCATACCAACTTTAAAATTTATTTCTGGTTTGAATTCAAGGAATTTTTATTTACAAAATTTTTCTGAATCTATTGATCGTTTGAATGGAGTATATTCTATCGACGAAGAATATCAAGCTTCCCTTTTGAATACAGGACTATCTGGTAATTTAAGTTATACAATTGATATCAGCTCTGGCGCAAATTCAAATTTTTTAGAAATAAATGTAAGAGGCACTTACAAAGGTACGCGTAATGGAGACATTAATCAATTAAGAAATTCTTTAAATATTACAGGCTTAATAACTGGCAACTATAATGGATATTTTAATACTATTCCTTTACAATATAATTTATCTGAAAATACTGGAGAAAATTCAATAAGTTTTGATTATTCTTTTGATAATATTAATTTGCCAAATCCTTATTTTAGATATACTACTTCTGTTTCGAGAAATGCTTTAGAACAAGTTTGTAATGTGCAAGTACAAGGAGAAATGATCGCTAGAGGAAATCTTAAATATAGATCTTCATTAATAAATTCTAATACATCTACTTTAACTAATTCATTCTTCTCTGTGGCTAGTGGCGCTTTGAGTGGATTTAAAGATCTTAATAATTTAACTATAAATAGTCCTTTAAGATTTAAAAATATGACTATTAATAAAAATGTAAATGAAGGTAAATTAACAGCTACAGCTGATTATGATGATAAATATATGCCAAGTGGATATTTTCTTGACGCTGCATACTCTGTATCTGTTGAAGCTCCTCGTTGGTATATGAGTAATGTGCCTACATGTAATATATATGGTTCTCATGTAATTAATGATTTTGATATTACAACTTTACCGAAATTAAATATGAATGTTAATGCGAAAATGAACATAGAATCTGCGGTTAATGAAAGAGTCGCAAAGACTGATATCAAGAATATAGCTAATACCATTATACCAACAAATTATAATTTTAACGTAAAATTAAAAGAAAATGAAAATATAACAAAAAAATACTATAATCTTAATAGTGCTTCTGAAATATCATATAGTATAAACAAAGTAGCAACAGACAACCAAGATGGTTTATTACCAAAATTTAATACCCTATAATTATGAAAAAAGATTTTATTTTTAATTATTTATCTGAAAGTTATAAAGATACAGGCATATTAAGTATATACTATGATTTTAGTGGTGCTTCTGGATTGTTTGTGCCAAATAATATACATCCAATAAATAATCAGTTTGGAAAGATTAATTCTAATTTTTTTATTAATAAAGAACATTCTCCAGGAATATTTATTTCTTGTTATAATGAGCAAACTTATAGTGGTTCTGGTATATTTCAAGGTCAAAATAATTTAAAAGTATTAAATAATTTAAGTGGAAATAATATAACTTTGTTTTATAATTTTGGAAATATATCTTGTAATAAAAACTTTACTATAAATTCTCAGCAATATCAAATCCCAACTGGTAGTATTCAAGTTTTAAGTTACTTAGAATCAGAGCCAAATTCTTCTAATCCATTTGAAATAATTCTTGGATTAAATGATTTAAATAAATTAGTCTTAGAATTTTCTGGAAGTAAAGAATATTATAAATCAATTAACTTTGTTGAGCTTGGTTTTCAAAATATAGCTTCTATGAGATTAAATGATAACTATATTGAATATACATATTTTGATGTAATCGAAGATGAAATATATAATAAAACAATTTCATTTACAGGCGATTATTTTAATCAAGAAAAAAATATTTATATTGGCAATTTACCTACAGGAAAATATAGAAATGGATATACTGGATATTTCGGTCTTGTAGATGGATTTACTGCTTATAATCAATATATTGATGAATCTACATGCGCCGAATTAGCTAGATTATTTTTAAAAACTGGCGACCAATTCCAACAAATAAATGTGACTGGAATAACATATAATGTAATTCAAAGTGGATTTTTAAATCCTACTGGTATTTTAGGAACTGGAATTACTGGTTATCAATTAATTCCATCTAATGAAATTATAAATGCTTCTTGTGGCGATAATTGCATAGTATATTTAAGATCTGGAATTACTGGAATAATTACTGGGGAAAAAATTGAATATAAAATAATAAGCCAACAACAACTATCTAATAATCAAAACACTATTAAGTATAATCTTTATGATCAAGAATATGCAAGTAGATTTACAAAAAATAATATTGTATTTAATAATAAATTAGATTCTGATGATATTTTTGAAATTCAATTGTATAAAGATGTTCAAACAAAAATTGAAATTCCAAATTATGCAAATGCTTCAGATATTTATATTACTAATGATATTCTTGATAATAGAAGTTTATTAATATTTTTCAATGGGCAAAACATCAACTCTGGACATTACGAACTACTTAATAATAATACTAATTTTCGCATAGATCAATCTAGTGATAGTATTAATGATGTGGTTTTATATACTATTTCAAATTTTTCTGATAATGACTCTTTTATATTCGATAATACTGGTCAGAATATAAATTCTAATTCATTCAAATATGTTGGTAAATTAAACAATAATATATATGATGTATATTTAAATGGTCAAAAATTAATAAGTGGACTTAATTATACTATATCTGGATCAAATAGCGGATTATATTTAAGAGAGCTATTACCTTCTGGAGAGGTGTATGCTGTAAGAGATAATTTCTTTCATAGAATTACTGGAAACAATTTTAAATATTATTCACCATCTGCAATCAATTATAATAATGAAAGAATTTGGGTAAACGGTCTTTATCAAAACAAAAATGAGAATTACATATTAACTTCATGCTTTAATAAATCTCTTTTGAGTAATGAAGACTTAACAACTAAAAATAATGCAATATTTACAGGAGATTATTATAGGTTTAATTTAGTGTAAATATATATAAGGAATAAGGTATGCCCGTTAAATCTATTAATAAGATTAAGATTGGAAATTATCCACAAGGTCAATTTGCTGGTGGATATATTTATTCTTTTCAAATAAGTCAAGGATTTGCAGAAAATATAAACGAAATAAAAATAGATATTGTTTTTGATAAAAATTTTGCAATTCAATTACCAACAAAAAGTTTAACTAGTTCATATAGAATTGAAATTGGGGATATAGTAATTCCTTACGCATATTTAATTAAACATTCTAAAAATATTTCTGCCACAGAAAATATTATATCTTGTACTTTTATTGATAATTCATTTATTTTAGACAGATATTACATAGGTTTAACTAATAGACATGGAGCAGTAGGGCGTGAAAAGAAAGCATTTAATGTTAATATTTATTGTCAAAATACGGCTACGAATGGAAACATTAATATAATAGAAACATCAGCGGAAGTTACTAGAGATGCAGCTTCTTCTTATCCACGCGGAGGAGATGGAAGAGGCGGGTTGATTATTTTAGGAAAAGAAAAATTTACAGAGCAAGCTTGCGATGTTCCTGATGTAGACTATTTATTTTTTGATTTATGGACTACTCTTCAAAATATAAAATTAAATAATAAATCAATACTTGATTTATCATCAGATTATCCAAATTCAACAGATCCTAATACGTATACTGGGACTTTAAGAGAAGTTTTATCAAGTTGGGGTAGCGATTTAGGTTTCTCTTTTTATTGGGATTTTTTACAAAATACATTAGTAATTATCGATTTAAGATCTGCAATAGACATATCTCCAGTACAAAAATTTATTGAAAATAATTTTAATTCAAATTCAAATTTAAGCATAGCAAATTATTCTCAAGAAGAATCTTTAGAGGGTACTTATTTCCAAGCTGGAGTAAATTACTCCTTAAAACCTGCTAGATCAAAAGAGAGACCTATAAAAGAATTCTTACCAATGGATTATTCTTGCGTTAAATTGCGACAAGCAAATATTAGAGCAAATACTACAACTTCCGTTTTGGCTAAATACAATCGACAAGCTTGGGTATTGTATAATTTGCAATTAGGAAATTTTTCAACAGTAGGATTTTTTTCAAAATATAGTGGCATTCCGCAATTTTTATTAGAAAAATGTTTTAGTAATGTTAATGAATTTTTATATAACCAAGGTCTTGGTGGAAGATTATGGTTTGGTTATTATGATGAAAATATTGGAAACGCTAATGCTGATCTTGAAGCTAGAAATTGTGATGATATTGGAAGATATTATATAAATGGTACAATTTATAATTTAAAAGAATTAACATGCCAAGATAACTATATATTTCAATATACTACAAATTTTCAACCTCCACAAATTTGGTCGCGGCCTTTTGCTTCTGCTGGCGGTAATTATATACCTCCTTTACCAAATAAAACTTGGTATATAGAGCGTAATCCTGCTTGGGATGAAGATGGAGAAATTAATCTCGAAAACTTAGGACCAATTGTTACTCAAGTTGAGGGTGATCTTGCAGACCAAGTCAGAGATACAATTATATTGAATAATCCTAATGATATAAATCCAGATAGATATAGAGGTTTAACCATGCTATGTTGGAAACCTTATTTAAGTGTCGGTGGTGGTCAAGCATATAATGAAGCAGAAGAAGAGTGGATCCCTGCTCAATTTTCTAAAGAAGACCAAGCATGTAAAACTAAATGCGATAAAAATTTAACAGAAGAGGTATGCGGTAAAGTAAATGAAGGATGGACCTTAACTACTCCAGCTAATGGATTAGTTTCAAAACTTGCAAATATTGTTACGATGACAAATTTTATAAACAACACATCAAAAATAGTTTATTTACCATCTGAACAACCATACATGGGATATTTAACTAATGAAGGAAGTTTTCAGTGGGTAGAAGAAGGTTCTGTATCAGTTCAAGGTGGAGATGCTCCACCTGATAACGTAATGTCTTATAATGTAGCAGCGAATGATGTGACAGAGCCAACCGCTTCTGCTGGACAAATTGTGCCTAAAAATCCAGATCCAGCTTTAACTGTTTCTCAAACTAATGAAAAAAAACAAATATCTCTTAAAGTTATTGGGGCGGAATATGGTGCATTAGAAGATTTCTTAAGTCCAGATTATGGATTAACAAATTTAAATATTTATATCAATGATAATGGAATATTTACAGATTTAACTTTCGAAAATCGACCAAATCGACCAGAAGGTAATGGAACAATGCGTACAGTGGGTCCACATAAAATAAAATTTACATACTAAAATGAAACTAAGTGGAAATAATTTTTTATCTATTAATACTCAAACTGGCGTTAGCTTCAATTTAGATTTATCTATAGATAATATAACAGGAAATTGTAATTTTGGATTTAGTGGCGAAAATAAAGATTTAACATTTCGATTAAATAAAGGAAATATAATTGATCCAAGCAATCAAATTGTTTACTCTTATAATAGTAATGAATTGATTAATATATCTGGTAATTTAGATTTAAATTTATATTCTTATTATATAAATAAACAGCCTTGCGTTTTAAATGGACCAAAAGATCTTTTTAATATAAGTGGTTTTTATTTAAATACACAAAATTGTTCTGCAGATTTAGATTTAAGTTTATATGGTAATCTTCCAAATTATGGAGTAGATTTTAATAATACTTTTTATATTACTGGAGATAATCCATTAATTGGAATTATTTCTAATTCTGGAGATTCTACTTTTAAGATTTTTAGTGGTGTTATTACTGCTCCTACAGGATTCTCTGTTAATGGATTTATTTTAAATAATACTCCAGTTAATAATACTGCTGAAATAAATAATAATACTTTTGGACAAATAAGCATTAGTCATTATTATCAAACATTTTATCAAATTGAAAATAGTAGACTATATAATATTCAATTGGATTTGTATACAAATTTTGGTAAAATATCAAAAACTATCCCAATAACTGGTTCTTTATCTGGATATATAAATATAGATTTAAATACTTTAGATATAATCTATCCTAGTTCTCAAAGTTTAATTGGAAATGAAGATGAAACTGATATCTTCTTGAATAATAAAATTACAACAGGAAGTAAATCCATTGAACTTGAACTAGATAAAAATCTAAATATAAAATTAGAATATCATGGAGGGAAAACTGGAATATTTTATGCCGATATACCAGGAAGTGGTTATAAATCTATAAATGTATCTGGATTCTTAAATGGAAGTGGATATCTTGGCCGAACAGATTTAAGATTAACAGGCTATAATTTACAATCTGGTGTTCAAATAACTGGTTATATGACAGGACTGGTAAGCGAACAATTTTTTATAACAGGAAATATTTTGAATGATATTAGCTTATTGAGTACTGGGTATTTTTTTGATATACCTTTTATTTCAAATAAAACTTATACGGGTATCACAGGGTTTACAAATAATGGTATAGTAAATTATAATAATCATTTAAATTCATCTTTTATTCAAAGAAAGCAAACAATAGAAAATTATACATCTCCTGCAAGCCAATTCAGTTTGAAAATAAAATCAAATGAATCTGGTTCAATAGTTCTTGTAAGCGCTGCAACTGAAGTTAATGCAAATTTTTCTACTGGAAAAGTTTACCTTTATGCTGGAAATCAAGGAAATTTAACTTTAGCAAAAACTTATTCTGGATTATTAGGGGATAGAAATTTTGGAAGTAATATTTATATAAATAAAACTGGTAATTGTTTTCTTGTGACTTGTAATAGATTTGGAAATCAAGGAGATAGTGGAAGAGTTTATCTTTTTGAAGACTATAATCAAAATATAAATACATCAAGAATAATTGAAGAATCTGGATTATATTTTGCAAAATCTGTAGCTATTAATACTGGGAATATTGTTTTTATAAGTAATTTTAATGGAACAAATAAAACTGGAGTTATTAATATATACGAAAATAATGGACCATCTTTTGTTAAAAGACAAATGCTAAGTGGGTATTCTCAAAGTAATAATTTCGGAGAAAGTTTAGATACAATTGATGATGGCCAATTACTAATCGTATCTGATCCTTTAGCTAGTTCTCCATCTGGAGAAGCATATGTTTTTACAGGTAATAATTATAATTACTCTTTACTTAATAAATTAGATCAAACTGGGATATTAAATGCTTTGTTGTTTGGATACTCTTTAAGTATAAATAAAAATGGAAATATTCTAGCGGCTGGTGCGCCATATTGTAATGTTGGTAGTGGAGCTTTTTTTATATATACTGGAGATCGGAACAATAACTTTAAACAAGTATTCGTTTCTGGATTTACTGGGCCAGGTCAATCTCAATTGGGGGGTCATTTAAAATTAAATAACGAAGGAAATACTTTAATTGCTGGTTTAGCTATTAAAGATCATCCAAGTGGTGAGATTCGTATAATAACTGGATCTAATGATAGATGGACTACTACTAATATTATTAATGAAAAGACATTAAATACATCTGCTCTAATTTTAGGTGTGCCAGTTAATTTATCGACTTTAAGTGGAAAAAATACATACTATGCTGGAAATTATATCTATCAAAGACTTCATACATTTAGCGACATAAATTTTTCTGGATACTTAGGATCTTTTATCGCCACAGGTTTGATAAATAAAACTTCTAATTATTTAATAACTGGATTAATTACAGGAAATAAATATAATAAAACATTTTCAAATACTTTTAATTTAATAACAGGATATTATTTACCATCAAGTGGAACATATACTGGATTTTTTGATTTTAAACAGAATAATCGTTTAAGCTTGGATGGAAAATCTTATTCAAATAGTAATCCTTTAATTACTACTGGTATAAATGATTTTTATATAAAAGTAAAAACAAAAAATTATTATGATGATGAAGCTCTCACTGGAAAATTAACTGTAGTTTCATCAACTTTTAATGATTTAAATACTGGTGTAATTTATTATTATATAACAGGAAAAAAGGTATAAATTTATGGGCGATATTAGACCTCCAGCTGGTGAT
>Ga0181359_1000213_pt1 | contig 12231 bp, 10 predicted proteins | sample Fa13VDMM15SD_FD_141229 | JGI IMG/M metagenome (GOLD analysis project Ga0181359, IMG submission 141229) | Freshwater viral communities from Lake Michigan, USA - Fa13.VD.MM15.S.D | ecosystem: Environmental > Aquatic > Freshwater > Lake | place: USA: Michigan | collected 2013-09-24 | reverse complement strand
AGGAAGAAGGAGGGAAGAAGAAAGCTGCAGAGAAACTCTCTAAGTATGAGCGGCAGTTTGATGAGTATGAAAAGCTTACTACTGAAACTACACGCAACAAAGCCCTGAATACAATTCGTGAGAGTCATACTGATTTTGATGACCTACGTAAGTCAGATGCTTTCCATGACTGGGCTGATGAACAACCTAAGTGGGTACAGGATGTTCTTTATGAGAATGAAGAAGATGCTCGTGCTGTAATCCGTGTCATTGATCTTTACAAAGTTGACAAGGGTATGAACCCTGCGGCTAAGAAAGCTAGTGCCAAGGAAGCTGCCTCATCTGTTGTAGCTAAGAGTAAGACTGGTGTTGATCTTGATGGTGGCAAAGAGACTATTCGTGAGTCTGATGTCAACAAGATGGATATGAAGACCTTTGAAAAAATGGAAAAGCGTATTCAGACTGCAATGCAGAATGGTACTTTTGTTTATGATATGAGTGGTGGTGCAAGATAACTCTTGACAAATAAGGTAAACTTCGTATAACTATGGCAAGTGGCGTAGGACTCTGATCAAGACTACCCAATGCTACTTGCCTACTTTAAGTCTAAACTATAAGTAAGACCCACCTGAAAAGTACAGGCCCGTCCCTCGAAGGTCGATCAACCTAAAGAGAAGATGCACCCTAGGAAAGACTCAGCCTCTTATCGCTCTGTTTAGCTTCTAATACAAGCCAAATATCATAGGAGTATTTCTCATGGCTTTCCAATCTGCTTCGGGTCACGGCAATTTGCCTAATGGTAACTTCTCGTCAGTTATCTATTCCAAAAAAGTACAACTTGCTTTCCGTAAGGCAACCGTTGTTAGCGACATCACTAATTCGGATTACTTTGGTGAAATCTCGGCTCAGGGTGATACTGTTCGTATTATCAAAGAACCTGAAATCTCTGTTTCGGCTTATGCTCGTGGCACTCAAGTGCAAGCACAAGACCTGCAGGATGCTGACTTCTCGCTGGTAATCGACAAAGCTAACTACTTTGCATTCAAAATCGACGATATCGAAGAAGCTCACTCGCACGTAAACTTCATGGACTTGGCTACCAACCGTGCGGCTTACCGCTTGGCTGACCAGCATGACCAAGAAGTTCTGGGTTACCTGTCGGGTTACAAGCAGTCGACTCTCCATTTGGATGCAGATACAGTAAATGACGTTGTGAACGGCACTAAGGCTGTCACGACTGCTGGTTCTGACGAACTGCTGACCTCGATGAAGTTGATCAAGAGCAGCTTTGGCAACATCACCACTGCTTCTGCAGCAGATCATTCGATCCCTGTAGCTGCTCGTCTACCCGGTGCTACTGCACTGCCAACCACTCACGTCTCGCCCGTCATGCTGATTAACCGCATGGGCCGTCTGTTGGATCAACAGAATGTTGACAAAGTGGGCCGTTGGATTGTGATCGACCCAGTGTTGATGGAAGTACTGATGGACGAAGACTCGCGCTTCCTGAATGCTGACTACGGTGATTCGGGTGCATTGCGTAACGGTCTGGTTCTGTCAAACTGGAATGGCTTCCGTGTGTACGTCTCGAACAACCTGCCTTCGGTTGGTACGGGTGCTGCTACGACTGGTACGGCTAACCAGAACTCGAACTACGGTGTGATCGTTGCTGGTCATGAGTCGGCTGTTGCTACGGCAGAGCAGATTAACAAGACCGAAACCTACCGTGACCCAGACTCGTTCGCGGACATCATCCGTGGTATGCACTTGTATGGTCGTAAGATTCTGCGTCCAGAAGCAATCGCCACCGCAAAATATAATCTAGCCTAGTGCTAAGTTACTCTGGGTATCCCTTCGGGGGTACCTCTTAACTCTGCCATAACCTAGGAAAGGGAATTTAAATGGCTACTGTTACTACTCTTGCGGGCGGAAAAGTTGATGGTTTCACCGCTGGGCGTATGCCCTACTTCAAAGAAGTCCTGATTGACTTCGCTGCTGCTGCAACTGCGAAAGGCTCGGCTCTGGCTGCTGCTGACGTTATTGAAGCAATCTCGGTACCTGCTAACACCATCATCCTTAACGCTGGTCTGGAAGTTGTTACCGTTGCTGGCGGTGAGTCGAACGATACGACTGTTGACCTTGGTGTCACCACGACTGAGCCTGATATCTTTATTGATGGCTTTGACCTTGATGCTGCTGCTGCTGGTGCTTATGCTCAGAATGCTGCTGCTTTCCAACCTCTTGTAATTGGTACGGCTGATACGATTGACCTGTTGATTGCTACTGCTACGACTGCCCCAACTTCGGGTGTGGTTCGTGTCTTCGCTATCCTGATGGACGTTGATGCACGTAAAACCGCTGCAGAAGTTGATCGTGACGTTCTGGCTTAATTAGCCTAAGATAACAGAGAGTACCTCTTCACGGGGGTACTCTTTTAACTTTTAAGGATAGACAACGTGTCAGCTTACAATTTTCTTGGCCTTGTGAATGATGTGAATCGTAGGCTCAATGAAGTTGAGTTGACCTCTGCTAACTTTGCTGCGGCTACTGGTTTCTACTCTTCGGCTAAAGACTCTATTAACTCTGCACTACAGTACCTTGGTCAGAACCAGTTTGAGTGGCCCTTTAATCACTTCACAAAAGACCAAACGCTGACTGCAGGTACAGTTCGTTATGCTTACCCTAGTGATGCAAAGACGATAGACTTTGACTCATTCCGTATCAAGCGTAACAGTGCTTTTAACAACACTACGCAGAAACTAAAGATCATTGCTTACGAGGAATATCTAGAGAACTATCTAGATGATGAATACAATACCACGAACACCTCTATCAGAAGCCTACCTAAGAGAGTCTTTAGAGCGCCTAATCAATTCTATGGTATTCATCCTGTACCAAACTATGCCTATGAACTGGTGTATGAATACTACAAGAACACCGTTAGCCTAGATGTTTATACAGATGTACCTGTCTACCCAGAGCAGTTTCGTTCTGTTATTGTAGATGGTGCTATGTACTACGCATATACTTTCCGTGGCAATACTCAGGATGCTACCCTACACCTACAGAAATTTGATGCAGGTATTAAGGATATGCGTTCTCTCTACATCAATCGTTATGAGTATATCAGAGACACTCGTATTACCAGAGGTGACTCTATGAACATGCGGGTAGGGTAATATGCCAACAGCATGGGAAACATTCCCTATTGAAGTTAAGGGTGGACTTGTTACAAACATCTCCCCGCTTCAACAGGGTATTACTGCACCGGGATCAGCCAGACGTTTAACAAACTTTGAACCTTCTATTGAGGGTGGTTATAAACGTATCCTAGGCTTTACGAAATTTGATACTGCCTTTGTCCCGCCCTATGGTGAACCCCTTGTGCAGGGTAGTGGACAGACAGGTACAACCCTTATCATTGCAAACATCTATGATACACCTCTTGTAGGTGATACGCTGACTATCTCAGGTGTAACAGGAACCTATACAATATCTTCTGTAACTTTTGATAGCACTGCAAAGACCTCTACCCTAACACTTAGCACTTCGTTGGCTTCTTCCCCTGCAGATAAAGCAGCGGTGACTTTTGGTAACAACTCAACTCTAATTGAAGGTCTTGTATACTTTGGTCAGAGAGCTATTGCTGCCCGTGGGAGTAATCTTTGGTCATCTGATGGGACAGGCTGGATCAAGATCAATACCCCAACCTATGGCACTGTGCTTGTTAATGGTGGAAGCCAGACTGGTTCAACCCTTGTAGTTGATGGATTGACTGGGACACCACAGCAGGGTGATACCTTTACTATAGGAAGTGTACAAAAGGTTTATGCTATTACCAGTAGTGTAACTGTTACCTCTGGGGGTGCAACTTTTGCTATCTCCCCAGCACTAGCATCCTCACCCGCAGACAATGCAGCTATTACGTTCCTTAACTCTGGACGCCCCAATAGTTCTAAGATGCGGTTTGAGCGTTATAACTTCTCAGGTACTACTGCCCTCGTGGGGGTGGATGGTGCTAACCGCCCGTTTAAGTATTCTGGCTCTGCCTTCTCTATAATCACTAGCGCACCATCAGATGTTATTGGTGCTAGTCATGTAACTCAGTTTAAGAACCACTTGTTCTTTGCTAATGGAACAAACCTAACTTTCACTGCACCCTACACAGATACAGACTTCTCTGCAGCTAATGGGGCAGGCTCAATCAACCTAGCTCATGTAGTTACAGGGATGATTGTTTTCCGTGAACAGCTTATTATTTTTAGCACAGACCAAATACACAGGATCGTTGGTAACACTATCTCAGACTTTCAGTTGCAACCTATCTCTGCTGATATTGGTTGTGTGAGAACAGACACTATCCAAGAAGTTGGTGGTGACATTGCTTTCCTTGGGCCAGATGGCGTTAGACTTCTTAGCGCAACCGACAAGATTGGTGACTTTGGTTTTGCAGTTGCATCTCGTCCAATCCAATCTGAAGTAGATGATCTTATATCTTCAAATACTAGCTTTACTTCTTGTGTAATTCGTGGTAAAAACCAGTATAGACTTTTTGGATACGCTTCAAATAGAACTACTTCAAGTTCTGTAGGAGTTTTAGCCACACAGTTTGTAGACCAAACAGCACAGGGTATGGCTTGGGCAGAACTAAATGGTATCCTTGCATATGTAGCAGACAGTGTTTATTCTAGCGCAGACTCATCTGAGACAATCTTATTCGCTAACAAAGATGGTTATGTGTATCGTATGGAGTCTGGGAATAGTTTTGATAGTACAGCTATCTTTGCCCAATACTTCACCCCACATATTCCACTGAGTGATCCTAGAGTACGAAAGACTTTGTACAAACTGACTACATATGTAAACCCAGAAGGTTCTATCTCTGGAGTAGTTAACCCAGAGTTAAACTTTAGTCAGGTTGGCGAAATACAACCACCACAAATCTTGTTGCAAAACACTGCTGATAGCCCCTTCTTTTATGGTGCTGCTACCTACGGGACTGCAATATATGGGGGTAAACTAACATACTCCTTTACATCACAGATGGTTGGTTCTGGTTTCACTATAAGTCTTCAGTATGGGTTCTATAGCATAACACCCCCTTTCTCTTTGGATGCTATTACCATAGAGTATCTTAACAACGACAGGCAGTAAAATGGCAACAGGTTATACTCGCAACGATACCCCAAACAACATTGCCAATGGCAACACAATCAATGCTTCAGACCTAGACGGAGAGTTTGACGCAATCCAAGCTGCTTTGGATGCAACCACAGGTCACACCCATGATGGTACTGTTGGTGGTGGTGCGCCTATTGTTGGCATTGGCCCAGTTCTAGATGTTGTTATCACTACTTCAGTTATGCGACCTAAGACTGACAACACTGTTGACCTAGGTACAAGCGCCCTTGAGTTCAAGGACTTGTTTATTGATGGTACTGCTAACATTGACACTCTCCAAGTTGATGAGTCTGCTACTATTACTGCTAACCTGACAGTTAATGGTAACACTACGATTGGTAATGCTGCAACTGATACTATCACCGTGACTGCTGATGTAGCCTCTAACCTGATCCCTTCTGTAGATAACACACACGATCTTGGGGCTGCTACTGATGAGTGGCGTAACCTATACATTGATGGTACTGCACAAGTAGACACTCTTCAGGTAGACGAGTCTGCTACTATTGCTGCTGACCTTACTGTGACTGGAAATGCTACCATTACTACCAACCTTACTGTAAACGGTAACACTACTCTAGGTAACGCAGCTACGGATACCGTGACTGTCACCGCAGATATTGCCTCTAGCCTGATCCCTTCTGTAGATAACACACACGATCTTGGGGCTGCTACTGATGAGTGGCGTAACATTTATATCGACGGTACTGCTCAGGTAGATACTCTACAGGTGGATGAGTCTGCTACCATCACAGCCAACCTTACTGTAAACGGTAACACTACTTTGGGTGATACAGCGGCAGACACGGTTACTGTTACCGCAGATGTAGCCTCTAACTTAATCCCTTCTGCAGACAATACCCATGACTTGGGTGCAACTGGTAGTGAGTGGAAAGACCTATACATTACGGGTACTGCAAACATTGACTCTCTGGTTGCTGATACTGCTGCTATCAGTGCGGGTACTGCTACCCTGAGTGCTGCTACAGTTATTGCCACGGCTGCTGCGGGTACTATTACCCTGCAAAGAAATGATACTGCAGTTACCTCAGGAGAGCCTCTCGGTCAAGTGGACTTCCAAGCACCTAACGTATCTGGTGGTGGTGATGCTATTTTGGTTGCTGCTACTATTAAAGCTGTAGCGGATGATACTTTTAGCTCAACTGTAAATAAAACCTCTTTGCTGTTTCAAACTGCTCTTGATGGGGCTGTTGTCACTCGTGTAGAAGTTACTGGTGATGGACATGTTCTCCCCGGTGCAGATAATGTTTATGACCTTGGGTCTACCACCAAAGAATGGAAAGACCTATACATTGATGGTACTGCCAATATTGACTCTCTGGTTGCTGATACTGCTGACATTAATGGTGGTACTGTTGATGCAACTACTATCGGTGCAACTACCGCTGCTGCTGGAACTTTTACCTCTGTCACTGCACCAAGTGTAACTATCACTGGTGGTTCTATCACAGGTATTACTGATCTTGCTGTAGCTGATGGTGGTACTGGTGCATCTAATCAATCTGATGCAAGAACTAACCTTGGCCTTGGAACTATTGCAACTCAGGCTGCTAATAATGTTGCTATTACTGGAGGCTCTATTGGTGGGGTTACGTTTGCTAGTTTGGCCCTCACTGGGAACCTTACTGTAGATACAAATGTGCTGTTTGTTGATACTACTAACGACAGGGTGGGTATACTGACATCTACCCCAACGGTGGCACTGGACGTAGTGGGCGCTATCAATGCTACAGGCGCTGTCACAACCACTGGCGCTATCACAGGTACAGGTGGTGTCAGTAATAGTATCGGTCAACTCTATTCTCCAAGAAGTATAACCCTTTATGACACTGGCTCAAGTGCTACATACACCCCTACGGCAGGCACAAAAGCTATTCGTGTGACTTGCCTTGGCGGTGGTGGGGGTGGGGGTGGCGTTGATGGCCAAGGCGCTGGAACAGCAGGGTGTGCTGGCGGGGGCGGTGCTGGTGGATTGACAGAAATTCTTATAACCTCTGTCGCCGCAAGCTACACTTATACCGTTGGTGGTGGGGGTGGTGGTGGTGCTGGATTGGCAGGCGTTACTGGTGATACGGGCGGGACAACTACATTTTCTGGCACTGGAGCTTCTCTATCTGCTTCTGGTGGCGTTGGAGGTGTTGGTCGAACAGCAAGTTCTTCAAGTGTATCTTCAGGTGGTGGTGCAGGCGGTGCGGCATCTGGTGGTGCAATAAATATTACTGGACAACGTGGGCTTAGTGGCACTGTAAGTGGTGGGTTCGGCGTATCTCAGGGTACTGGTGCATCAAGCAATTATGGTGGCGGTGGGAACGGCTTTATTGTTTCTGGGGCATCAGGTGGAGATGCTGGGGGCGCAGCAACTGGCTTTGGTGCTGGTGGTGGTGGTGCTGGAGTCACTGTACTAACAACAAACCATGCAGGCGGTGCTGGTTCTGGTGGGCTAATTATTGTGGAGGAATTTGCATGAGATTTATTCAGGTTCAGGACGGTGTTGTTGTCAACTTTGCAACTGATAATAATAGGGTAGTTGCTCCTAGTGGATGGCAACAGCACGATACTGCGCAGATTGGGTGGGTTTTTGATGGGGTAAATTTTGTTCCTCCAGCTAAAGAACCTGAACTTCCACCTACGCGAGAAGAACAAGAGGTTAGTCGCCAAAGGGCATACTCTGTTGAGGCTGACCCCATCGCTATGCAGATGCTACGGGAAGAGGCAACTAAAGCTGAGTGGCTGGCTAAGATCAATGAGATTAAAGTTCGTTATCCTTACCCAGCTTAATAAAACACTTGCAGTCAAACCTATTTTAGTATAAGATACAACAAACGTCTGGAGACATAGAGTGGACTTCAATCCCCAACAGCAGCATAACTTGCTCAAACAGATGGGCTATGACGGGCCAACAGACCCTAAGATGATGGAAGCTTTCCTATCGTCCAATCCCGGCGCAGCAGCACGTATGGGAAAGTTCTCTCGCGTAGTTAAGAAACGTGCGGGTATGGCTGAGGGTGGTCTATCTGCAGCAGATAAACTTACTCAAGCAATTATCCGTGACCCATCAGACCTCACTACGGAAGCTGATGTAGCTAACATACAAGCCACCCCCGACACATTGATTGACCCTAATGCAGGTCAGGTTGATGCTGCACCAAAGGTAGATGCAGCAACAGTAACTAATGTTGAAGCTGCTACTGCACCTACAGTTACTCCTGCTAGTCTTGTTGAAGCTGCCACTGCTTCTGGGGATGTTAAGAAGGAGACAGCAGGACTTCAGGCTGTTACTGGCACTGTGTCTGAGGGTGCTACAGTCCAAGCTGCACAGCAGAAGGATAGCTCCTTAGAGGGTCGTAAGGCTGAACAGGGTACTGGCATCCTTATGGATAACCCAGTACAGCGTCAGGTTGAAGAGGGAGAACTAATCTCTGGTTCCACTGTAGATGCTGCTAAGGTTAATAACCTAGTAGAAAGCATTCAGGCAGCAGAGGCTACTCCCACTAAGCAGGCTACTGTGCAGGGTCAGCTTGAAGGGTTGATGCAACAGTTCGAGGGTGGTAATACACCAGCGTGGGCTGCAGGGGCTATGCGGGCTGCTAATGCTACTCTAGCTGCTCGTGGTCTTGGTGCATCCTCTATGGCTGGACAGGCTGTCATTCAGGCTGCTATGGAGTCTGCGCTACCTATTGCTCAGGTTGATGCGAATACCTTTGCACAGTTTGAGGGACAGAACTTATCCAACAGACAGCAGACTGCAATTTTTGCTGCTCAGCAACGTGCTACCTTCCTCGGCCAAGAGTTTGACCAGAATTTCCAGACTCGTGTTATGAACGCAGCTAAAGTTTCAGACATTGCTAACATGAACTTCACCGCAGAACAAAACATTGCGATGGAGAACAGCCGTATTGTCAACACGGTGAACTTGGAGAATCTAAACAACCGTCAGGCTATGACTATGGCACAGGCTGCTGCCCTTGCTAACCTTGACATGGCTAACCTAAGTAATCGTCAACAGGCTGCTGTTCAGAATGCACAAGCGTTCCTACAGGTAGACATGGCTAACCTTGACAATGAACAACAGACATCTATGTTCCGTGCGCAGTCTAACATTCAAGCATTGCTTACAGATCAAGCTGCACGGAATGCTGCAAGTCAGTTTAATGCTTCGAGCGAGAACCAGACTAATCAATTCTTTGCAGACCTAACCAGCCGTGTAAGTCAGTTCAATGCTGAACAGGGCAATGCTATGAAGCAGTTTAATGCTGGTGAGACTAACGCTGCTAGTAAGTTTAACGCGCAGTTGGAAGCACAGCGTGACCAGTTTAATGCTACTAACTCTTTGGTGATTGCTCAGGCTAATGCCCAGTGGAGACAGAACGTAGCTACAATAAACACTGCTGCACAGAACACCGCCAATCTAGAGTCTGCTAAGAATCAGAATAACCTTACTACTCTAGCTCTAGATAATCTCTGGCAGAAAGAACGTGACACTATGGCTTTTGCTTTCCAAGCCTATGAGTCTGAAAAAGACAGGGCCGCAGAGCTTTTGCTTGCAGGTAAGAAAGAGAAAGCAGCAGAGGCTACAGCTAAAGCTTCTTTCTGGAGCAAGCTTATTCTTGGATTCTAACACTAAGGAATAATGATGGACTATAATAAAGGCTACATGACAGCCTCCTCCCTTGCTACCAGAATTAGAGAGACAGCTTCCGCTGGGGCTAAGGCAAAGACTGGTAGTGGCCTTGCTTCTCGTATGGCTGTGACAGAACAAAAGCTTGAGGGTTTTAATGAGCTAATCCCACAGTACATGAACTTTACAAGAGAACTCTTTGAACCTGTTGCAGCACAAAGACAAGCGGCTGTTGTATCAAGTTCCTCTACAGGTGTAGTAGCTTCTGGTAAGCTCTCAAGCTCTATCTCTGCTGACGTTGGTGACAAGGGTATTCGACGTATCCTCTCGGCACTCAAGAGCAAAGAGTCTGGGGGTGATTACAACGCTAAGAACACTGCGAGTACTGCTTCTGGGGGTTACCAGTTTATTGACAGCACTTGGAGAAGCCTCTCAAGTAAGTATGGTGTAGGCACAGAATACAAAACTGCCAAGTCTGCACCCTCTGATGTACAGGATATTGTAGCTGCAAAATATGTTAGTGACATTCTAGCAGAGAACAACAATGATGTTACAAAAGTTCCTGTTGTTTGGTTCACAGGTAATGCTGCTGGTCAAATGAGTGAAGAAGCCTTGGCTGTTAATAAGGGTCTTACGGCTGAAAGATATCAGGCTGACTGGCTGCGTAGATACAATGCAATTTCTGGAGAGTAAGTATGGATATGTTTAGTGCGCCTATCCCCGGTCAGTCCCTGACTACGGAACCTAAGGGTTTTCCTTGGGAACGACCACCAGAGATTACTGATCCAGAAGAAGCTATTCAGATGCACTTGGCTCGTCTTTCTGAACCAGATATGCTTGACATGGTTCTTGACCTGATTGAGTCAGATGGTATAGATGTAAAGACTCTTACCTCTGGTATCATGCGTGGAGCAGTAGCCAAGGGTATGCACACTATTGATGTTGCGTTGTTGGTTGCACCTGTCGTACATGAATTTATTAAGCAGGGCGCTCTTGCTTTTGGTCTTAGTCCTGATGATGGCTTTGAGAATAAAGAAGAAAAAGCTGAGTATGCTAAAGCAAAGAAGACTAGCCTTGCCAAGAAAATGATTAAAGAGATGCCACCAATGCGGGCCAAAGAAGTACTAGAAGTATCACCCGCTGAACAAGTTACTGCAGAAAAACCTAAGGGTCTGATGTCAAGAGGAGATAGATAATGGGTTTTTGGGCTGGCATGAACGAAGGCTTGACTTATGTGCTTGATAAGAAAGCAGAAAAAGAAGCTAAAGAACAAGACCGTGCTTTTCTCAAGGAGACACGGGATGAAGAGCGTAGGTATGCAGAGAGCCAGAACGGGATCAAATATCTTCAAGATCGTACATTAGCCACTCTACCTCTATTGGCAGAAAAAAGGGAACAAGATAGAGCTATTGCTGCTCAACAGGCACAGATTGGTTCCTACTTTAAGGGACGTACCGCTGACCTACCAGAAGAAGCCCGTGATGCATTTACCAACTTAGTCCTTCAAGATTCTACGTATTCCACCGCACTAATGGAAACTGTGCAAGAGACAGAAACAAAACTTGGTCGTGCTTTGACGGGTAATGATATCTTAAAGCTAACTGATATTTTTGAAAGGACAAAACCAGAGGGTGTCGACCCTGCAGACTGGATAAAGCAAGCTGCGGGTATGACTGTTACCTCTGGTTCCAGTATTAACTTTGATGAAACTGTTGAGAAACTCTTCTCTGGTGAGATGACCCTTGCTGAGGTAGAGCAAATACAGATGGAACTTATAACACCTACAGGTACCAGCCTAGGTGTTGCACCAGACTTTGCAACCTTTGAGTTTCTTGGTGTTGATCCTGCAACACAGAAATCCCTGATGGAAGTTGCAAAGGTAAGAATTAATAACCAGTTTCAGCTAGATAGAACTAGGGTACAAGAAGAAGCAGATGCTGCTATAGCGGCGGGTGATCAACCTTCTTCAGACTTAGCAGAAAGAAACCAGATACTAAATCGTATTGCAGAGGAACCCGATATGCTGCTGGAATACTATGCACCTACCATATTACCTGAGTTGGCCGCAGAAGACGCTCGTTATTCTATGGTGTACCCGCAGTTCTTTCAACCTGCGTCAGACATTCGACCTGCACCAGTAGTTACCTATGACTATGTTGATGGGGTACTTACACCACGGGTCACACAATGATTACAGTAAATTTACCTAATGGTAGTACTGCACAGTTTCCTGATGGGACTCCTCCAGAAGATATTGAGGAAGTACTTCGCAGGGACTTTCCCCCACAGGAAACCCTTGTTACACCTACTGAGACTGTTGAACCTATCCCCACTACAGAAGAAACTACTACAGACGCTATGGGGAATGTCACAGGGACTTTCTCAAACACCTTTACCAGACCTACAGAAGAAGACCAAGCACTTCTTGATGC
>Ga0181359_1000211_pt1 | contig 12265 bp, 31 predicted proteins | sample Fa13VDMM15SD_FD_141229 | JGI IMG/M metagenome (GOLD analysis project Ga0181359, IMG submission 141229) | Freshwater viral communities from Lake Michigan, USA - Fa13.VD.MM15.S.D | ecosystem: Environmental > Aquatic > Freshwater > Lake | place: USA: Michigan | collected 2013-09-24 | reverse complement strand
TAGATAAATTTACTAAAAAAGCAAAAGCCGACGAACCAAAAACAGAAGAATAATTAAGGGAGGGTTTAGGCCCTCCTTTTTTTAATGATGTTATAGATTTGGTTAAGGCAAAATAGTTTCATATATTTATTAAAAATAGTAGGTTATGTACGAAATCCAGCAATTCTTCAAACAAATCCACAATTTAATTCGTTGGTTTCCCATTATCTGGAAAGATAAGGATTGGGATGACCACTATATCTTTGAAATATTAAAATTCAAACTTAAAAATCAAGCTGAATATATTGGTAAGAAAGACCGTCATTTATCTGCTAAACGCGATGCTGAAATAATGATGTTATGTGTTAGGTTAATGGATAAAGTTCAAGATGAATATTATGAAACAGAATATTTTAATTACCACGAATCAGAAATGAAATTTATACCTAGCAGACGCCATCCAGGTAGTTATGAAATGGTTAATAAATTAATATCAGAACATTATGATAATTATTTTAAAAAATATCCATTAATTTATAGAATGGTCCCTGATTTACAAGCACCTAAAGAAAAAATAGCATTTCAAATGGCTAGAATAAATGGAGAACGAGCACATAAATTATTATTTACAATATTAGAACAAAACATTAGAAAATGGTGGGATTAATTATTGTACTTGTTATTGTGTTACCAATAGCTTGTATTTGGTCAATAAAAATTGACAACATGAATAAAAAACACCCAGACTATAAGGGTGAAGATTTCCTAAATTCAGCAGGACGTGATGGTTGGGATGATCACCTAGACTAATCGGCAAAATAGAAATCATATATTTATATTATGAAAATAACAATAGCATTTATACTATGTATAATAGGAGGTATAGTATCCTTTATTCAATTACAAGGACAAATAGCCTGGAGGTTTCCTAGAGAAAATCCATACATAATGATGTTATTAGGTTTACCAATATCTCTTATTTATATTACAACAACTAAATTATTTAACGAATATTATGGAGCAAACTGGCCAGGCCGTTTAATTGGATTTGGTGTTGGTATTATAATATTTACAATAATGAGTTGGTTAATACTTAAAGAATATCCAACATTAAAAACAATGGCATGCTTATTATTAGCCTCTATGATAGTTGCATTACAGATATTTTGGAAAGATTAAATAAATAATATGAAACTATTATATAATATCGAAACGCTAATCATAGGCACATTAGTATTCCTCATATGTATAGCTGAACTAAGCCTTTATTTATGAGATATAAAGCTATTATAGTATCCGATCTTCATTTGGGTACAATGGATTCAAAAGCCAAAGAATTTATTAATTTCTTGGATGATCACCCAACAGATTTACTAATACTTAACGGAGATATAGTTGATGGATGGGCGTTAAAGAGAGGATCTAAATGGAAAAAATCACATACAAAGGTACTAGCTAAATTACTTAAAATATCCCATAAAACTAAGATTATATGGATTAGAGGTAACCATGATGAATTCTTACATGATTTTATAGATACTAATGTAGGTAAGATAGAGGTAAGGGAAAATTATAAACTGGAGATGTATGAAAGAGTAAATAGTAAGTGGACATCAAAACATTATTTTGTATTTCATGGTGATGTAATTGATGTGTTTATTACTAAATATAAGTGGTTAGCTAAATTAGGATCAATTGGATATGATTTGGCTTTATGGATTAACAGGTGGTATAATAGATATAGAACATGGAGAGGATTACCATACCATTCAATATCTCAACAAATTAAAGAAGGTGTTAAAGTAGCAACTAGCTATGTTAATGACTTTGAAATAACAGCAATTAAGATGGCCCACAAACATAATTGTTATGGAGTAATATGTGGACATATACATCAACCAGCAGATAGAATTATAGATGGAGCTCATTACCTAAACTCAGGAGACTGGGTGGAAAATTTAACAGCTGTTTTGTTGGATAATCAAAATAAATTTACTATCTTTAAGTTATGAAACTAGTAGTTATTAGCGACACGCACAATAGACATAAGCATTTAACATCTGTAGCTATGGGAAATAGACTACCGGATAGCGATTTGCTTATTCATGCTGGTGACTTCAGTGCACAAGGACTAAAGCATGAAGTACAAGATGTACTTAAATGGTTAGTGCAACAAGCACCTCGCTATACCCATGGAATAATATTCATAGCTGGTAATCACGATAGATCATTTGATGGCCCTAAGTTTGGTGATGATGATATTGAAGAAGGATCTAGAAAAAAACCATTATGGTTACAAGAAGCTTTAGCTAATTTACCAGCTAATGTACGCTATCTAGAAAATGAAGGCGTAACTATAGAAGGAATTAAGATATGGGGTAGCCCAGTAACGCCTTGGTTTCATGGAGACAGGTGGGCATTCAATAAACATAGAGGCGAAGATATAGATGCAGTATGGAATAAGATTCCAATGGATACTGACATCATTATAACACACGGACCTATAGCATACAAATTAGATTACGTTGCACACGATCAACATTATACTGGATGTGAGCATTTAAGACAACGAGTGCAATCAATTAAACCATTAATTCATATTAGTGGACATATTCATGAATGTTATGGATATGATTACGATGAAAATACTCATTACTTCAATGCTAGTATTTGTAATCATCAGTACGAGCCATTAAATGCGCCTTGGGAGATTGAAATTGATTTGGTAGGCAGAGAAATAAGTGGTAATTTCATAATATAAAATAAATCAATGGCACTCAAAAAACAATTAAAAGAGGTCAAAGCAAAAATAGTATATTGGCAACAATATCCAGCTACCAATTGGATTGGAAAGATGTATAAGTCGCATCAAATAAAAAAATACGAACACGAGAAGGAAGATATTGAATATAAGTTGAATAAAACAAAAATGTTATGAAAAAGAGAAATCAAACAATGATTGATAAAATTATTGATAACTTTAATTGGCATATAGTAGAGGTGGTGATGGAAGAATTAAATTGGAAATGGGCGGGTTTAGGTGAAGGTGGAAGTATACCTACTAAATTAGATTTAAAAGTAGCAGCACAAGAGAGACTTGAATCTGCTATTAAGCAAGCATTAGATCCAAAAAGTAAAGAAGATAAAGGTATTGGTTGGATTAGCGCTAGTGGTGGATTAAAAGCAACAGCTTGGAGAACTAAAAACTATAAATTAGCTCAAATTAGATTAGAATTCATTATTGAAGAATGGGATGCAACTAAATAAAACTATATGAAAGCAATATTAGAATTTAACTTACCTGAAGACAATCAGGAATTTACAGTAGCAACAAATGGACTTAATTTTTGGCATGTGTTGTATGACTTAGATCAATCATTAAGATCTAAAACAAAATATGCTCCTGATGACTTACCTGAAGATAAGTATAATGCATACCAAGAAATCAGAGATGAACTTCGTGAGCTAATGTCAGATCATAATGTTAATTTTGATATGGTTGAATAAATAAGTTATGAAAACAGCAATGGAGCTAGCGTTAGCTAGAATAGAGTTAATGAAGGATATAAATCCAGATAGCGTACATTGGCAAATGTTTAAGGAAAATTATATGCAACAAGAAAAAAAGCAAATAATAAATGCTCATGGACTTAGGTATTCAGATATTACAGAAGAAACAGTAAACGGGGAAGAGTACTATAACGAAACATTTAACCAAGAGCCTAAAAAAGAATATCAACCAAGTGAAAAATATCTTACAAAGCAAAAAGAATTAATGGAAGATTTTATATGGAATAAAATGAATAAAAATAAATAAGTTATGAAAACAGCAATGCAAGAATTATGGGATTACATAGATGCTAATTACCATGAAGATACTTTTAATCTCTATAATACAAAAGAAATTTCACTTCAAAAAGAAAAAGATTGGATGATACATACCTATTGGGTAGCATATAAGGAAGGTCAGTATAGTGGGGATAAAACAGCAGAAGAATATTATAATGAAACATTTAATAAATAATATATGGACTATATTTACTACGCATGCCGTGAAAGTGATAAAATCAATTACTTCCACTCCTCAATAGGAGCATCAAATACACTTGAAGGACTATTAGAATTAGTAGATGATTATATGGGTGTAGGTGAAAAATACAATAATTCAGGAATAAGAATTAAATATGAATCTCACTATAGTAAGTATCCTAATAGTAATGAACTAGAAGGAACTATAACATATCAAACACCAGAGGAAGAAAGGGTGAGTGTTTATATAGTTGACTTTAATCAAAAATAATTATGAAACCAATACACAAATTTAATGGAGGCAACGGAGCTACATTATGCCACAGATGTAATAGAATAATTTCTATAGGACTAACTGATGATCTATATTGTATAGATCATGGTGGAATGAAAAAAGAATATAAGTACTATATAACACGCCATGATGGATTAAGTAAAAGTGGTAATGATATACAATGGGCTGAATGGAATGAAGATAGCTCATTTAAAGCTAGATTTGATACTATAGCCGTTGGTCGTAGTATGGTATTAGACTTTAATATGGGTAACTTTAAATGGATGACAACTCAAGTAACAGAGGTTTTGGAAAGCACAGCAACTTATATTAAATTTAAAACGAAAAATAGCGAATACGAACTTTATATTATAGAACATGACAGCAAAACAACTGATAGAGAAATTACAACAAATTGATCCTGAGATGAGAATATTTGTTGATGGGTACGAAGGTGGATATAATGATGCTACTGTATCTGAAATTAGAGATATAGCACTCGATGTTCATAGTGATTGGTATTATGGCACACATGAAGATGCCGACCATTCCTATTATAAAGTAGAAGGTAAAACAATAGTTAAAGGAATAGTGTTATGAGTTATTCAAGATGGAGTACATCCGTTTGGTATACATTTTGGGCAGCAACAACTGATCTAAGCTACAAATGGCCTACTAATGAATTAAAACGTTCTCAAGTATTTGAGATATGTGATATGCCATCATTTCGACTTACATATGGTGAATTACAAGATAAGGGAATGACTAGTATTTTAGAAGAGATAAATACATATTATAATAAAGACCACTCAGGTAATATGTTTGCTGGGTTTGTAGATGGGGTAGCTACTTATGAGCCTATGAACTACGTAGCTAAAGAACCAAATATATTAGAAATGTTAGAACTAACAGAATATATAAGAAGATGGGAGGTAGATGTAGATGAGCACTTTAAATTCATTAACTTTATAAAATACGAATGGTATTATCCACTTAAAAATAAATGTTATGACAAAATTAAAGCAAAAAGACGTTAAACGAGAATGGTTTATTGTAATGAACTCTGATTTAGAATATTTTGCTGGGTTAATGTATGGTGGAGAGATAGTTTGGTGTAGTGATTATAAAGAAGCAAAGCCACTAGATGACGAACGCAAATTCGTAACATTAAAGAATATGTGTTTTGGCAATGAATTAATCTTAGATTACATTTAAATAATAAGCTATGACTCCAGTTTACCCAAAGGAAAATCTTGAATATAGAGAGAAAGTATTAGAGCGCTTTCGTAAATTAGTTAAAGATACAAGATGGGATACTTGTGAAGATAAAATATCACTACGTGGACGTAAACCAAAGCAATCCGTTCGCATTGAAACTAAACCTCGATCATCAGAAAAATATAATTGGTTATGACAACACAACTTAGTTTATTCCCCGAAACAACCAAATACACATCAGTAAATGATACGTACTTTGGATTTGAATTGTTTGAAGAAATATTAGCGGCTATTAATGAACGAAACAGCGTTACAGAAGATAACATGTTTAGAGCTGGCGTTGGTTCTGCTGAAGCGGTTGTTAGACGAATTAGAGAAGAATATTACCACGCAATTTTAATATCAGCAAATGGAGGATTATAGTAATGATAAATTAACTAATGCTCTTATTTTAATAACTGGTATTAGTTTGATTATAGCGTCTTTGTACAGTATATTGACGTAATATATTTATAGGTATAAAATACCTACTATCACTGTTATTGTTGTTTTATATTTACTACAAACTAAAAAACAAATAAAATATGGCTATTCAAACGAAAGATCAAGCACAAGGAAAAGTAGACAAAAAGTTAGACAGAGTTTTAAATAAGCCAAAAAAGTATGTTCCATTGATGGAACGTAATTTCAACGACTTAACTACATTAGCAGAACAATTTGAGTGGTTAAAGCGTAAACAACGAATAAAAGATAGAAACTTGGCACAATAATAATTGTATATTCATACTAACCAAAAAATAGAATATGACAATCAATTCAGAAATGTACATGAAATGTCTTCAAATAGAAGCATTAGTTAAAACATCAGTATTAAGTGGTATACACGATTACGAATCATTAGTTGATATTGTTGATATTAATTTCCACCCCAATAATAAAGACGAAATGGAAGCGTATAGTGAAGCTATAATATATGCTAAGTTTGGTATACTAAACTAAAAGTGGAGGGCAAAGTAATATTCGTACATTCAACGTATTAAATAATTAAAAAACCAAATAAATAAGTTATGACAAACGAATTAAGCACAACATCAATGATGACTAGCACTAGTTACTCATTAGAGCAAATCAGAGAAATTGCTCCCTCTGTATTTACAGAAACCAAAGCAGCCCATTTAACAGACAAGTACATTCAGACTCCAACATCACGTGTTGTAGAGGATTTAATGGCACTAGGATGGGAAGTAACTAAAGCGCAAGAAGTTAAAGCGCGTAAAGGTAAAGGATTTCAAAAACATCTTGTTGTATTCCGTAACCCGGATATTATGATTAAGGGTAAAAATGGTGATGATGCATTTCCACAAATCCTATTAACAAATAGTCATGATGGTAAAGCAGCATTTAATTTCAGAGTAGGTATTTTCAGATTAGTATGTAGTAATGGATTAGTAATTAGCGATGCTGATTTTAATAATGTATCTATTCGTCATATGAATTATACATTCGAAACACTACAAACTAAAATTGGAGAAGTAATTGCTAAGTTACCGGGTTTAGTTGCTAAGATTAATTTATTCAAATCAACTCAGCTAAGTGAAACAGCAATGATTGAATTTGCTACTAAAGCAATAGCATTAAGAAATAAAGAAACCGTTAACATAATGGAAGTGTTACGAGTTGATAGAGATGCTGATAATGGAGATGATTTATGGTCAGTGTTTAATCGTGTTCAAGAGAAGATTATTAATGGTGGATATGGTTACGGACGTAAGAGTCGTAAGGCAAGATCAATTAAGAACTTCCAACAAGATATTAAGTTAAATGAAGAACTATTTGAATTAGCGGATACTTACCTATAAGTAAAATGGGGGAGGCACAACCTCCCCCTTATATTCACGTTAACCAAATAAATAAGTTATGATAAAAACGTTAGTCATCCATCCTGATGACCGTAGTACAGATTTCCTAAAGCCTATATATCAGCATCTTGATGATGCAACTGTCCTTATAGGAGGTAAAACTAAAGATGAAGTAAGAGAACTAATTGAACAATATGATCAAGTAATTATGTTAGGACACGGTTCACCAAGTGGTTTATTTAGTTGTGGTAATTTTGGTTCTAGTGCAATGATAATTGATCATAGTATGGTTGCAGCATTAGGTAGTAAGAAAAATAACATATACATTTGGTGTAATGCAGATCGATTTGTTAATATGTATTACTTAAAAGGATTTTATACAGGTATGTTTATATCTGAATATAGCGAAGCATCATATTGTGGAGTATCATCATTCAATGGTGAAGTAGAACAATCCAATGATTTATTTGCAGATATAGTAGGTCAATCTGTGTTAATGGAAGCTAAGAATTTACAAGCAAATACAAAGTTGCTATATCATATACCACATAGCGAAGTAAATAGATACAATAGCAATAGATTATATTATAGATAATTAAAAGATAAATATGGCTCTAAGGAAAAGAAATAATGATATTTTTATGGGAGATGGACAACATCTAAATATTCAATCCTCTCAATATCTCCAAACATTTAATTCATTAAAATTATTTACAACGGATGATGGTGCTATTGAATTAAACATAGAGATAAAAGCTGATTTTAGTAAGATACCACCTAAATATCAAGAAGTATTTTTAAATATGTTTTCATCAAAGTATGTAGGTACAGTATCATTTGGTGATAATCCATTTAGCGCTTGTCAACCTGCTAAAAAACGCAGATGGTATCAGTTTTGGCGTTCTATAAAATAGTATAATATTTATAAAAAATAAAAATAAATGGCATCAGCACAAGTAGAAATGAAAGTAATTAGTGTGTTATTAGATGAAGCGATGGATAGTGGATTGGAAGTAGAAGTAATATATTCAGCTCTTAAAGTAATGAGAGAAGACGACGCAATCACCCCAGCACAAGCATTTCAATACGCAATGGACGAGTGGGTTAAGTAAATACATAAGCACTCATCATACAAACACTAAAGTGGCTAGGCAAAATTGCCTAGCTATCTTTATGTTAACCAAATAAATAAGTTATGAGTGTAAAATTAATGCAAACCGAAACAACATTTCATGTTGAGTATGATGGAGAAGAATATTCCATTACCATATTAGAAGATGGTGTTATAGGTTATACGAACTATGACGTGTTTGATGATCAAGGTCAATTAGTAAATGAAGATTTAGAAGCAATACTTATTGCTTATTTAGAAGAGCATTTGTAAGGCAAAGTAATGATTGTACATTCACGTTAACCAAATAAATAAGTTATGAACCAAGAAAAAAAACGCGGCCGCCCGGCAAAAGTAAAGAACGTTACCTACGTTCCATCATTAATTGATTTTTCAAACATTACACCCTTAAACAAATTAGATATTGATTCTAAAATGTTAGAAGTAATGAAAAGTGGTTTACCTATAGATGAATTATTATCTGAAGAAGGTGGTTTACCTTGTGCATCAAATTATATGATGATAGGCGATCCTGGAGTAGGTAAAACAACAGTACTATTAGATTTATTAGCATCAGTTCAAAACAATGGTCGCAAATGCTTGTTTATAAGCGGCGAAATGGGACGTAAACAAATGTTTAAATATACAGAACGATTCAAACAGTTCGGTATTGTACAAACGTTATTTATGTCTGATTATATGAAATTTAATACTAAAGACACTATTGAACAAGTATTAAATATGGGATGGGATTGTGTGTTAATAGATAGCGCAGCTGAAATAATAGATGGTGTACGAGACGATAATGGATGGGATAGAAAAACTGCTGAGGCATGGTTTGTTGATATATGCATTAAACATAATAAAGGAGAAAACGAATGTGTTAAATATACCTCGTTTCTTGCAATACAACAAGTAACTAAAGCAGGCGAATTTGTAGGTAGTAATAAATTAAAGCATTTGTTTGATGCAATGGGTGAAATGAGAAGAGAAAGCGAGAAAAACGGCGGAGCTACTTACATTACATTCAGTAAGAATAGAAACGGAAATGCAGGTATTAAATTCAGTTACCAATTAAATGCTGATTCAATATATTATGGTAAAGTAGTTAAAGACGATGAAGAAGATAATGAAGAGGCAGAATAATAATCGTACATTCACATTAACCAAAAAATATAAAATATGCAAGACAGAAAATTCAAACACGACGTAGTTTATAGATGCTACAAAGGTTTTACTAATGTTTGGGGCGATCGAGCTCGTAAAGGTCAAAGATTTAAGTTAAGAGATTATGATAGAAAAGATATTGTATTTGAAAAGGCAAGTGGTAGAGGTATGGATATTAGATTTAACGAAGAAACAGCACACCAATACTTATGTCCTCAATACGACTATCCTGCAGATACACCTGAATTTAAAGTAGGAGATAGGGTAAAAATTGCTACTACATCAGAGTTTTATAAATATAATAGTAATGGAAATCCTAGAGATACAGAAGGAGTGATATCTGAAATAGAGGAGGGATATTTAGGTATCTATTTAGGTATCTATGTTAAATGGGATAATGGAAGGTATAATACATACAATTCAGAAGATTTAAAATTGGCAAAACAACCATCGTATATTCACACTGAAGAAAAAATAATTAACCATTCAAAACCAAACAACCCAAAAGTTATGATCAACGCAATCGCAATTACCGACGTAGAACAAATTAAAGCATTATGTGAAGCTGTTCCAAGCATTAAATCGCAAGTGCAAGCAATGTATCCTGAGTTATTTGAAGAAGAGGAACAACATAAAGCAGGTAATACATACCTTGACGAATTAGGTGAAGCTTATATACTAGCAACTGAATCAGGTGCAGTAGCATTAGTTGATTTAGGAACAGGTAAAATAGGTAAAACAGTTCATGTTAATGATGTTGATAATATCACATCAGATGAAATGAAGCGTGTATATGATGGTAAGGAATATGAATTAGCTTAAAATTATTATTGGTTGGCTGGTGCAGAAATGCATCGGCCACCATTCATTGTAAGGCAAAATTATAGTCATATATTCATGTTATGGAATTAAAAGAACGAATTAAACAATACACACCAACGAAATACAACCCCTACTATTGGTGGCGACGCTTCAAGTCGCGTGATACAAAACATCCATACACAATACTACAAACACGAATTGAAAACGGCGACTTTGAAGTAAGCGACTATCATTGGTGGATGTTGTACGAGTGTCAATTAGAACAAGAAGCCATATCCAAAGAACGTAATGTAGACAAACAACATGAGCTAAGAGGATTATACGGCGAACGCAAACGACGATTAGCAAATGATTTTGAAAAAGACGAAGCAAAAATCAAATCAGAAATGTATAAAGCGTTTAGAATAGAATTTAAATTAGGCGAGATAGAACTAGAAGATGCAATGTTAGAATTTGACGGTACACTAATAGAATTTTATTATGAATTAAATAATAAGAGAAATGAGCGCATCGGCCACGCATTAGGCAAGACTCCGTATATACCTTCATTCAAACCAAATAAATAAAAGTTATGACACCAAAACAAAAAGCAGAAGAGTTATACAAAAAAATGTTATTCTGTTATCAAGGACATATTGATGAATATACAGCTAAACAATGTGCATTAATAGCAGTAGATTTATTATTATATTATAGTGAATCACCTGAAGCATTTATTGAATTTGAAGAAGTTAAACAAGAAATAGAAAACCTATAACAAAACAAATAAATTATGACACCTAAAGAAAAAGCATTAGAATTATGGGGTAAATATTTCCAATTAAATTATGATTGGGATGGAGGGACAAAGGACCAATGGGCAAAAGAAGGTGCATTAATAGCAGTAGATGAAATGATTAAAATTAGAAATGAAATTATTAATACTTTAAAATTAGGAGCATTAGATATTGAAGTTATTGCATTCTTAGAAGAAGTTAAACAAGAAATAGAAAAATTATGATAAAGAGTAAAAAACAAAAATCAGGCATTGAAATCGATTTAACAGGGCCAGATGGCAATGCATTTGTATTAATTGGTAAAGCTAGTAACTTAGCTAAACAATTAGGATTAGATAAAGACGCTATTCAAAAAGAGATGATGAGTGGTGATTATGAGCATTTAGTAAGTGTATTTGATAAACACTTCGGCGAATTTGTTACATTGTATAGATAATTTAAACTAGGCACAGTAACGATCGTACATTCATTACGCACGATTGCATGATGCAATGACGTGTATTAACATTAACCAAATAAATAAAGTTATGCAAATTAAAGAAATACAAGACGGAATAATACGTGATCTAAAAGGATTATACGCAGATGGAACATTATTCACTTATGATATAAATAAGTGTACTACGTTATTTGAATTAGTAGTAATATTAGGTCAATACGGGTATACTAGAGAAAGAGCACTTGGTGTACTAAATAATGTAATAATAACTAACGAATTAGTACCATCATTATCCGTTGGAGAACTACCTTTTAATATAGACAATTATTGGGATAGTATATAATTAGAGTAGGCAAAATAACGAGCGTAAATTGACATTAACCAAATAAATAAAGATATGATAGACGAAACAAATGAATTAAAAATGAGACTAGAGATAGTTAAATCTAATATCAGCAGCCTTGTTGATTATTTAGATGAAAATAGATTAATGGAATCTACCCCCGACCAAGTATGGAAATGTATTTTAGCTATTGAAAAAGCAGTAGGACTTGATAAATTCGAATCAGAACAATTCTTGGATGGGTGGAA
>Ga0181359_1000208_pt1 | contig 12296 bp, 17 predicted proteins | sample Fa13VDMM15SD_FD_141229 | JGI IMG/M metagenome (GOLD analysis project Ga0181359, IMG submission 141229) | Freshwater viral communities from Lake Michigan, USA - Fa13.VD.MM15.S.D | ecosystem: Environmental > Aquatic > Freshwater > Lake | place: USA: Michigan | collected 2013-09-24 | reverse complement strand
TGGATATCATTTCCGCTTCTTCTTCTTGCGATTTGACTCGACCCATCTCGCATATGCATTCCAAAGACCAGCAGCATTCTGCGCGTCATCCTTGGATTCAAAAATATCTTCAAGCGGTGGTAAGCCATCTGGGGGTACAGAACCATGTAAGCGCGGACCAATCACATTCCCAGCAAGAGTATGAATCCTCCAGCGACCACACTCTGGGACTACCTTGACGAAGGTCATCGGCCAGCTTCCTTGAGCTTTGCGTCATCGGACTTGACTAAGTTGATCAACTTATCCATGTCCTGGGACTGCCCAGCGTAATGAATGATGTAGGCATCCTTGTAGCGGTCTAGGCCAAAGTGCGACTCCACGCTGGTCATGCAGTTATAGGCTGGATCAAGCGGCGTAAGCTCCATGCCCCATAGGTGAGCCTGAATATTCATCCAGGTCTGCTCTCCGAAATGATTGGGATAACATCCGAACGGAGGGCAAGAGAATAGTCCAAGGAACTTATTGCTGACCACAAACACGCCAGTATTCACATAGAACCTGGGCGTAATCTTTCCGCCGAATCCCTTGGCAAGCTCAACCATCCCATTCTTCCTATCCAAGAACTCTCCCTCATCGAAGGCGCAGAAGAAGTGCTGACTACCTTCCGAATCAGGGCAACCAACATCTTCGCAGTCATCTGTGACCAATACATCCGCATCGAGGAACATCACCTGCTGATAGCCCCTAGCCAGCATGATGTTTCCAATGGCGAGCTTTGAGTACTGCACTGGTTCAGTGACAGGCTTTGTGATTGCCATAAAATCAATTGCGTACCTCTTTGCGTACGCTTCCATCCTGGGCTGGGTTACTTTAAGCAGCTCCTGCCACTTATCTCCGAATGCCTGTGTAACCAATGCGCGTTTCATTTTTTAGCCGCATGCATCAATGCACTTCTAATCACATACCCAATCACAGTCTCTTTATCGTCTTTAAGGAGACGCATGCCAATCTTAAATAATTCAGCACCTGTCTTGTCATCGTAAGTTACATCCACCAGAACTTCCTTCGGCGCTGGCCTTGATTTGCCAAATGTTATAACTCCTAGTTTTTTCATTTCTTCTTGGCCTTTCTTTTCCTTGGTTTACATTCCTTCCATATAACTCCATCTTTATCTAATGCTGAAGACCAGATCATAAGCCGAGCATAGGTTGGATAACCCAACCCAAGACGCATCAGAGTTAAACTGATTATGTTTCCTATGTGATAGCAGACCCATGAAAGAGCGAGCTTCATTAGCAGTCGTAAAAATCATCCTCTGCCTTGACGCAAAGAAGATCAGTAGCCTTATCAAGCAATTCCTTCACAGGATCAATTACAACTTCTCCATCCTTTAGGATTTCAACGTCGAACATTTCGACTGAATCAACCATCTCCGCCATAGAATGCTCACCCTCTCTGCAAGGTCCAACGTCTTCATGCGATGTTTCGTAATATGGCTCACCTGACGCAGTGTACTCTTCTCCGTTCCAGTTGAATTCTACTTCTGTTCCTTTCATAGTCTTGGTACTTCCTTTCGTATTTGTGCTAGTGCGAACAGCGACCTTACCAGCGCGCGCTCAAGATGGTCAACACTAGATTCTCCGTTGTTATCAGGGCAAGGTGTGGACTTGTGCAATTGCATCTGCGCCGTGGCTAGGTGGCGCATTGCCCTCGCAATATGGTAGTCGTGGGTAGGGCGATCCTTCTCCAGCCAATCTCCGTACTCGGACTTATCCGATCCCTTACCCATAACGCGCCATGTTATAGCTGCCGCCTGATCCGCCATCTCTTGAATCGTCGGAGGTGTCATAACTTCATTCCAGGCGGAGTGTAACCCTTCACCCATGCCCATACCTTCAGTAATGCATTGAATGCAATTCCAGATTGGTACAGCTCGTTCTCGTCCCACACCCTGGTCATAATCTTGCTGGAGTCATTAGAAGCAAGCACGATTGAGACGCAGGCAGCCTGTGGATTCTCGCTGGCAGTTTTGTAGGCCCAGAGCTGGGGGCAGTCAGAGGTTTCATAGAAAGGATCATATTTTGGATTCACCTTCCTATTCTTTAGATCGATTATTGCATCACCAATCCCCTTCAATCGGACGTAGGCATCGCAACGACCAGCGTAGCCTGCGCCCACCAGGGCCTTCTCGCACCAATACGTCTTCTCTACATTATTGATCGCCCAATTCCTAAACGTCTCAATGTAGGGTTTGAGTACTTCGTCTTCTGAGGTAGGCCGACCCAATAGGATATGCTCCATTTGCTCATGCATAAGGGTTCCGTGGGTTGCCGCCTTTCCTGTGGACTCCTTGCTATCCTTAACTACTCGGCGCGCGTATAGCTCAAGTGTTTCACCTTCCTCCCTGGGCAAGGTGAGCGAGGCCATTATTGCCTGCTCAATTTTCCAACTGGTCAGCTGGGGCTTATCCAAAAGAGACAAAATCGAAGTGACGCTAGGATAAAGAAGCATCTTCCTAGCATCGGCAACAGTTGTGTTTCTAAAGTTTCCATTCTTACCCATAACAGTATGGGCGGATTGACCATCTTCGGTATACCAATGACCGCTAGACTCGGATTGAACAAGTCTAGCTGTCGATGGCTCCTTACTGGTAATAGTAAGTGCCATACAATTTAGAACGGAACCTGGTTGTCGTCTCCATCCGTATCACTGGACTTGGCTGCAGCAGGCTTCCCTGACTTCATCAGGAATTCCTTACTGGCGCGAACCTTGTCCTGTAGCCATTCAGGCATGGATTCAAACACATCATTCTCCATGCTCTCAATCTCGTAGAACATATGCGAGTTAACCGACTCCTTGGGGGCAGTCATGCCCTTAGGAAGTTTGCTGATCGCATTTACCGCGCAGTACTGCCGACCTGCCACCGATGTTTTGTGCATCAATGTTAGGAGCGCCGCCTTGCCAAGTAGGTTCTTTAGACTGAACGAGGCCAGCTCTTTCGATGTGAAGGCTGCACCGCGCCAAGACTCAAGATGCTTGCGAAGAGTAGCACGTTCACCCAGCGAACGAGTCAGCTCTAGGCTAACCATCATTGGCTTTGTCACCTTTGTGGTCTTGCCATTCTCAGTCACCTCGCCGTCGATTACCTGGTCAGGCAACTCAAAGGTTAACCGCACCTTTGGTGAGAACTTCTTCTCATTGTCCCAATTGGTTTCTTGGCAGCCAAGGTCAACTAATCCGACCAGGACTCCCATCGTCGAACCTGCCTCAGGCAGTTGACGTTCTGTTGCTTTAGCCGATTCACTTAATGTTAGGCTCATTTATTTTCGTACCTTTCTTTTTGGTTTTGGTTTTGTTTCAGGGTTAAGGTGAATTGGGATTAATAGTTTGGACAAAGAACCCCTTCGCTACCGCTGTATGCGTGGGTTGGTTTTGTACATAATCGATAGTGACATTTGATGGTGCGATTTGGCGAGCTAATTCGCATACGCTATCGGCGGTCATAATGACTAGCCACTCCTTGCGACCATTGCGACGAAAGAATACCGCTGGGATCTTACCTGCTGGGCAATCGCGTTTAGATTGCTCCATCCATTCCTCTGGCTTTAAAGCCTGACATCTTTTCCCCTCAATATGAAAGGGGAAGTTTTCGCACACTACATCACCAGATCCACCCTCTGGATTGCCAGCGTATTGCTGGGTTCTGCGAGCCTTCCTCCACCCCTGCTCGCGTAAGTAATTTGCTAGCTCACGTTCTCCTGCCGCACCCTTCGCCCTGCTATTGATTTTTCCCATCCGTTGGTTTTAGCAAACCCAACCATAGCGCGTCGAGAACTCTTTTAGTTCAACCAAGTCTTATTAGCCAAGCTAATGTCCTCATCAAACTTTCTAATCATTGCCTGCATGCTTAATTTCCTCACTATGCCCTGGTTCTTCTTTACCCACTCAACGGCATCGTCGAAAGAAGTTGCATTCTGCAACCCCTTCTCAAAGTACTCCAAAGCCTCTTTCTCGGTCATAGGTTTTGGAATATCCTCCAACTCTGCCCTGTCGATGGACAAAATTTAGTGGTAATGGTTTTGCATTTTGCGATTGGGATTAACCAAAATAAGTCATCGCTCATTGCCCAGCACGCCACATAATCAACTCCAACGATCAACCTCTTAATCTCACTCCCACTTGCAGTATTAAACCTAAACCTATCTCTGTTCCGCTCCATCGCCTGCGAGGTCTTAACTTGGATGCGGAAGAATTTATTATCCTTCTCGGCTACAACATCGTAGCCAGCAAAGTCTTCGTAAGGCGTAAGCACGTTGTACCCACACCGCAGTAACGCACCAGTTACTCTGGCAACTCCTATTGCTCCAACCTGGCGCGCAGATAAACTGATTTTCATTGTTGACACCATCCATTCTTTGATAGAGATTCATTGCTATGAAAACAACCACTATATTTGCCATGCTTATTTGTTCTGCGACATGTCTCGCGGAAGATCGAATGAACCAAGAATTTGTTGCTGCCGTATACAGAGGAAATAGTACGCACGTTCTCGCTGGGAATTCCTCCGTTGGCGCAGGAGGCGCACTGGTGCGCGCAGGAGATACATTCCTTACACCTGAAGGAGCCTACGTTAAGGCTGGCAATAGCTTTCTTAAGCCTAAGGGAGGTGCGGTTGTTCGAGCTGACGGAAGCTATGTTGGAACGGATAGCGCGCTTGTTAAGGTTAGCAGTGGAGTAAATCTTATTCTTGTTGGATCGGATGGTGCGAGCATCGGAGCTGGTGGCACTGTTCTTCGCCCTATTTTTCTTCCGCATTAACCTACCCCCCAGATCGCCTGCCGATTTCTAATCCTGTTCTCAAGCCCAGAAATAAACTTCTTTCGGTCTGAATTGTTGTAGGCCAACTCATACTCGTAATCCAATTGAGCGTGGCTTGTAGCCTGCATCAACGCGCGAGAATTAACCTTGTTTATTGCCTCTAAGGTCTTTGGGCCAATCTTCCCATCTATAACTGTCTTAACTCCCAGCGCATTCAATCCCCTTTGTATAAACTTTGTTGCACCGCTCATCCCTCGATTAAACGCGAGATCTTGTACGAATGCCTGCATGACCTGGGGTAGCTTGGAGACGAGTGGGCTGGTGTATTCCTTGATGTATCTCGCCGCTTCTTCTGCTCTCTCTTCCGCTGGCAACGACGAGATTCTTTTGAATTGCTCTGGATGATATTTGTCATTAATTCCAGCTATCTCGTAATCCCCACCGCCATCCCCAGCAGGTAACTTGTAAACCAAAAGATTACCACTGCGATCAAACCTGCCCTCGAACTTTACTGTCTCCATTGCTGCCAATAGGAGCGGATCTAATTCGCTCATTGATGCAGCCTATTTCTTCTTAATTTCTTGCTCAACCGCGCTATTGCGGAGGGCATCGTGAATTTCCTTAATATCTGGATCTTGGTTTGCTTCGTAAATCTTGTTTAGGGTAGCGATAGCTGCTGATGTATTGGAGACAGGTTTAACAGAGTTGGTGGCGAGCCAATTGACAAACTCAGGATTGGTGAACAAGCGAGCTGCTTGGTTGGCCTGAATCATCAGGCCGATCACGCCCTGAGCAAACCCAAACTTACCAGCGAAGATAGATCCCTGTACGCTGGATATTGTTGCTGGACCAACAACCGCCCCAGCGGTTCCTGATGGGTTGGCTAGGATTGCGCTACCCTCCCTTATCTTGTTTGAAACCTTGGCAATCGTTTCTATGTCGTTCTTAAATTGGCTTCCAAATCTTCCGAACAGAATATCTTTTGACGCATTATCAAGCTTTCCGTAGTTCTGCAGGAATTTGTTAGTGCTAAACACATCGCCAGTTTCGTCCTGAAGACCAGCGACAGCTTTACCCATCCTTGAGATGTAGGCAGCCGAGACAGCTTTTTGAGCGTCCTTGGGTACGGCATTAAAGACTTCGCGCAACTTGGTTGGACCATTGTTTGCGCCGCTTATGATAGCCTGATAGGCATCTTCTGGGTTCTTATTCAAGATTACGGATTGGATTGAATCCATAGTGTCGTGAAATTTCTTTGTATAAACATTCGCCTTCTTAAAGGCAGCCTGAGCCTCTGGCCCTTGTTTGGCAGCTGCTGCTTCAAGATCTCTAGACAAGGCTCCATATATCCTTTTCCAATTAGTCTTGGACACATCTGGAGCAAGATCAACTTCAGCCATCTTCTCGCCAACCCAAGAGCGCAAGTCGCGCATTACATTGAATGGAATATCTCCAGATGGACTTAATTTTTTGGTATCCTCAAGTCCGCCCAGAATTGATGTTAATTGCGCATTTGAAATTGATGCTTGTAATTTTGGAGAAGCATTTCCAAGTCTATTGGCAAATTCATACAATTGCCCCATAGTCTCGTCCGAGTTAATCGGAGTGCGCTGTGGCATATATTGATCAAAGCGAGCGTAAAGAGCTTTCTGGGTTTGTCTTGCTCTGGGAACAAACACCTCAGAGAATCCCTTCTGAAGAGCTTTGCCTGCCTCTACTGGCTCAGTAATTGGAGACAATTGAGTCCTAAGCTCTTCCACTTTCTTGCCAACCTCGGCTTGCTGTTCCAATCCCTTCTCCCTCATTTTCATCATTCCGCCTGGATACCTTCCAACTGTTGTCTCGATGGACTGCGTTGTTGGAGTTCCGATAGCCTGTCCAAAGGTTGGGGTTGTCCCAGCCTTTTCAAACATCTGGATGTTCTTGGCTATCTCTTCCTGCGTCTTCCCACCGCGAAGCATTTTTAATATCAAGTTCCTAGATGTTTCAGTCACTCCAGCTGTTCCTGCGATCAGAGCTGGAACTGTAGATACACCAAGCTTCTTCGCAGTTGATGCTACCTGAGCCATTCTGGATATCGGAGAAGGAGCAAGAGAACCAGCCAATCCAATAAGACCTTGCTCAATCGGACTAGCGCCAGCTTCTTGAGCTGCAGCTGCAGCAGTAGATCCAATTACAGCGCCAGCAGTCTGAGTCGTGGGCGAAGCACCGAGGATTTCGCCAATCTTTCTAAGTGCCTTAGGCGCGTTCTTTGCTTGAGCCAAGACTTGTCCGCCCATAACGAGCGGAAGCATTTCGGCGGCTCCGCCTACAGCTCTGGATTCAATACGCTCGAAGGGAGTCTCTGGCTTTGGCAGGCCAATCTGATTCTTGATGTCCTCAAGGATTGCGCTTAGTTCAGGAAGCTTCTTAGAGTCCTCACCCTTGGCAACGAGCGAATTGTAAACCTTAGCTCCGATATCAGCTAGGAATGCTGTTGAAGCACCAGCGCGAGCAGCAGGCATGGCGGCTTCAAATGGCGCGCCTGCTATTGCTCCACCCACCAAACCAACAGTACTAGGCGTAATTGCCTCTCTAGCGATTAACCCAGCCTGTCTTCCAACCATCTCTGGAATGCTTCTCTGGACCTCTGGTTGGGCTGGAGCTTCTGTTGCAATCTCCTCGCCCTTACTATTTACTGGTATGAGTGCCATTGTTTTATTATGGGGCTAGTCTGAATTGCTGACCATTTATATTTACAACATCTCCATTATTCAATCCAGCAGCGCGAGCCTCTGCTTCGCTCTTAAATGAACTCTGCCTCTTCATCCCAAATGAATTGATATCTTCTGGATCTGAATTGGCATCAAGAACGGATTGAACTGATTTTACGCCAAAGCCATTAGCGCGAGCATCGGCCACAAATTTCCTAGCTAGAACCTTCTTTAGCTCACCGAGTCTTTCTGGTGCGGCAAAGTTAATTACGGCAGTAGGATCTGCAATCGCTCTCATCAAAACTTCCCTGTCCTCCTGCGTCATTGTGCCAGGACCACCAATTGAGATACGCATCTGGCCAGCTAGAGCTGTCCTAATCGCATCCGCGCGAGCCATTAGTCTTGGTCTTGCCAAGACATCGCTTGACTGAACTCTGCCGCCAAGCTCAAGAAGCTCATCAATACCACCAACGGATGAAACAAAGTTTGGCACAAGTCCTCGCACATCATTCGCAGCTCTTTCGCTACTCGCCATTCCTTCAAGCCCAGGGATCTTGAGCGCATTCTGAGCAAGCTTCTTTGTCTGCGCATCTTCATAACCAGACATTTTGCCAACTGTTTGCTCTGCTGCCATGCGCTCAGGAGAACCCTCTGGAAGTGAGTTAATATAGTTTATTGCACCAGCTTTCATGGGAACAAGTTGTTCAAGTCTCTGCCTGTAAATTGATCCAACATTCGCTGTGGCAGGCATTGTCCCACCACCAAGACCCTCTGGCACTGGAAGCGTTCCAACGAGTTCGCCAAGTTGCCTGTTGGTCGCAGCCTGAGCCGCTTCAGTACCAATAGCCCTCTTCCTCATGTCGGCCTCAAGTTCAAGCGCAGGGCGCATCATTTGCGATGCCATATCCTTCTGCATGACAGGACCAGGAACACCTGCTGGCAACGGAGCTGATGCCGATTGCAGGCTTTTAACTCTCTCGCCAGCGGATGCCATTAGCTCATTCTGGCTCGCAAGATCCTCTTCGAGCGTACTCCTTACAATGTTTAAGCGAGCTGCCTCCATCGGAGCGTATTCAGGTGCTGCCCTTCTTTGCTTCTCTTGCTCCGATGTAATTTCGCCCTTTAGCTTCTCAACCCCAAGAATGCCCTTCTCTCTCTCAGCCTGAAGCGCAGCCTGTCCCTCAGGACTCTTTATGTACTCCTGCTCAAGACTTAATTTCTCCATTTGTGCGCGCAGGTAATCCTGCTGCATCTTCTTAGTCTCTCGCTCAGTAGCAGCATCAAGCCCCTGCTGCTTCACTGCCTCTTCGTAGGCTGGGCTTTTATAGACAGTAAATGGTCCGAACTGTACTAGATCGGCCATATTATTTCGCTCCACCTAGCGTATACGATTTAAATCCGCCTGCTATTGGGGAAGCAATATTACCAATTCCACCAGCTATCTGGGCGAATTGCGAAGCTCCAGTTGGTTGCTGGCTTTGAGCTTGGAGCATGTTGCCATATGTACTCGCCTGATATCCCAATAGACCATTATACAAGGACACTGCAGCCTGTTGCAGAGCAAGCGGAGCATTCGGATCAGTTGTTTGATAGAAGTTTGATGCTGTGCTTGCTCCTTGGCCAAAGTTCCCAGGAAGAGATTGATTGGCTTGAATGTATTGCTGGATTGCATTCTGTTGCTGTGCTGTGCGCTGGTTACCCAAATTATAAAGGGAAGGACCGCTTGCAAGGAATCCAGAAGCAGAACCAAGTCGTGTTTGTAGCAAGGCATCGCGGAGCGCAATATCACGCTGAAGCGAATCGCCAGTTGTCTGACCAGAAGACAAGAACTGCGAAGCCGCTCCATAACGAGCAAGCTTGCGAGCCTCACCTGCAGCGCCAGTTTCTACTGCCTCTTGAACCGCAGGGGCAATTCCAAAGATATTACCGCGAGCAGTCTGAGCAGCGCGAGATGCCTGTTGATATTGGCGCTGTTCTTCCGCGCCGAGCTGAGATCCTAGCTTTAATTGATTTAATGCCTCTTGCTCAACTTGGCTTCGCAGAGCTTCGGTTTGCTCTGATTTTGTTTGTGGAAGTGGCTCAGTTGCCAGACCCCTATATTTCTCGCCCAAGGCAACGGCAGTCTCGTAAGACTTAGGATCAATCTGCTTGAGCTGGTCGCTTGCTCGTTCCTCTGGTAGTTTAAGGTATTCTCTAAAAGAAGTTATTTCTTTCTGACCAGCAAGATCGGCAGATGTAGTCGGCTTGAAGGCTGTAACCTGAGTTTGCGCAGATGTGATTGCCTCGTTGACGCTTTTAGAATCTTCATTAAGCGTTTTTAGCGATGCCTCAAGCGGAGCGCGCCTTGCGTCACCAGTCTTTAACTTTGAGAGTAAATCATTGGTTGAAGCAATCTTTTCATTGATTCCAACAATTTGCGTGTTCCCTCGATCAAGAACGGACTTAAGAGAATTTAACTTTGATTCATTATAGTCATTTAAAATCTGATCGTCGGAAACTTGAAAGTTAAGCTTCGTTCCAAGGTTAGATGCTCCATAGTTTCTTGCTGCAGAGAGGTTGGCTAGCGCAGATTGCGTAGCGGTCGATCCCATTTTGGATGATTCAGCAAAACTTAAAATTTTTCTGGCATCACTATTGTAGCCCAATTCATTTTCGTACGTTTTCTTGGCCTGATCATTGCTTGCATTAAGTTCTGAAACATACTTTTGATATGCTGTATTAAATTCTTTTTTGTTATCAACAATTGATGGCATCGCATAAACTTTTCCGTCATGGCGGTGAGAATATGTTCCAGTATTTGAAATAAATTCACTAAAGCTGGGCGCGCGTGCATATCCGTCTATATTTGGATTGCTACCACCCTGCCTTGCTCCACTACTGCCATAAAACTTGGCAATAACACCATTGTCACCACCAACGCTTGGTTTGAATACTTGATTAAAAAATTGTTCTTCAGAAAGCGCGCTTGTTTTTGACGGAGCTTCTGGATCTTTAAATGGGTTTTTTGGATCGATTGGTGGTGTGGTTGTTAAAGCTGTAGCCATATTAAGCGCTTAAGTTGGGGTTAGAAATATTGGTTCCAATGGTTGAGAAGTAATCAACAGGAGCGGTTCTAGGTCCAAACGCAACTTCTGGCTGAACTGATGCACTCGCATTCTGTCCGTAAAGACGAGAAAACTGGTTTGTCATTTGCTGGCCAAGACCCTTGTTTAGGGCGAATGCTTCTGGGGAGTATTCATACTGCCTACGAAGCGCTTCTAGGGTACGCTGGGGGCCATATTGACGTTCTAGTTCAAGGTTGGATTTAACTGAAGAAGCCTGGTCAAGCGATGACAACTGCCTCTCCAACTCCCTCTGTTGTGGCATATACTGTACGCGAAGCTTGTTCTCAAGTTCAGCCATTGCTGGTGACTTCTCGATATAGGTGTCAATATTTTTACGATACATTTCAGCATTAGCTTGCGCCACAGCAGACGGATCTGGCGGTGGAGGTGCAGACGGAATTGATGGAGGGGAACCCATATTAAGTTAATGCCTTTCTCATAAATGTATTGTAATCGTACTCCTTTGGTTTTCCTGAGCGATTGAAGGTTATGCGCTTGCGCGGTCCAAATCGATCCAATAGGATCAATAGCAAGCCCTTGAGTGGCGCTACCGACTCAGCACTTCTAATACCACTAGTGGCACACAAGTCAACAAATATGTTGTCACCTTCCTCGTCGTGTATGTAATGACCATTACCCATGCCAGTTTTGATGCATCTCGCCAGGGCAACGCCAAGAATTGCTCCGTTCTTATCCCTTATTGTACCCATAAGGCATTGTCTATCAAACCATGACACCCAATCCCTAAAGTTAGGCCACATTGCCTCAGGTACACCACTTTCCTCAAGAAACTCTACGGATGTCATATGTTTTGCTGGATCTGAATTGTATCTGGGTTAGCGGCCATAATGATACCGCGAATTGAAAGCTTTTTCGATGGAACCTCAATCTTCATTTTAAGGTTACGCCACTTTTCGTATGAGCGAAGGCTATCCGCCCTACGCTTAACAACCTTGGCACTGAAGGTCTGTGGCAATACAAATGGCAGTGTAATTCCATCAGGCGATGATGTGTCAACACTTGCGCCAACCACAACATCGTTACCATCCGTATCACGCCGAATGCTTATTGTTGCATTCGTAGAACCAGAATTAAAGAATTCAATCTCATAGTGCGATCCGTATTTCAATGCAAAACGATCCTCAAATTCATACGCCTTTGTTGTCATTCTGCTTGTATACCCAGTTCCAAAATCTTGGAATCCAGTTGTTAAGTCCACTGATTCGGAGTCTTTGTAATCGGTAAGATGACCTATTTTAGATGTCGTAGTTCCAACACAGAGCTTGATGGTGTTTGTTGTAAATCCAGAACTAAAGCTAGTTTCAACCAGCCTAGCCGCTGGAATCTCCCATAATCCTTCAAAGGAATTGAAGATTGAGTTGTACACCAATATGTGACTTGGCTTTGTTGCCGTGTCTAGCGGGACAGCCAATAGATAGCGATTATTATGGAATGCTGCATTGCAAGTTTCAATGAAGCTTCTGTTTATTCTTGCAATAATATCCTTAACTGGCTCGCTTATCGTAAGGCCAACTGTTGAGAAATCATCCGCCATTGACCTTGAAACTGATCGTATTCCGTCATTGGCCAGAAAGAAAACGTCCTTATTCACCAAGGAAATGGATCTTCCAGCAATACATCCAATCTTGTTTGAGATGGTCTGAACAGTCCATTCTGCTGCGCTATTTACAAGTGACAAGAC
>Ga0181359_1000206_pt1 | contig 12354 bp, 16 predicted proteins | sample Fa13VDMM15SD_FD_141229 | JGI IMG/M metagenome (GOLD analysis project Ga0181359, IMG submission 141229) | Freshwater viral communities from Lake Michigan, USA - Fa13.VD.MM15.S.D | ecosystem: Environmental > Aquatic > Freshwater > Lake | place: USA: Michigan | collected 2013-09-24 | reverse complement strand
GCTTGTGTTCGGGCTGGGATTACGAGTCCTGAGTTGAACATGTCGATTGTCGCGTCGCGGCAGTTGGCGCGTCCTGAGGTTCAGCGATTGATTATGGTTGCTGAGGCTTCGGGGGTTGAGGTTGAGCGGCGGGAGTACACGCGGGATTTGTTTTTGGATGAGTTGCAGGCTGTGGTTCAGGCGGCGATGGACAAGGGTGCGTATCCGAGTGCGATCAGTGCGGTAAAGACGCAGGCGCAGTTGCTGGGGATGTTGGATCAGACGGTGAATGTGAATCACAGTGTGAGTGCGAAGGATCTGGATTTGGCGACGTTGCGGGCGATGGTTGCGGATCGGGCGAGGCCGGTGAATGTGATTGATGCTGTGGTTGTCAGGGGTATTGGGGATGACACCGAGTGAACGCTGACTTGACGCTGGACGAATTGCTGGCGGAGTTGGTTTCCCGCGAGGAGGCGATATCGTCGTTTGCGAAGTATGTTGAGTATGTGAGTGGGTTGACGCCGCCGCCGCACTTGAAGCTGGTGTGTGACAAGCTGGACGCGGTTGCGCGCGGTGAGATCCGCCGTTTGATGATCAGCATGCCTCCGGGTCATGGGAAGTCGTTTGCGGCGTCGCACTATTTCCCGGCGTATTACCTGTCGAAGAATCCTGACCGGAACGTGATTTTTGCGACCCACAAGCAGGAGTTGTCGGATTCGTTTGGTTTGAAGGTGCGCAACGTCATCAAGGGTGACGAGCACCGCCGGCTGTTCCCCGGGGTTGGCATCAGTGCGGATAAGACCGCGGCTGGGGAGTGGATGACGACGGGTGCGGGTGGTTATCACGCGACCGCGGTTGGCGCGAACGTGACGGGTCGCCGTGGGGACATATTGATTGGGGACGATTTGCTGTCTGGGATTCAGGCGGCGGAGAGTGAGGGTGAGCGTAACAAGTTGTGGTCTTGGTATGGCGCCGATTTTTTCACGCGCCGGAAGAGCAAGGACACGCCGATAGTTTTGATTGGGACGCGCTGGCATCTGGGTGACCACATGGGTCGTCTGGATCAGGCGGAGAGGGATGGTGAGGGGGAGAAGTGGGAGCGGGTGATATTGCCCGCTATGGCGGTGGATAAGGACATTCTGGGGCGCAAGCCCGGGGATGCACTGTGGCCGGAGCAGTTCCCGAAAGAGGAACTTGAGAACATCCGCCGCCAGCCATCGACGACGAGCCGCATTTGGTCGTCGTTGTATCAGCAGAACCCGGTGGTTGATGATGGTGGCATCATCGATCAGACGTGGTTTAAGTGGTGGCGCTCCCCCGAGCCGCCGAATGTGAAGTATGTTCTGCAGGCATGGGACACGGCGCTGACGGCGAATAAGACGTCGGCGTTTAGCGCGTCGACGACGTGGGGTGTGTTTGACGACGACAATGGGATTCCGAACCTGATTTTGCTGAGTGTGTGGCGGGAGCGGGCGGAGTGGCCGATTCTGCGGCGCATGGTGCAGCGGATGGCGACGGACTATCGGGACGATAACTATAAGCTGCCGATCAAGGCGTCGCGGGAGCGGGCGCCGGATACGGTGTTGGTGGAAGCGAAGGCGAACGGGCAGATGCTGATACAGGATCTGGGCCGGGCGGGGATTGTGGCGACGCCGTTCAACCCGGATAAGTTTGGCGACAAGATCGCGCGTGTGCGGCTGGTGACTGACTTGATCGAGAACGGTCGGGTGTGGCTGCCGACGATGAAGAATTCACCGGATCAGTTGAGGCCGTGGGCCCGGGATTTCATGGAGCAGTGTGTGCAGTTTCCGGCGGCGGATTCGCGGGACTGGGTCGACACGATGACGATGGCGTTTTTGCGGATCAAGCAGTCGGGCTGGGTCCAGAATACGGAAGATCCGTATGAGCCCAGCTATGACACGCCGCTTGAGCGTGTTGAGTTTTATTGGTAAGGATAGTTATGGCTCGCAGACCGACCACACTGGAAGACACGCTACGCCCTGCGTTTGAGGGCATCGGCGGTATTGATGTGGAGTTGCCGCTGGATGGCGCCGATATCGAGCTTGATGACGTCGGCCCTGAGATGGTTGACGGTGCGGAGTTCACGGAGTTGGACGACGGCGGGGTCGAGATTGATTTCGAGCCTGAGACGGATGTGCCGGAAGATGCGCCGTTTGACGCGAATCTCGCGCTGTACATGAAGGACATGGACCTGAACGCGGTGGGCGAGATGTTGCTCAGCGGCGTTGAGGAAGACAAGCAGTCGCGCGGCGACTGGGAAGCGACGATGTCTGAGGGCATCAAGCTGATGGGCCTGAAGATTGAGGACCGCCAGACGCCGTTTAAGGGTGCATGCGGCGTCTATGACCCGCTGATGGCTGAGGCTGTGGTGCGCTGGCAGGCTGTGGCCGCTGGTGAGTTGATGCCGGCGGCTGGCCCGGTGAAAACGCAGGTAATTGGCGTTGCGAACGAGCAGCTGGAGGCGCAGGCGTCGCGGGTGCAGCAGTTCATGAACCTGTATCTGACGGAACTGGCGCCGGAATTCTACGAAGAATTCGACCAGATGCTGTTCTGGCTGCCGCTGGTGGGTTCGACGTTCAAGAAGACGTATCAGGATCGGCTGCTGGGTCGCCCGGTGAGCCGTTTCGTGCTGCCGGATAACTTCATCGCGTCGTATGGCACGACGGATTTGACGACGTCGCCGCGGTTCTGCCACATCACGCCGATGACGCGCCGGAATTTCCGGTTGGCGCAGCTGGCTGGCGTGTATCGCGACATCGATATTGGGGATCCGCAGGAGGACGATAGCTCACAGACGCCGATTCAGGCGCAGGTGGACGGCGTTCAGGGCGTGGAACCGGGTGCTGAGGGCACTGAAGAGTATCGGATTTACGAGGTCTATGCGGATCTGAATCTGGTTGGGTTCGAGAACGAAGATGGCATCCCGCTGCCGTATGTTGTGACGATTGAAGAGGGATCGCGGAAGGTTCTGTCGATCTATCGGAACTACGACGAGACGGACCCGACGTTCCAGCGGAACAATCCGTTCACGCACTATAAGTTCATGCCCGGCGTTGGGTTTTACGGGCTGGGTTACGCGCACTTGCTGGGGAATTCGGCGAAGACGGCGACGTCGATCCGCCGCCAGCTGATTGATGCGGGCACGCTGAATAACTTCCCGGGCGGTTTGCGCGTGAAGGGCATGAAGCTGGAGGACAATAACATCGGTATTGGTCCGACGGAGTTCCGCGAGATCGATACCGCTGGCATGCCGATCCAGAACGCGATCATGACGATGCCGTATAAGGAGCCGTCGCAGGTTTCCTTGGCGCTGCTTAAAGAGACGTATGAGGCCGCCCGGAATCTGGCGAACACGACGGAGATTGCAGTCGGCGAGGGCCGTCAGGACGCGCCGGTAGGCACGACCGTGGCGTTGATGGAGGCGGCGACCCGCCTGCAATCGGCGACGCTGAAGCGCTGCCACCGGGCGTTTAGCCGCGAACTGAAGAACATCGCGAATCTGTTCGGGAAGTATCTGCCCGACGAGCCGTATCCGTTCCCGGTTCGGGGTGGCATGGCGGCGATCATGCGCGAGGATTTCGCGAATAACATCGACGTGATCCCGGTTTCGGATCCGAACATCTCATCGTCGGCTCAGCGCATGATGCGGGCTGAGGCGTTGCTGCGGTTTGCGACGCAGCAGCCGGATCAGCACAATATGCGGGAAGCGTATCGGCAGATGTACGTCGAGATGGGCGTGCCGCCTGAGAAGATCGAGTTGCTGTTGATGCCCGAGAAAGAGAAGCCGCGTCCGCTGGACCCGCTGACGGAGAACCAGAACGCGATTGTGGGCGTGCCGTTGATAGCTGGCGCGTATCAGGATCACGACGCGCACATCGCGGCACACGCGCCGATTGCGCAGGACAATCCGGCTCTGCAGGCTCACATCAACGAGCACTTGGCGATGAAGATGCGCCAGCAGGTCGAGCAGATGATTGGCCAGCCGCTGCCGCCTCCGGGCACGCCGATGCCTCCGGAAATGGAAAATCAGATTGCGGTCATGGTTGCGCAGGCTATGCAGCAGCTGGCGCCGATGTATAAGCCGCAGCCTGAGATTGATCAGATGGCGCAGATTGAGGCGCAGAAGCTGCAGATCAAACAGGCGGATAATGAGCGCGATGCTCAGGTGGAGCTTGCGAAGGCTCAGATGGAAGCTCAGAGTGACGCGGCGAATCGCGCATCGAGAGAGAAGATTGCGGCAATGAAGCTGCAGTCGGAGGCCCTGCGGAACCTTGGAGGTTTTCAATGAAGACGACTGATATGCGGGCCAAGGCTCGTGCGATTTTTGGTTCGGCGGTTGCTGAGCCCATGCCGAAGCAGCCGAATGGTGCGAAGGCCCTGCAGCAGCGCGCGAACGCTCGCCCGATCCCGACCTATAAGGTTGGTGGCGTGGTGAAGAAGCTGATGCCGGCGCCGGGTGAGTCGGTGAAATCTGGCAACCGCATGTCGAAGCAGGAAGGCGACGAGATGCGCTTCATGGACATGCTGGAGAAGAAGAAGCGTCCGATGCCGTCTCCGGGTGAGTCCGTAAAGTCGGGCAACCGCATGGCGCGCGAAGAGGGCGCCGAGATGAAGAAGATGAAAATGGCCGTGGGCGGCAAAGTCCAGACGTCATCTGACACCGCGCGCAAGCTGGCCACCGAGATGGGTGGCTACAAGAAGGGCGGCAAGGTCAAGGATGTCGAAGTCGACATGAAGGGTCTGGAGGAAATGTCCCGGCCCCGCGCTTCGCTGCCGAATCTTGAGAGCATGGCGGCAGAAGCCCGGAACGTGAACACCGCCCGCGCTAAGGAAACCTCCGACGCGGCGAAGGGCAAGTCGTTCAAAGAAGCGTTCAACGAGGCGCGCCGCGATCAGGGTCCGAATGGCGTTTTCACTTGGCGGGGTAACACCTACAACACCAAGATGGCCGGTGAAACGTCGAAGGCTGCTCCGGCTCGTGCGGCTGCTCCGACTCCGAATCGCGCTGCCGCTCCGGCTACCGCTCCCGCGTCGCGCCCGGCTGCACCTGCTGCTACCGCTCCGGCATCGCGCCCGGCTGCTACGCCGCCTGCCGCCTCTGCAAACAAGCCGAGCAACACGGGCTCACCCATGTCTTCGGTTATTCGCAACCTCGATAGTGGCTACGATCTGGACGCGGAAGCTAAAAAGATCATGGCCAAGCGCAATGATTCGTTTTTCCGCGCGCCTATCAGCATGAAGGAAGCCCGCGAGGAAGCTCGTGCTGAAGCTGAAAATGTGCGCAAGATGTCTGGCTATAGGGCCGAACAGGAACGCAAGAAGAAATCCCTTGAAGCTGGCCGCAAAGCCAATCCCGATTTGGTATCTCGGTTTCTCGATATGACAATGAACCCGGGATACAAAAAGGGCGGCAAAGTCAAGGAAGCCAAGCCGAAGAACGGTTTGGCTGTCATGATCGCCATTGGTAAGCCGATGAAGCCAGCCAAAAAAATGAACGGCGGCCCGATGGCTTCTGGTTCGAAGGACATGGAGGCGTCGAAGGTCACGCGCGAGATGGCTATGGGCGGCGCTCCGATGGGCTATGCGGCTGGCGGCGCTGGCAAGATGCGCAAGGGCATGATGCCAGAAAAGTTCGCTCAGGGCGGTGCTGGCAAGGTCCGCAAGGGCATGATGACGCCTGAGGGCAACATCATCAAAGCCATGAACAAAATGCGCGGCAAATAAGGGGAGTGCGCGGCTGTGATAAGTGCAGTCGCGCACCACCCGGCCTTTGCAAGGGCTGTTAGAATTCCGCAGAAGGTGGTCGAAGAACATACCGCTGCACCGATAAGCTACGATAAACCACCGGAGAGTGCCAATGTCAGCCGAGGAACTCGGTCGCCGCGCGGTTGAGCGCATAGGCGAACTGCGCGACCGCGCCACCGAATACAGTCTTAATGCCCGTTTTAGGCCGTCGACGTTTGGGGATAAGCATATCCCGGCCATGACGGCAGAAGAGATTGCCCTTCAGGTTCTGGAGGGTAATGCGTTGGTGCGCGCCTACACGGCTGCGATTAGCGTCATCAACGAAGAATACAAACGTATGATGCAGCCAGACGACGACAAAAAACCGGAGCAAACAAGAGGGAGTATGTACTGATGAGTATGAGCAACATCGAGCCGCACGAAGAGGCTCTGGCCAAGAAGCTGATCGACGACGAGTTCACCTTCATGACGGGCCGTCCGTTCGACATGCGTCCTGCGGGCTATCTCGTGGCCGTTAAGATTTACGTTCGCCCTGAAGAGCTTAAGACGATCAAGCAGGACGACGGGACGGAAGTCACGTTGTATCTGCCTGACACCGTGCGCGCCGAGGACAAGTATTCCTCCGTGTCCGCGCTGGTGTGCGCCGTTGGGCCCGAAGCCTATCAGGGCGAAAAGTTCGAACGCTCCGGCCCTTGGTGCAAGGTCGGTGACTGGGTTCTGATCCCGCGCTACGAATCCACGATGGTTTCCTATCGCGGCGTTGCGATGGCGCTCTTGCCGGATGACCGCGTGATGGCTGTCATCGCCGGTCCGGAAGACGTGATGTCTGGTAAGTTCGCTGGAAACTTCTGAGGAGTAAAGCATGTCTAACGATCCAGAAAATCAAGAACTTCCGTATACCGACGACGGTCCGACTGAGGACGTCGAGATCGAGATTACGGAAGACGATCTTGGCGAGAGCCTTGAGGACTACGAGCAACAGCAAGAGCCTGAAGAGGAGCAGCCTGAGGAGCCTGAAGAGGTTGCCGAACAGGAAGAGCCCGAAGAGGAAGAAGCTCCGAAGCGGCGCCGGTCGCCTGAGAAGCGCATCTCTGAGCTTGCCCGCAAGGCGGCTGATGCAGAGCGGCGCGCTCAGGATCTGGAAGCGCGTCTGGTAAAGGAAGCCCAGCTGCGTGAGCAGTCTGAGCAGGCGATGATGACGCATTACAGGAGCAACCTGAGCGCCACCGCAATGGACCTGAAGCAGAAGCTCGCCGAAGCCCGCTCCATGATGGACAACGAGCGGATCGACGATCTTCAGTATCAGTTCAACAAGACGATGAACGATCTTGAAGCGGTCACTAACTGGGAACGTGAGCAGCAGAACAAGGCGGCTCGCGCCGCTCCTGCAGAGCAAGCGGCCCCGGCGGATGCCCAGCGTCAGCAGATATCGCTTGAGCCTCGCACGGCTGGCTGGATTCAGAAGAATACGTGGTTCCAGCCCAAGTCGGAGGACTTCGATCCTGAGATGCACGAAGAGGCCACCCTCTACGCGCGTCGTGTTGAGCGTCGTTTCCGCTCAGAGGGTCGTGACGATGAGATCGGCAGCGTCGACTACTTCACGGAAATCGACCGCCATATGCGCCGGGAATTCCCCGATGCGTTCTCAGCGCAATCAGCCCCAAACAAGAAGGCACCTCCGATGAGCCGTGATTCGAATGTTGCACCCGTCCAGCGCACCGCTCCGGGTCAGCCTGCGAAGAGCTCGAAGACCGTCCGATTGACCGCTGACCAGCGTCGCATGGCGCACCAGATGGCTCAGTCAGGCGCCTTCCGGAAGCAGGGCGGCGGTCGCATGAGCGATCTTGAAGCCGAAAAATACTACGCAATCCACATGATGAAACAAGGTAAGGGAGCATAACAATGGCCCGTTCTTCTCGCATCAGCACGACTCGTGCTACCGAATCCCGCGAAGCAGGGCTGCGCAAGCGCCCCGAAACGCACTTCAACTCCAAGCTCTATGTTCCAAAGGATAAGATCCCTGCGGACATGACCTACGCATGGGTTCGCGAATCGACTCTGAACGAGCCGGATCCGGACAACATGACCGACCGCATGATTCGTGGTTGGCAGCCGGTCCCGGCTAATCGTCACCCTGAGATGGTGCCGCCTCCGCTTCCGGGCTATGAGGGCATGGAAGTCATGGTCATCCGTCGTGGCGGCCTGATGCTCTGCGAATGCCTCACCCGCGATGTGGAAGAGCGCAATCGTGAGCGTGATTTGGAAAACGTTGAAACCCTGCAGGACGTGGCATGGACCGGACAGAACGATCCGAACCTGCCGCGCTTCGAGGACAAGGATAGCGGAGTGGCGTTTGAGCGCGTCACCTCGTTCAAGGACTAACCTCCGGTCCACAGTGTGTTCTACTATCGCTGTGGCAACTTGCCCCCGCTCGGAAAACTGGGCGGGGGCCTTTTTTGATGTTGTTGACAGTTGTCTGGTTTGAGCGTAATTTACGCACACATCGACGCAGGTCACGTATCCTGCACCCCGATGGTGGTCACGTACCCACCGACCGAGAACCGATTGCCGTTACGTACCGGCAGAACCCAACCCTCAACTTCAGCATGGAGAATCCGTATGGCTTACGGTACCAATGCGCCTCAGGGGCTCGTCCCCGTCAAGAAGCTGGATGGCTCTGCTTGGACTGGCGCGACCAACCCTTATCAAATCGCTAACGCTTACGCGACGGCGATCTTCCGTGGCGACCCGGTTACCACTCTCACTGACGGCACGCTTGGCGTGGGCGTCGCGGGTTCAACCACCATTGGCGTTTTCTGGGGCGTCAAGTTCACCGACAGCACTGGCCGCGTCCGTTTCGAGAACTTCTGGCCGGGCAACCCCGGTGTTCTCACCGGCTCGGTCGTTGAAGCTCTGGTGATCGACGATCCGAACACCGTGTTCTCCATTCAGGAAACGAATGCTTCTGGCGCTGCGGGCACCCCGCTGGCTCTGGCTGATCGCGGCCTGAACGCGAACTTCCTGTACACCGCCGGTTCTACTGCAACGGGTACCTCAGCTGTGTCGCTCGATAACTCGACCGAAGCTGCCACCTCGACGCTGAACCTGAAGATCCTGCAGCTGGACCCGACTCCGGGTAACGCCGTTGGAAACTTCGCGAACTGGCTCGTTGTCATCAACAACCACCTCTATCGGGGTGGGGTGACTGGCCTCTGATCGGTCCAGCAGGAGATTTGAAAAATGGCTATTAACACCACCGCAATCCGCGACCTGCTCCGGCCCGGTCTGGCCGCCGTGTTCGGCGACTATCCGATGTACCCGGGCCAGTGGTCGGAAATCTTCGAGAAGCACACGTCCGATAAGGCCGTTGAAATCGAAGTCGAAGTCAAGCTGCTGGGTCTGGCTCAGATCAAGGCTGAAGGCGCCTCGACCGCCTACGGTGAAATGGGTCAGCGGTTCGTCACGAACTACGTGAACCGTTACACCAGCATCGGCTTCATCATCACCCGTCAGGCGATCAAGGACAACCTGTACCAGTCGTCGTTCCCGCTGCAGGCGAAGGCTCTTCGCCAGTCGATGGAACAGACCAAGGAAGTCCTTGGCGCGTCGGTCCTGAACAACGGCTTCTCGTCAAACTTCCCCATCGGGGATGGTCAGCCGCTGTTCTCGACGTCGCACCCGATTGATAACGGTGTTGTCGCCAACACCTTTACGGTCCAAGCCGACCTGAACGAAACCTCGCTTCAGGACGCCATCGTTGGCGTTCAGCGCTTCCGTGATGCTGCGGGCCTCCGCATCATGACTAAGCCGACGAAGCTGATCGTTCCGGCTGAACTGCAGTGGACGGCCACCCGCCTTCTGCAGTCGCAGTTCCGCGTCGACACCGCGAACAACGACATTAACGCGATCTACAACAACTCTGCGGTTCCGCAGGGTCATCGCGTTAACATGTTCCTGACCGACACGAACGGCTGGTTCCTGCTGACCGACGCTCCGAACGGCTTCAAGTACTACGAGCGTGAAACCCTTGAAACCGACGTCTACACGGACTTCGACACCGACAACCTCAAGGCGAAGGCCATTGAGCGTTACTCGTTCGGTTGCTCGAACTTCCGCGCAGGCTGGGGTTCGCAGGGCGCCGCCTAAATCCCGGGGGTGGGGCTTCGGCCCCACCCTTAGCTATGGAGAAAACTCATGACTCATTTCTCTGACGGCGTTCGGGCTGGTAGGAACTTCGCCAACAACGGTACCGCGAGCGAGCCCGGCGTCTTCATGTCGCCGATCAACGTGTACAACGTGGTTCCGGCTGCTCTGGACGCTGACGGCATCTGCGCTCAGCAGACGCTGGCTGCTGCTGGCAACGCGCTTATAAACGGCGCTTTGGCATCCGGTGGCACTGTTACCCTTGACGTTCCTCGCAACGTCATTGTTGACGCTGCTGGTGCAGCCACGGCTGTTCTGACGGTTACTGGCACCGACGTTTATGGTATTCCGATGTCGGAAGCCATCACGTTGAATGGCACAACTGCTGTTGCTGGCAAGAAGGCTTTTAAGACAATCACCAGTATTGCGGCATCCGCTGCAGCAACCGACTTCTTTGTCGGCACTGGTGACGTGTTCGGCCTTCCTATCCGTGCGAACGCCCGCAACTACGTTCTGACTGCTTGGGGTTCTGCATTCGTAACAACCGGCACATTCACTGGCGCTGATGCGACTACAGCAACAACCACAACTGGCGACGTTCGCGGCACTTTTGCTCCTGCTGACGCTGCCGACGCTTCTAAGCGGCTGACGCTCTGGGTCTTCGTCTTGGACGACGACACCCAGACTGGCCTGTACGGCGTTACTCAGGCCTGATGATTGGGGCGGCCTTCGGGTCGCCCCAGTTATATGGAGATCGGGATGCGCGCGAAGAAAGACTTCCAGTTTAAGGCTAAGCATAAGAACCCGAAGGGCGGTCTCAGTGAGGCTGGCCGGAAGGCTTATAACTCTGCCACTGGGAGCAATCTGAAGCGCCCGCAGCCGGAAGGCGGATCTCGTCGTGACAGCTATTGCGCCCGCTCTGCCGGTCAGATGAAGATGTTTCCAAAGGCTGCCAAAGATCCCAACTCTCGGCTGCGGCTCGCTCGCAAAGCATGGAATTGCTGACATGCGTGGCAAGAAGAATTTCATCGCTGAAGCCATCAAAAAGCCCGGCGCCCTCCGTAAGCAACTCGGGGCGAAGGCCGGCAAGCCGATACCTGCAGGAAAGCTGGAGGCAGCCGCTAAGAAGCCCGGCAAAATGGGCCAACGTGCCCGTCTCGCTATGACCCTGAAAGGCATGAAATAATGGCTGACGCAGTAAACTCTCAAACCCTGTTCGACGGCGCAAGCCAAGCCGTTATAAAATTCAACAACGTATCTGACGGGACTGGCGAAAGCGCCGTCCTCAAGGTCGATGTATCAGCACTGACTGCAAACTTTGAAGGTAAGGCTTGCACAGCCGTTTCAATCCGCAGGATCACAGCTATGGTCAACGGCATGTCAGTCAACATCCTTTGGGATGCTGACACGGATGTAAGTGCTGTTATTCTCGCCCCCGGTATGTACACGCTGAACTTTGACGACACAGCTATCCTCGGCAACAATGCCGGCGCGGGTAAGACTGGCGACATCATGTTCACCACAATCGGCGCTTCGTCGGGTGATACCTACAGCATCATCCTCGAGATGATCAAAACCTACGCCTAATAGGAGTCTATTATGATCCTTCGTCGCTACACAAACGCAAATGGTGATCAGCAGGAAATCGTTCTCTCGAAGGAAGATTGGGAGAAGGTCACTGAAGAATCGCTCGACATGATGCTCGGCTTTAAGAAGGCTCCTGAGCCTGTAGTTGAAGCCGCCGCTGAAAAGGCTCCGGCTGCCGAAAAGGCTCCGGCTAAGAAGAAGTAATGCGTGGGCGTAAAGAGTCGCGCGTGAATGAAGCTGGCAACTATACGAAGCCGGATCTACGCAAGCGCCTCTTTAACAGCATTAAGTCTCGCGAGACGCAGGGGACAAAGGCAGGGCAGTGGAGCGCGCGCAAGAGTCAACTTCTAGCCAAGCAGTATAAAGCCAAGGGTGGTGGCTATGCCGATTAGAAAGCCCCAGCAATCACTGAAGGACTGGACCCAGCAGAAGTGGACAACAAAGTCCGGCAAGCCGTCCAGCAAGACTGGTGAGCGGTATCTCCCGCAGGCGGCGATTAAATCGCTGACTCCGAGCGAATATGCTGCTACGACCAAGGCCAAGCGCGAAGGCAAAAAGGCGGGTAAGCAGTTTGTCGCTCAGCCGAAGGCCATCGCCAAAAAGGCGGCGAGGTTCAGATGACCACTTCGGGCACATATAATTTCGGTACGACCGAACAGATTGACATCATCACGGAAGCCTATGAGCGCGTGGGCAGGAACCCTGCGTCGCTAAGCTCCAACGATATCGACAGCGCCCGTCGTTCGATCAACTACATGTTCTCCGACTGGGCGAACAATGGCCCGAACCTGTGGGCCGTGGATCTGCAGTCGATTGTGCTGACCCCGGGAACGCTTTTCTACGATCTGCAGCCGCGCACAGTGTCGCTCCTTCAGGCCT
>Ga0181359_1000205_pt1 | contig 12438 bp, 14 predicted proteins | sample Fa13VDMM15SD_FD_141229 | JGI IMG/M metagenome (GOLD analysis project Ga0181359, IMG submission 141229) | Freshwater viral communities from Lake Michigan, USA - Fa13.VD.MM15.S.D | ecosystem: Environmental > Aquatic > Freshwater > Lake | place: USA: Michigan | collected 2013-09-24 | reverse complement strand
CCCCTTCGGCTTTGTCAATGCCAGCTATCTCTTCTTTCCTTAACTTAACTTGTTCCCGTGTAACATCGTTAACAAGTGACTGAGCGGCTTTTAAATCGACTAACTTCTTTTCAAGTTTCTTGATTTCATCAACATCCGCCGTCTTTTTTAACTCGGCATTTAATTCGGCTATTTGCCTTTTTAATTGTGTTGCCGTTTCGATTGTTCCCGCTAATCCTTCAATCTGGATTTTAAAACCAATTACCTTTTCAGCCATTATATTTTTATTTTATTAATGACATCTTTGATGTATGCCATATTAATAATATATTCATCGTTTTGCAAAATACCGCGAATCAATTTAAGGTGAATCATTGAAGCCTTTTGCGCAAGGTAAAACACGCGCCCCGTTTCCTCGATTTCATCATCAAGAATGAAGGTTGAATAAAATTCAAGAAATACCTTTTTCGCCAATGCTTCTTTATCTAACATTATCCTTTTGTTACGCCGTTTACAACTACTTCATAATTCGCACCATCGTAATGGGTATTTACATTTATACCAATTGTTGAGCCACCAATAATATATTGAACCGTTGGTATTAACTTTTGTCCGTTCATGAATACAAGTACATTTGCATTCGTGTTTGAAACTTGAGTGATACCTGAGTTAACAGGAAGAACAAGTACATTGGTCATCGAGTTGATGAACGGCGTGTAAGATAACTGAATGTTCACGCTTGCCCCATTTGCTCCAACCAATCCGCTTCCCGACCCTGTTACCGTTCCCGATTGTGGCGTTGAACCAGCTAATGTAATTGTATTTAATACTTTAGAAAGGTCATTTACATTTGGCTTTTCATCGTAAAGCAAAACCGTTTTGGCTGGACTATTTGACTTCGGGTTGTATTCAATGTTTTGTATAATAAAGTTTGATGAACCAATGATTCCCTTGCGTCTGAAGGATAGTTGCGTTATATCCTTTGGCTTAAACTTTGCAAACGTCGTATAAACCTTCCCCAGTTCAATGCGCTTGTAAGTCTGTAAATGAAAGGTCTTAAAAATACCTTGCATTACGTTCGTGTAATTGGTAACCTCATCGGAAAAGGAAAGGTTAAAATCCCCTCCGCTTGGGTCATTGTAATTTACCATGAAGGCAGCGGGAAAATCAAAAGCACTTGAAGCACTTGATGTGTCATCGTACAACCTTATATAACCATCTAAGCCGTTTCGCCTACCAGCGTAATAAAGCAAACGAGGTGCAAGGTTGTAATTTGGTTCAGCATCTGTTACCGTGTTATAATCATCGCCAAAGACTAAAGGCATTTGCGCCCCGTAAATTCCGCCGCTCGTTATATCGACATCACTAATATGAATGGTTTTGGCAAAAAACTTTGTATAAATAAATTCAACGCCATTGTCGAATCTGTCTGTCGGGAAATTGTAACCACCAGAATAAATGTTTACCCCTCGTCTTTCCTCTTCCTTGTTTGTTGTGTCGTCGTCCGTTGCATATGCCAATACCTGACTTGATTTGTAACCGTCTAAGATTTGAAAATCTGAGCCTTGAACGTCACGGGTATTTAAATCGTATTTATCTGACCCTTTAAAGAAGCCTTCAAATGTTGTTAGGCTTATTGCTCCCGTTGCATCAGCCCTATACCTTAACGTATAATTGTCTTTAGGGTACGCGTAAACTTGCTTACTTAATACGTTGGTTTCCCATGCAAGATTAAAGATGGTTGTAAGGTCTGCTATCACATCACGGACATACCATGAAATAGGAATAACATATTGTAAATCAAATGTTCTGCCCGTTTCAAATATTGCTTTGCTTCCTATGATTTCGATTGAGCCGTTTAACCCCATAAGGAAACCACAATTATTATGTTTTACGACAAATCGAACCAAATCACCTTCAACTAAATCAGTTATAAATTCGATGATTACCGAATCATTAAAACTTGGCTCTTGTCCAAGGTCTTCTCCTTCTTCAAACACCCCGTTTATTTCCCAACCGACTAATACTTCATCTGTCGGAGTAGGTATAATAATAGTAGTTGCAATATTTAATTCAGCCTTTAACGTATAGGTTGCCGTTATTGGTACGGTATAAACCCCACTTACATAGTTTCCACCCGTGTCAAAGTTTGGCGAAGTTGTTTCGTCTGTAAAGGTTATAAGAATAGGCGAAGAATTTGAATTGCTTAATAATGAAGGGCTTGGGGATGAAGCCCTGAGGTTTACAAAGTCATTTAGATAATCTGCGCCAAGTTCTAAGCCCATTGGAATAATCAAACGATTAAAAGGGTCGGTCTTAAAAATACTGTTTAATTGATAGCCTCTATTTAAAAATGCCTTTTCCAATACTTGCCAGACAAAAATGGCTGGGGTCATCTCGTTGTTTACAATAAATGTTTCATTTTCCCACGCCTTCCATTTCATCAAGATATAGCAATGTTCTGAGGTCAACGGGTCGTAATTGGTTTTTACATTTGCCGTATTTATTTCTATGTCGTCCCAGCCTAAATCCCTTACCAATGTGTTACCCACGTCCGCAAACCAATCCGCATTGTTTCCAATCAATGATACTTTGAAATTGGCTGCAACAAAACCAGAATTAATCGCCTGTAAATCCGCTCCTTCTAACCTTGCTTTTCCTGTAAGAATTGGCACACCATCGGCTTCTAATCTTGCTGACAATAACTTGTAAGCATTGGTTACAATCGCCCCAGCATCGGTAATGTTTTGGAATATGTTTACGTTTGTTTTTGTCGCTGGAAGGGTGACGTTCCTTTTGGAATGCGCACCTGATATATTTCCAAGTTCAATGTTCTCGATTGAATAATCAATCGTTACATTGACTTCATCTTGATTTAAATCTACTTCTTGCCCGCCTATAAATAATTTTATCATAACTGGGCGGTTGGTTTATTTGGATAGGTAATTTCAAAGTTAACTTCGATATCAATTGCCCTGTTGTTGTCCGTCAATGTTTCAGCATTGGAAATAGTTATATTGACATATTTACCATTCTCAATAATGTAAACCTCAGGGGAATAAAACATTGAGGCTACATAAACGGCGTCTTCATGTGGTATATTACATTTAACTTGCTTTCTTTTGTTTACCCTTTGATTTGTCTTGATAATTGTTTTGTCAAAACTGTTTGCCCGTGGACTTGCTGCCACGTTCCAAGGTTGCGATATATTAATTATATCAGCATTAGCGGTTTGTAAGTCTACTATCAAGCCTCTAAACTGATAACTTTCTGCACCTCCATATTTCCCGAACCAATGTAAGTCAATGTTATCTGAACAATTAGGCTCAATGTTTACTTGTATTTTTTCACTAAGCCTTGTATATGACCCAGTATAAACACCTACGCTAACCTCGTAAAATGAATAAGCGCTGGAAGATAAAGGAAAATTACCCGCATGAAAAACCGCCGTACTTCCAAAGATATTAGCTGCACCAATGGACAAAGAATATAAGTCATTATTTGCGGTTGAGTTTACTAAATCTACAATTGTTACGGCTGAGGTTCCTGACTTTGTCCAGAACTCAAATTGAGTTGCGTTAACACCCCTACCAACAAATGAAAGAAATATATTTCCGTCGTCGTTGCATCGCCTGTCTTGGTTATTGGTAGTAAGGAATCTAAAAGGGTTTGCCGACGGCTGGTAAAAGTCGCTTAAATTAAAGTCGTTATCGTCCCCGTAAAATTGCGAAGGAATCACGTACGCGGTTGAACTGTTTTGGCTTGCCGTTGATGTAACAAGGAAACCCGCACTTGATACCGTTTGGTTTTTTGAAACTGCATATACGGACTTTATTACATCTGTATTGGTTGTTAAGGAATAGGTATCAAGCGTTCCAAAGAAACTTGTCTTTGTTCCTGTTACGGGTGCAACGTCTGAGTAAAGGAAACTTTGAACATTGGTATCAAACACCGCGCTGCTTCCACTTGTACCCGTTTGAGCGGCAAGAAAAGAACCCGCAAGACTTCCACCAACGTAAACGTCGATTTGTTGCTGAACCACCGCCGAAGGCTCAATGCTGCGATAAGATACAGGATAAAGAAGGCTTGATAATGTGTCTGGATTTATCGTGTAACTCATCTGTTTAATATTGATTTGTAATAACTTTCAATCGTTGCCTCAACACTAAAGGTAATGGCATTCTCGATTAACTCAATAAACTTTGCACTATTCTTTTCCAATGCTATTTCTATAAAACCCGTACGTCGCCCAGTCTTTGAATGCTTTATAACACTATTTTTGGTAGGCATTCCCTCTTTCTTATGTTTTGAGGCAATAGCAAAAGCGATGCCCTTAGCTTCCTTTTCACTTTTTCCCATTCTCCTTTGAACATAATCTATTAAGCCGTCAATGTACTTACTTGTTTTCCTCCCGCTATTTGGGTAGTATGGTATTCTGTCAGCCGTTACCCCTGAGTTATTTATCGCCATGTAATCAGGAACAAGCCCCTCAATCACAAGCGTATTAATTTCCATTCTTACAAGTGTTTCCATTTGTTTTACAGCTGACCCTGATAACTCATGACCCTGTGCCCGCCATTCATTGGCAACCACGGTAATCGCTAAAAGGCTAATGTCATCCGCTAACTTTTGTAAACTTGTATCCATAGGAATAAATAAGGTAACCCCGAAGGGCTACCGTGTTATTAATCTATTCTAATTGTAAGTTGAGAAGCATTAAATTTAACTTCGTCACCAATAGCTATCGATTTCCCAGTTCCTAAAGCACCGTAAAACAATAAATTACCAGATGTGGAATTGTCAAAAATACCAAAATTATCGGCACTTGTAGCACTTGAAGCCGCCGTTACAATAGTAATTGCAGCCGTGTTGGTAATAGTTGCCGTTGCTCCCGTGGTTGTTGTCCAACCGCCAGCGTTTACGGCAATACGAGAATACAAGCCCGTACCACCAAGACCCGTTTCTGTTGGCGACCCATTAAATAATTGCACCCATGTAGCCGAAGGCTGAGTAGGGAACGCCCCGCCGTTGACCCAATCGAGAATCTCGTTTTCTAAATAATTTGAAAAAGCACTCATTGTATAATGTTTTTAACGTTAAAAATTTATTTCTATCCAGTTGCCTATTTCCTCATTCCATTGATATATTTTACCATCATTTGGATAAGGTATAGGTGATTGCCATAGGCAAGTTTCTTCGTTTAATGTCCAAGAAGGAAAAGGTTTAGGAGGGATAAAAGCATTCCTAATACTATCATAATAATATCCAATGCCAGCATAGTTTTTTCTAAATGATTTGCTTTGGTCTTGGCTTGGTGTGTTGTTGTCGGCTTGGTAATGGATGCCGCCACGCGTGTTGTAAGATGTGCGTTTACATATTTTATTTTTATAATTACCATACCATTGTTCCCAATTTTCAGAAGAACCTCCAACCATTACACCATTATCATTTTGATATATACCTTCATCAACACCAGATATGACTGATGTTACAATATTATTTTCATTTATAAATGCGTAATATGCCATATTTTTTTTAGTTGAATGATATAGTTCCCGTGCCATTAGTTATTACCTTATAACTATAAATTCCATCTGTTCCCGTTGCATCCGCAGTTAATCCCGCTCCAATCGTAATAGTGCCACTTGATGTTAACCATCTTAATATTACTACACCTCGACCACCTTGCCCACCAGTTTTGTCTCCTCCATCAGCATAACCAGCACCACCACCGCCACCACCTTTATTATTTTCGCCAGAACCACCATTAGCGTTTGTTGTTCCAGCACCACCACCGCCATTACCTCCAGTGCCTCCTGTTGTACCCAATAATACTCCTCCTCCACCTCCACCTCCACGAGTTACACCAGCACCTCCTGTAATAGTTGATGAAATACCATTTCCTCCATTACCACCAACGCCAGTAGAACCATTACTACCAGATAAATTAGCACCACCACCACCACCAGATGCCCTAACTCCACCGCCACCTAAAAGACCATTACCACCAATATTTCCTTGTCCACTTGGGGATACAGAACCACCAGTGCCAGAAACAGCACCAGTTCCACCACCTCCACCGCCACTTCCTCCTGTGCCACCCGTTGTATTTGTACCACCTCCTGCACCAAATCCTCCTCCCTTACTTGTAATAGTGTCAAAAATTGAATCTACGCCAACTACTCCTTTATCAAAATTACCACCAGCACCACCGCCACCAATTTCCACATTACAATTAACACCTTTAGTTACATTGTAATTATTTGCTGATAAGTAACCTCCAGCACCACCGCCACCACCGCAACCACTCTCTGTGCCACCACCTCCACCGCCACCAGCTATGACAAGATATTCCACTGATACAGAAGGCGCAGCCACATCCAACGTCGCACTTGTCACCGTTGCCGCTCCCGTTACACTTGCCGCCAATGTTGCAGTTCTTGTTGCGTTGGCATTTACCACGTTTGCCGTTGCCTCGATACCCGCGTTAAACGTAATACCGAAATTAGCATCAGCGGAACTTTCAGCCGTTGCGGTTGCACTTGCAGAAATTATTCTTACTATCTGTGCCTCCGATGTTGTTTCAGCGATTGCCGTTGCGGTTGCGTTTAGAACTCTTGTAATTTGTGCTTCGGCTGAGGTTGTAACCGACGTATCAATAGAACTTGATAAAGATATTACCCTTTGAATATTTGCCTCATTCGTTGCGTTACCTTGAATACTTGCATTAACCTTTAACCCAAGATTTATATTTGCATCAGTAACCGCGAAACCAGACGCAACACCGCTTAATAACTTTGATAAGATTATTTGGCTTTGGCTTGTTGCCTCCGCGACGCTTTGCGCCTCTAAGGTTCTTATAACGAATAGTGACCCACTCGTTACGCTTGTTCCTGTAACGTTTGCTTCGCATTCGACTACTCCTTGTGTTGTTACCTCTAAATTCGCGTTAACCGTTGCCGTGCCCGTTGCTGAACCCGTGGTAAATATAGTTAGGTTTATATTTCCAGATACTTGACCCGTGGCGTTTAATTCACCAATAATATTAACCGCTCTTTGAACCTCAGCCTGAGCCGTTGCCGTTGCGATTGATGTAGCCGATACATTTTGAACCCTAACAATGTCACCCGATGCTAATGCAAAAGCCGTGACCGATGCGTCAACCTCAATGATATTTTGCTGACCCGTTACAATAAAGCCCGTTGCCGTGGCTTTACATTCAACAAAAGCCGATACACGAGTTGAAAGAAATATATTTGCCTGACTTGTTCCCGTTGCAATCGCGTTTCCAACCAGTTCGATAACCCTTTTAACCGTGACTTCGCAATTTGTAGGAACGACTAAATTAAAATTTACTTGAACCGTTACCAACCTTTGAATACCAACAAAGGAATCAAAAGTAAATTGCGGTGGTTCAGGAATAAAAAGATAGTTTGGCAGTATTGACTGTTTAATCAGGTTTAACCGCTGGATAAAAGCCGTGGCGTATTGTTGCAACGCTGCCCACTTGTCTATCTGTAAAGTAAGGTCTGCATCGCCTTCGTTATCATAACCAAGCAAGTCATCAAAGAACAATGTAACTTGATAGGTGTCTTGCTTTCTTATTTGGTCTGATGCGGTTATCGTTGGCACGGAAAAGAATACCCGTGGGAATGCGTTTAATTCTTGAAAGTCTTCTGTGTTTCCCTGTCGTACACGGTCGGAAGCCCAGCCGAAATTGTAGCTTTTTAAAGCTGCAATGTCACCCGCGGTGTCTTTAAAAACGTCACTTATCTCCCGTATATTCATTATTTCTTTTGCTTTGATAGGTCTTCAATAACCTTTTCTTCTGCCGCTTTGCTCGCAAGATATTGGAACACTTGATATAATTTTGCTTTTTCTGCTGATTCCATAGGTGTAAATCCTGTTAAATTAAACAATCCAGACTCAGCCACTTTCTTTATTGTCAAGTACCAACCGTATTTTTCATTAAGCCTTTCACTTGCTAATTGAGATTTTCCATCGCCCTTTGAAGCATAGAGGTCTGCAAATCTAAGGTATATTTCTCGCTTAACTTGGTCAAAAAAAAAGCAACCTCGTAGGATGTCTGCAAAGACATTTGTAAAAAGTCTACTTTGTTTTGCTCAAAGAGTTCGTCTGAATAATCTTCGCCCAATGGTTTTAAAAGAACCGCCATAATGTTTAGCAATCCCGCTGGGTCACCGTTCTTAACTTGGTTCATTGCCTTATCGTACTGAGCCGCCATTGTAAATTCAAGGAGCGTTGATTTTTCCATTAACCTTTCTGGAAGGGTGTAAACCTTACCGTTAAAATCGTACAGTTGCTTATATTTGGTTTCGGCTGGCGTGTTAATGGCATTCATTATCTTAGTGTAAATATAAACAAGGTATTTTAATTCTAAGCTATCAGCCACCTTGCCAAAGCAAGCGTCAAGGGGAATGCCTGTAAAATAGTTTACCACCTTTGCCATGTACGGATACCTTACATTTGCCTCCCAGACCGTGTCCATGATTTCAAGACGTTGGTTTAATTGTTCATCATTGGTTACCCATTGGCTTATTAAAGGTGGAAGAAAACGACGTACGTTATCCTTAACTTCTTTGTTTTCTAAAATGTCTCCAATCTCACCGATGACAAATATTTGTTCAATTTTTTTTACCTCAACTTTCAACTTCTTTGCATACGGTAATATTTTTTGATAAACCGCGTCCCTATCATTCAGGTATTGCATCGCCTCAATTTCAACCTTAGGATGCTGAGGTAAAAGGAACTTAGCAAAGTATATATATTGTTCCAAAGTAATATCCGCCGCCGTTTCGGGGTAATTGTACTTGATTTGCTTGTTACCTATGTTAAATATTACCATTATCTTTTTCTTGCTTTTTTTGTTACCACGGGAATGTTATCTGCTAATAAATCGCCATTAGTTTCGGTTGTTGTAGGTATAAAAGGAATCGGTTCGGCTTTGGCGTGGCTGACAATCGGAAGGCTGGGCGGTCGTGACCATTCCCTTTTGATTCCATTCCCTGTTAGCTTAACGGCTTTTTCAAGGTGACCTCGCATTTGCAATAATCTTTTGCGTTGCATCGGCTTATAAATGATTTCTTGCGTAATCTTTTCGATTAAGTCAATGATGATTAACGCCTTTTCTTTATCTGTCATTTCTTTGAATATTTTAAATTATCAAGTAAAGCAAAATTAATGTAAGGCTTTCTTGCCCAATCGTCGTTTGTATCAATAGGTCTGTTAGTCGGTACTTTGTTTATATCATTGTAAACCATGACATTTTTTAAATTATTTTTATCTATTAAATCATCTTGTCTTCCTCCGTAACTTGCCGTTAAAACTAAATTATTTGGTATTTCATTTAATCTATTTACCCAATAGCCTATCGACTTAGTATACGCCCACATCTCAATAGATGGGTTTTCTTTTGATAATGTAATCCACATATCAAAGTATTCTTGATTAAAAAAGTCACCAGCCGAATGAATGCGAATTGCTTTACAATCCTTTGGTATGATTGGAAGATTACCATTTTTAACGTGTTCAAAGTTTTTCCAACGATGTTCTCTTACCGCTGGAAACCTTTCGGGTGCTGCGGCGTAGCATTTATATTGACCTTTATATACATCAAACTTGCCTGACAATCTATCAACAGTTACTTTGCATTCTAAAGCAAAAGGACATGATGAACCAGTTGGTAAATTCCATTCATAAACCGTGTCCCTATAATATTTTTTGTTCTTTATAAACTTCATACCATTTAATTAAATGCAAGTAAATCGCTGCCTTGTGCAAGTCTTGAAAATATATATCTAAGGGAATCGCACCCGTGGTTATCCGCGTCTAAGGGCGTGCTACTTTTCCTATCGTTCCAAATGTAATTCCTTAACTCATGCTTTAAGTTATACGACTTAGGTGTCACAATAATTTGATAATCTAACATTTTCTTTATCCCTTCCACGATTGAACCAGCCCCTTTGTCTGCCTTTTGCACATTTAAGCCACGTTGTTGCAAAGCCTCAATCAAACGTGGTTCACTTGTGTCCGCAATTATCAAAGCGTTGGGACTAACATAATGATTCATTTGTTCAATGACTGCCTCGTATGAAAGGGACTGTTTATAAATAATTTCCTCAACGTATATTTTCTTTGACCCTTTGTCAACTGCTACCTTGACAAGTGCCAAAGGGTCAGGGTAAAACCCAAAGTCAAGCCCGTAACCGAAAGGAAGGCTAATGTCAAAAGAGCCCTCAACCCAGTTGTCAAATATTACCCCTTGTTTCCTATCCAGCCATTTACCTAAAAACCTATGAGCGTATGCCTCAGGTGACTTCGTTTTAATGACTTCAATCTTTGCGATGTAGTCTTTGCTCAGGTTATGGTAATTATCAAAGTACGTTGTATGTATGTGGGTAATATTGGGGTGTGTACTAATTGGTATCATTTGCCCGTCAATGGTTTCCATGCGGTGCGACTTTTCAAACCACCGTTTCCATATCCAATGTTCCACGTCTTGCGGGTTCATGACAAGTATTACAATGTTTGGGGTGTCAGGCATACGAATACTTTCATCAATAGTATCAAAGTCCTTTTCGCTTACAAATTCTTCAGCCTCATCAACGATGAACACATTTAAAGCTGGTATCGATTTTAGCTTTGCCGTTTGATTTCCAGAACTTGTTTTGATGCCTGAGAAAATTATTTCGCTCCCTGTTACCTTGTGACTTATTTGCGCGTTGGTCATTTGAAATTCATCATTGACGCCGAGCAAGTCAATCTTTTCTCTAAACTCAGGTATAACAGAAATGTTAGCAGATGATAAAGTATAACGTGTGAAAAGTATTTTCCAACCTTTGTTAGCAAGGAGCATATTACACGCCCAAAGCCCCACGGTAAATGACTTCGCCGAACCACGACCCCCAGTTATAAGAAAGTAACGGGTTTTCGGTTGCCATAATGCTTCGTACTTTTCACTAACCTTTATCTGCATCCTTTGTAAAAATTATCGTTGGTACGGTCACCTTTTCCCCTTGCGTCGTTATGTCAATGTTCTGCTTACTTTTTCCGTAGGCACGTTCAAGGAGCAACTGAGCCGCCTTAATGTCACCCTTTGCCGCCTGTTCCCTTAACTTCATGATAATGGCTTCGGCTGCCGTTATACCGTCCTTTTCCTGTCCCATGACATTTGCCATAATCAAGTCAAGGGCTGGAAGTTTCTTAGGGCGTCCGCCTCCATTACTTCCACCTTCTTTTAATTTGCCTCCGTTTCTTCCTTGTCTCATTTTACGGGGTTTTTACGCGGTTTTGCTTAACCATTGTAAATATATTTGATTTGATATATTTGCCATCATTACGGGTAAAACAGACCTTCCCATTATTGATGTTGGATTAATATCTAAGTAATTATAATCTAAGGGAAAAGTGCATAGCATCCTAACCTCGTCTGTATTTAATTTTCTTTTTTGATAAGGGTGAACGACTGAAGCGGCGGTATTATTTGAAGATGCTTGAGTAATAGTAAAGCAGGGTTTAGTTGGATTTGGTTTAACTAAATTAAAATATTTATCCGAACTGCCACCAATATTAACATTGTCAAATTCTTTTCCGATTGCAAATCTTTCTATTGATTCGCCCCCATTATTCCAATATTTTTTTGTAACACCGAATCCAACTTGCTCACATTCAAAATCTAATTTTAATTTAGGCAAATCAATGTCATTTCTTAATCCAATAACAAAAACCCTATTTCTTATTTGAGGAATACCCATTGAAGCAGCGTAAAGTAAAAAGGTTTGTACATTGTAATTTTTTGACAGTCTGTTAATTACATTTTTTAAATATGATTTAGCATTGCCTTTCATTAATCCCGAAACATTTTCAAGAATAAAAACTTTTGGTTTTAGCTTTTCAATAGTATCGCAATAAATATATACTAAATCGTCTTTTACTTGACTTATTCCCTCGTATTCCGATTCTTTACCCCAAAGTTTTTCCCTTGCTCCAGACGTTGAAAATGCTGCACAAGGTGGCGACCCGTCTAATAAATCAAGGTCAAATAATTCTTTAGGTAAATCATTTCTTTCGTTAAATTTCCTTATATCCTCCTCATAAAAGAATTTAGGTTTATGATTTGATTTATAAACTTTTGAATAATGCTCGGTAAATTCAACACCTCCTAAGTGTTCGAATCCAGCTAACTTATATCCCATAGTTGAACCGCCACCACACACAAATGTTCCAAATACCTTTTTACCGTGATAAGGAACTTTTAATTCGTCGGTTAATTTCCATTCTAAGGGAAATATATTTTTAGTTACTTTATACATAAGAAGCCTTTAAAGTTTAAAGATTGAAAAAATAAAGTAACATTTCTAAATCCTAATTTATTTAATATTTTATAATTTTCTCCTTCGGATAAAGGGTTCATTAATTTTCTTAAATCATCTCCTCCTT
>Ga0181359_1000204_pt1 | contig 12481 bp, 6 predicted proteins | sample Fa13VDMM15SD_FD_141229 | JGI IMG/M metagenome (GOLD analysis project Ga0181359, IMG submission 141229) | Freshwater viral communities from Lake Michigan, USA - Fa13.VD.MM15.S.D | ecosystem: Environmental > Aquatic > Freshwater > Lake | place: USA: Michigan | collected 2013-09-24 | reverse complement strand
GAAGGCCGATCTCCGCTTAGCTAACCTCGCCGGGGCCAACCTCCGCTTGGCGATTCTTGCTGGAGCTAACCTCTTGGAGGCTAACCTCTCTGACGCCCACCTCCGCTGGACCTGCTTCACTGCGGCAAATCTCGCTGGGGCCAGCCTATTCAAGGCCGACACATTTGGGATTGTACTGACCGGGGCCGACCTCACCGAATGCAGGTTCTAAAAACCGCCTGATGAAATGAACAGGTGTAACTTGTACCGCTTAGCTGAGGATCGTGTTTCAGCGTTATGTGAAACTGGAAAAAAGTCTTGGACCTTCTGGCTCAATGAGCCGGACGGTTCGAAGAGCCCCGGCCCGGAAGGTTCTTTCTACGACGTATCCTACCTTCGAAAGCTCGAAATGGTAAATCACGCCAGAAGAATCAAAGGTTTAAAGCCAACTTCAACAATTAAAAAAAGTGCCAAATGGTACACACAGATACCCAAATGAAAACAATCGAACAATTAAACCAACAAAGTAGCTTGATCCACACCGCCAAGATCCTGGGCGCGCGATACGAATCGATCTTGCCCTACGAACACGCCCTGCACTTGCCCTGCGGAATCACCATTAACGTTTGCGAAACCGGAGAACAGCTCGCGGTTTTCGGTTGCTTGGATTTCCACAAAGTAAAAGCCAACTTCACCAGCCCGCGCGCTTTAGCCCGGAGGATCCAGAGCTACGTCTGGGTCATCAGTGGAGAATGGGACGAAAAAAATCACCCCGAAAACAAATGAATAAAAACCGAATCGAAGCAATAAACGCCGCCCTGAATTACCTAATCTCTAAGAATGCACTCGGAAAAGGAGACACTCTGATCCTTGGACTCAACGTGGTAATCTGGAAAAGCATCAACCTGAAATAAAAAGTATGTTCGACTTCTTAACGACTACCGACTCCGGTGACCTGCGTCAAAGCATCAGTGAATCTCTAATCGTGAACACGTTGGCGACCTGTGGTCCCGACGCGTTCTTCGATGACTACCACGATGTTTACATAGACAAAGGATCTCGATTCGACTACACTACCCCATCTCAGCGAAATAAATCGCCCAAATACAACAACAAATAAACTAAGACCATGTACGGAATTAACGAAATCAAAAAGCAAAACGCACAGAAACAAGCTGACTTTGAAAACAGCCGCAACGGAACCTTCTGCGTCCTGCGTGACGGATCGATCCTGCTTCGCTCGGGCTCAGCCTCGAAGACCATCGATTCGAAAGAAGACTCGGCTGCGTTTCTGGAAACCGTTCGGGAACGTTCAAGCGGATTCATTCGCGGAGTTGTTCAGAGCTACTTTGCACCGGCCCTAGCATGACCATGACCTTATTCTGGATCGTCGTTGCCCTCGCGGTCGTCGGGATCACCTCTTCTATCCTTGAAGTTGCACAATTAATATGAGCCGTGAATCTAGCATCGCTTCCCAGATCTTCTGGGATCACGCTCGTTACGAACGAGTCATGATCGAGTTGCATAGGTTCCAAAACAAAGGACAAAATGACCCCGATTACAACAAGGTTTATGTGTTTTACAAGTCAAAGCTGGCAACAATCCGATCGGTTCCCGCCGCGTTGGATCCAGTGATGGCAAACAAGATCCATAAATTCATCGCTGGAATTTACCCAGACATCGAAGATCTCGAAGAGAAACTCGATGAATGGCTGAAGACCAAACTCTGAAAACAAACCGAAGCCCCGAGGCCCTTTACTTGACCGCACGCAGTCGAGCAGGGACTCGGGGCTTTTTTGTTTAGTCGTTGTTGAGTTGGATCTTGCTCGGGCGGCTATTGATCGAGTCCTTCAGGAACTGGACCCGGGCCGCACCGTTAACTTCTCCACCGATCTCTTTCAGTTCTTGCAAGAGTTCTTTCGGGAATACTATCCGATCAACCACGCCCCGGTTCACCACTTGGGAGAATCGATCCCGGCTGATGCCGACATCGTTCGCTTGTCTAGCTAGCTCTTGCTTGCTCACTCCCAGCTTCTCGAATCCGGCGACCGTCTTCGCGAGTTTCTTGGCCGCGAAGATCCGGGCGTCTTCCAAGTCCGAATAGATTTCTTCGACATCCTGCGAACTCAAGGGCTTCGCTGTTTTCAGTTTGCCCCGCTCAACGGATACGTCGTCTTGGTCCCGCTTGATCTTCGAGAACGCTTGTCGCGAGAGCTTCACCAGATCATACTTCTTGGTCTGGAACGGACTGAATTCTCCAGCCACCAGCTCAGCAGCAGTCGCCAACCGTGCGTCCTGGTCGTAGATACTATCGTTGGTGTACGCTTCGAACGCTTCGTAGAACTTGATGGCCGTGCGGGAACGGTACGCGGAGTTCAGCAAGAACTTGAAACCTTTGCCCACAGCCGTCACAGTCGAATCATTTTCGTACCAGATTTTCCCGCCCCGCGCGTCCGTGTTCGTCCGCAACTGAGCCACAGCATCGACAGCGATTTGTGGGGAAGCGAACGCTCCCACCAAAGCTTCGAGCAGGACTTCGGGGGCCTCATCAGCCCGACCGTTCACGGCCAAGTGGGTAGCCCGAATGAACGGGTCCGTGATCATGGAGAACGGGTGGACGTACGTGAGGTTCCAAGCCTTGATCTTGGTTGGATCTTTGGAGTCCCGCGTGAAGTAGTAGTTCACGTTCTTTGCCCAAGGCGGCAGAGCGTTACGGATCGCCTGCTCTTCGTCGTCATCGAAACCACCGAGGGCTTTGACTGCCACAGAAACCGCGCTCGATGCGAGGACCGCGCTCAAGCCCGTCAATCGTTGGCGACCACGCCTAATCAGAACTGGATTCCCAGAACTGCGTTCTTCGCTCGACAAGGTATAAATAGCGATCGGCAAACGAACGGTCTCGACCGAGAAACGAATGAAGCTGTTGAACAGTGTTCCGAGCTGGCTCTTGGCAAAAGCTTTTGCGATTGCTGGTTGCTCGGACCGGCCCTGCGTGGTCCGGCGTACGGTGCGCGCGGCCTTTTGTCTGATCTGTGCGTCAGTCCACTTGATTGTCTCGAACGCGTTGGCTTCGGTATAAACCTCAACCATGTGTGAGTAGTACGCAAACTTGTAGAGCAGGTCCAAAGACTCCGCAACATTAGCCAGACTGCGGATGGTCCCCGGTACAATCCCGGCCACCTTCTTCGTAACATCGACGGCGGTTGCCGCAACCTTGCCCTTGTTTCGAATCACTTGCTCCAGCTCGGAAATAAATCCGGATGGGTCCGCGCCGCTCAGGCCCCCGAAGAGGTCCCGGAGAACTCCCGCAGACAACGAGTCCTTCAAGCCGAGCGCGATGAGGTCAGCACCCAACGGACCCAGCTCACTGAAGTTTACTTTCTCGTCCGGGCGCAAACCTTGTGGCATACTTTGCAAAGCGCGGTTCCAGAAGTTCGTTCCGTAAATCTCGTTCAGGGCCTGCAAGGAGTCTGCGATATTCGAAGGCGATGCGATGAAGCCGTTGCCCGCCATGTACAAAACGTTCGAGGTCAAATTTCGAACGTAGAACCCAGCCGAACCCAGAGTCAAGACACCCAGCGAAGAACCGATCGCGAAAGCCAAAGTGCTATCCAGCTTTTTCATGAGCTCCAAGGCATCGCCTTGTTTCGCTTTGTGCTCTGGTGAGAACGTGAGCTTGAACGCCTCCTTAATTTCCGGCGGCGCATAGAAGTTCGAGAGCGGGTCGCCGCCAGAAGTCTTGGTCGAGTTCACCAGCGGCTCGTAGTTGCGGAACTTCTCAGGGTCTTGCGCTTTGTCTTGAGCCGTGATCAGCCACCCGTTCGAGGTACCAATCCGGGTGAAGTCGTTGAGCAAGCGTTGCGTGCCCAAGAAGTTCGTAACGTTCGAGTAAGTACGCAAAGCGTTCTCGATCGGATTCTGCATCTCACCCAAAATAACGCGGAGCTCGCGAGGAACTTCACCTTTCTCCATGAACCGTGAAAGGTCCGTCTTGTTCAGGACCCGGCCAGGAACTTCAGGAGTCGCGCCGTGCATTTCGATGAACGAGTCCAGCTCGATCGACCCGATCGACTTTGCTTTAGCTTCCGCTTCAACCAACGAACGAACTTCTTGGTCCGAGTAGATTGCATACAAATCGTTGGATCGCCAGTCCTTGAACGTGCGGTCGATCCATGCCCTTTCAAAGTAATCACGAGCTTCTTGACGGGTCCGCGCGAAGGTTGGGTCGTTCTTGATCTTGTCGGCGTAGCCTTCGTCGTGGTGGATCGCGTAGCTTCGGGTCAAGTACACGCCCAAGTTGTCAGTGATCACTGCACGCAGAGGATCCGCTGGACCGAACGACTCAACCAATTGTTGGCTTACCGAATCGATTGCGGACCTGAAGTCTGTTACCGCGAAGGCAACTTTTGGACTGTTCTGTTCGAGCCTCAACAGAGCTTGCTGCTGGGTAGCCAGCGCAGCCTTCGCGCCCTTGGCCCGAGCCACTTGGATTTCTTGATCGTACGCAGCGTTCGCCGCAACGATAGCCGCGTCTCGGGTTTGCTTCTCGATCGAGCTGGCCAGCTGACCCTGGAGTTGGGAAACTTCTTGCTGGTAACGGCTCGAACTTTGATGGACCAGATAGTCCGCACGCGCTTGAGTCGTTGCTTTTTTGTAGTTGGCGTAGGCTTTGTCGGTCTGCTCGTACTGTGTACGGGCAACTTCGATTGCTTGGTCCCTTCTCAAAGCGGCTGCGGCTCTGGCTGCTGCGGGGACCGTCGGGGCCGTGCTGCCCAAAGCGTCATTGACGTCGTCCAAGTCCGTGCCGGGCTCGGACTTCAGCGCGTTCATGAACGTATCCTTGAGCCCGACCAGACGTAGGTCAGCCAAAGCTTTCGCACGCTCTTGGTATTGCTTGGCCTCGAACATCCGAGGATCCAAGTTTCCTGAAGCACGGAAGAGTCTTGTGAACTTATTACCGGCATTGAATTCGCCGGTCACCTCGTTGACCACGAGGTCATCCAAAGAAACACGGTAAGCTGATTCGACGTCAGGAGAAGTCACGGCCCGAACCGCGCGGCTCAGCATGACCTTTGGCTGGATCGGTTTCGGGCTCAAGGCCAAGGACCTGTCGCTATCAGCAACCTTGGTGACCTTGTGCTTCCCGAACAGGACCCCGGCCGAGTAGCTCTTGGAAACGTAACCGGCATAGCCCGAGTCCTTGATTGCTTTTTCGTACATCGTACGCGCAGCAACGTCGTCAAATTGCGCGTAACCGGCAGCTTTACGGTCTTCGCGCGTTGGGTACAGCGATAAAGGGTCCGACTCGTAGTCGTACAAACTGTCTCCTGACACCTTAATTTGGTACCTGTGAGGGCCCACAACCTGTTCGCGGGTGTAGCTGCTATAGCCGAAGTAAGTTCTCGGCTGATAAATTTCTTTGTACCCTTGCTGGCGGGACTTCTCAACGCCGATACCGCCGGTACCGTGCATCTTGGGATCCGTTTGCTTCAGGCTTGCGTCGAACGACCAGTGAGTCAGCTGAACGTCGCGTCCCCGGAACAAAGCTGGCGCAGCTGATCGGCTATACCGAACGTCTGTTTCGCCGGTCAGGGCACCGGACAAGTCAACGCGCGGCTGTTGGTACTGCGGCTTCGAGTCGTACGTTGGGTTCTTCATGAAGACCCGGGACCCGACCAAGATCGCGTCGTCAAAGGTGAGGACCGGTAACTTGGTACGCACGTCAACGAACTCGCTAGAGCGGGCCGGGTTGTACGCGATCTCTGACCACACCGCCGGGTCATTAATGTCGGCAGGCAAACGATCGATCTTCACGTTCTTACCTTGGACCGTTGCCAGCGGGAACTTACCGCCGCCCTGTGCAATGATCATTGGGCTACCCTTTTCAGCACGGGTAAGGACCTTGCCGTCCCGGACCCGAGCGATCGGTGTGTACCCGATGACTGCCGCAGCGCGGGCAGTACCGCCTGGCTTGTGGCCCGTGATGGCGTACACTACATCGCCCGCCTCGAGCGAACGGTTGTAGGTCGGAATATCGATCCGCCAATCGACGAGCTCCCCTTCAGGGATGTCCAGATCGGCCCTTACTTTGTCGAGCTTGCCGAGCTCGTCCTCGGACAGGACCTTACCGTCCCGGCGGCTGACGATATACTTTTTGATCTTGTCTACAGTTGGGATGACGTCCGCTCCCTTCACGGTCCAAGGATCGAGGATCTCGACCAAGCTTGCGAACGTATCGTTATCTAGCTGGCCTTGCTCCAAACGAACGGCGGCAACAGCGAGCTCGCCCGAACGCTTGTTCTTGGTGGCTCCGGCGAAAGCCTTCTGCTCTTGGTCCGTGGTGGGCACCAATTGCTGTGCAACTGCTGCGCGGCTGAACCGGACTTCGGGGGCGTCGTCGTTCACGGTTAGCGATTCGCTACTCCAAGCAACGGACTCCCAGATGGTACCATCCTCATTTAGAATGACGATACCGTCGTAGCCTTGCTTTTCGCCCAAGCTCTTGTAGTGCTTGCCGATATCCCCGCGCTCTTCGATTATGTCTTCAGCTTTTTTGCTGGCTTTATCGGGGGACAGACCCAACGCTTCAAATACTAAGGCTTGGGCAAACGACCGCTTTGGAACTTTGACCACCAAGGGTTTAATGAGAAGCACGTCAAACGTGGTTACTTCCCCGTACTGGCTTTCTTTCCTAGTCTCCCGGGCGTAGCCCTTGGCACGCTCGACGTCGGGCGCGGTGTAGTAACCGTAACCGTATGACCCTTCCGCGCTAGGCTTCATTGGCGCACGATCGTCAAAGGTGCCGCCGTGATAGCCCGTGATGTAGAGGGGCTCGCCGTTCGGCGGGTTGACCTTTACCCTCGGCTCGAACGCAGCACGGCTGAACCGGATGTTCGGTACGGCTTGGTCAAACCTTTGTGAAATTGGAATGGCCCTACCCTTGTTGTCGTACGTTACAGCGTCTGCGGATTTGATTTTAGTATCCTCAAACACAGCCACAACTGTAGCTGTTTCGTTCATAGCCATTCCAGTAAAGCCATCTTTAACGTTTGCGATAACAACGGAATCGAATCCTTTTGCCTTTGCAATATCTGCAATTTGATCCGACGTAAGTTTCTGTCCTTCGAACTGGATCTCGTTCCACATTGAACCGTTGGCCTCAACTTGAAGCGAGTTGCGTAGATCTAGTTTAGCACTTTGTAAAACTCCACCGCCAGCGTATAGCCCGTACTGACCTTCAGTAATAAGGTCAGGCCGCTGCGCCAAAGAAGACGGCATTGCAGATAATCTGTAGTCGCCCATTACAGCGTACTGATTAGCTAAGTACTTTGAATCAGTTAGCCAAGCCATTCCCCGAGAAGCCTTGCTTGGGAAAAACTTGTTAATAAAGTCCGATACAGCGCTAGGCTTTTGTGTGCGCGTAGACTTTACAAGTCTATCTAAGAACTTTCGTTGGCCCCTGTAGTACGTTTGATCTGAGTACCCAGCATTTACCGCTGAGCTATTTACCATGCTTTGCGCGGTAACTGTATCACCAGAGCCTACTGCCGCAATGTAGTCCTCGTCTGCTTGTACACTTGTGCGGCTTTCGCGGACCTGCTTCAAAGGTACTTCGCCCGGCTGAGCCGCGCGCAATTCAACTTGCGACCAGCTCGGGAACCCGAGGCTCTTGGCTAAGTCTTCGGTATTCGCGAACGCTTCGTTGATGTCTTTGCCGGTGGCCAGTTGGAAGATCTCGGCCCGAGCATCTTCGATCGTGAAACTTTTATCAGTTTCGTATCGGGCCCACACGGCGCGAACAGCATCGACGTTCTTCTTGTTGGACTTCCACTTGGCGGTGAACAACAACCGGACAGCTTCCCAAGTGATGGATTGGATTTCGCGAGGGAGCAATCCGAAAACCTTTGCGGCTTCGCGGTACGCTTCAGCGTTTGCGGGATACAGCCCGTTCACGCCAAGGACCGAGTTGTTCGTGACGTTGGACGAACCGAAGTTTTGGGAAACCTCGAAGCTATTACCGCTGAACGCTTGCCAGTAGAGCGCAGCCACAGCGTGGGTGTCCATCGTTACGTGACCGTCTTGGTTGTTGGGGTCAACGATGTTGTTGTAGAAGCTCCGGACCTTGTGCTGGTTACCGAGCTCCGAGCTCACGACGCCCAGCTTGGTAGCCTTGTCCGAGCTCATGATCCGAATTGCTTTTTGAATCGTGCTGTATGAGCCCCAAGCAATCTTGACGTCCTTACCGCTCACCTCGGACCGGGAAGCTTCTTCGGTGTTGGTGCCGTCCGGCGCGTACTTCATGTACGAGGACGGGTCATTCACTTCCGAGTACATCCGAATGAAGCGCGCTTGGTCTTCCAGAGACAGATCCTTCAGGGCCTTGCCTTGCAGCTTGGTCAGGATCTCGCGAGCCTTGGCCCGGCCAGCTTCAGCGTTCGTGCTCGACCAGCCCTCGAATAGGGGGTTGCCTTGCTCGTCCTCCAAGTGGTTGCCCGCCTCGTCGTACACGGCCTTGACCTTGCCCTTTTCATAGATTGGTTTGACGCCGTCTTTTGCCTCGGTGGTAATCTGTGGCTCGCCCCCGCGCTTCAGCCACTGTGCCGACATCTCGGGACCCCACACGATATTGCTAGGGTTGCCGAGAATAACTTGGTCGTGCCAGATCTTTAGCGTGCGCTCGGCCAAGCTAATGTTCATGAACCAATCCTTCTGCGGAGAGAATACTGCGAGAACCCCCGCAGCTTGCTCGACGTCTTGTGCGTAGGCCGAACCAAACTCGTTCGCGATTTTGTTGGCTCCGTCGTACCACAGCTTTGCGATCGGGCGGATGTTCTCAGGGAACAAGTTGATCAGGGCGACCAAGTTGGACTGGGTGTTATCAACCACCGTTTGGTAGATTTGCGGGGCGAGCTTGGCGATCTCGTGGTTCGGGTCAGACGCCCAGCCCGCGAGGGTCTTGGTGATGCCTAACTTTTCGATCTTGGACTGAGCCTTTAGTTCTTTTGACCGGACCAAGCGTTTTTCGAGAGCGGCTTGCTGAGTTGCAAACGCTGCACCGGATTCTCCTTTGAGACCACCCTTCTTCTTGAGTAGCGCGTCCTCGAAAACTTTGTCGGTGACCGCACGCTTATCGACAGCGAGCAAGCCCTTCAAGGACTTCTTGAAACGTTTGATCTCGTCCGCGTTCGTGCGGATCAGGACTGCGGTATTCGAATGCTCGGTACGCAGGGCACGGACAGCGGCCGCAAGTTCTGGAAACTCGCGAGCGACGATCGGGTACTCCGTCAGGTACAAAGCATTCGTGCGGTAGGCTTTCGGGTCCCGAGCCAAAACGTCCAAGCTAACCAAGGACATAGGGTCCGTGCCGAGCTCGGTGGCGGTGGTTCCGGTTGGGTTCCGAGTGCCCAGGGCTTGTCCCGGCTTGATGTCCCCGGGCTTGATGCCGGAGTATGCGCGGGAGTAGTACGCGAGGTCAGAGCCCGGCTTCAAACGCTCGACGATAGCGAGGTCCTCTGGAGAGATCGAGTCGGAGAATGCCATCGCTTGGTCAGGGATGTCCCCGCCCTTGCGCTCGAGGTAGCGGTAGAGATCACCCAACCGGTTCTGGGCCACGGCCAAACGCTCGTTCGCGCTATCATTCCGCAAACCAATCTGTTCGAAGGCGGTGGCGACGAAGTCTTGCGCGGTCTTGCCAAGAGTAAGCAGGTCCTGAAGGTCCGCTTGAGTAAGATCGTTCTTAGCTGCCCGATCGATAACTTCGAGAGCATTGAGTCCGACGTCTTCAAAAGAAACGTAGGTATCGAACCCGACCTTTTGAATGGCCAGCTCGTAAGCTACGGCAACCGCGAGCTCGCGCTCGACAAGGCTAGCTTGCTCTTCGAGGTTGTAGCCGCCAAAGACTTGGTCCGCGAGTTCTTCGTTTACCAGAATCACGTTCCCTTCGAGGACAAACGGCCGGGCACTTTCTTTCGAAACAATAACGGCAAACTCTTTTTGATTTTGAATTTGTCGGGTGATTGAGTTTTCGGAGATTGCGGCCGGGGCAGACTCTTGCGAGACGCGGAGGCCGGAGTCGTTCCTATGCCCCGGGTAGCTTACCCGGACAGTGATAAGTTTCCCGTCCTTGGTGCGGACGTTTGTAAAGAAGTTGTCGTCCGAATCGACGTCGTAGAACGAGTCCAGGTTTTCGCCGGAACGTGCTTCGAACGATCCGTCTGGGTAGTGGAGGCCGGAATCGGTGGCGACAGACTCTTGCTGGAACTCAGCGGCGAAGTCCACAGCGTCTTGGTCCGTGAAGCCGTCGATCAAGAAACTGTTTTCACCGTTCACGTAACGACCGACAACGCGATCGATGTCTGTGTAGCCCCGGTCCTTGAGCCATTGCTCGGCCCGTGCGTTGAGCGCGGCGTTGGCTTCTTCACCAGCGTCCGTCTTGCTTGGGTTCTCGGCGGTCAGGAAAGCGAACTTGCCGTTCACGATGAGGTCGCGGAGCTGCTCTTCTGAGTAGATGCCGTCCGACATACTATCGGTTTGGTGGGCGACCCAGTCGATGCTTTTGCGCGTGAATGGATTTGGTACTCCGAACATTGGGCCGTGCCCAGCATTTCGGGCGGCTTCTGTGCGGCTAGCGAGGACCGAGCCCAAGCTCATGCCAGGCAAACCGCTTCCGTCAGCGACAGCTTTCTGAAGATCTAGCATGGTCTCTACCAGCTCGACGCTGCCCGGATCCGGGACACGCTTTCCAGAGACCCACGAAGCGATGATGTCCAAGAATCGTTTAACAAAGGAACGCTCGCCCTTGGTGTTCAGGTCCGAGAGTTGCTCCCGGAACTTTTGGGACGCATAGTAATGAACAATGAATTCGCGGATCGCGGTGTCCTCGTTGAAGTCTTCGTCCGGGGACATACGTCCCTCGACGGCGTACCGCAAAGTTTCAGGCATTGCATCACCGAACTTAGCTTGGGCCTTGATCTGGATCTCGGACCGGAGCGCAAGGAGTCTCGCGCGAACGTCTTGCTCAAACGCGTTCCTTGGATTGGAAACCAAGTTCTCGGTTCCGAAGTGCATGAGCTCGTGGAGCATGACGTCAACGATACCGCCGCCGTTGTCGGACGCGCCGTTCAGTACGACCAAGTTGCTCCCCGGCAGATACATACCGGAACGGCCCAAGTCATTCGGGGCACTATAAACGGAAACTGGGGGCAGCTCGACGTTTAAGTCCAGCAAGAACTTAGCAGTTTGCCGGTGCAGTTTATTCGAGGCCGAGCGGGCGATACTTTGCAGGACGGTCTTGACGTCCATCTCGCCCTCTTTAATTCCGTGCTTGGCGAACTGGCCGCGATGGCTCGCACGCATCTTGGCGAAGTGCTGTGCCGCGATTGCTCGGGCGGACACGGACTCGGACTCTTGCGAGACCAAGTAGTCTAGCAAGGTGGAGATGTTCCCTTGCTGGACGTTATTTAGCGATTGCTTAATTTGAGCCTCCGTGAAGTTGTCCAGATCCAGTCCGGCCGCGAGTTCCGGCCCGACCACGATGAACAGTTCGTGGACAGAAGTAAACGAGTCGGGTTCCAAACCTAACTGGACGGCAACGGCCCGCAGCTCGGAAACCAATTCTTGGTTGATGACGCCAGCGTTAATACGCGCGAGGGCGTAGTTGGCGTCTTGCTCGACAGCTTGCTGGCCACGCTCGGTCACCAACGGCGCATTATTACCGGCGCGTTTTTGACGACGGCGTTTGCTCGAACGCTTTTGTTTGCTGTTCGCAGCAGCTTGGTTCCGTTGAATGTCCTGAGTTTGAGAATTGCTTACCGCGTCTTTGAAGTCTTGAGCCGACTCGGTGCCCCGGTCTTCGTAGATTTTCTGAAGACGCTGAGCATTCTCGCCGGTGACGTACGCGTACGTTGGTTTGCCGTTCTGGTTCTGGACCAGTACGAACATTGAATCGATCGAGCCGTCCGCAGCGAGCTTTACGTTCGCGAGGACCGGCTTGGTTGGAGCGTCGTACTTAGTCTTGCCATAAACAATCTGGCCCGTTTCGGAAACAGAAAGCTTTACTTTACGAACGCCGCGCTTGGGGGATACTTCGGAAGGTTCTGCAACTGCACCCTCAAAGCCTTCGAACTCGGTGGCGAGCATCTCAGGGTTCGGGGTAACAATGAACGGAGCTTCTCCGGTTTCTGGATCCAATAGGACGCCGTCCCCTTCAATCCGAACCCGTCCGCGCACGCCGTCTACAACAACCAAACGACCGGCGAGATCTTTGAATGTCCGGGTCTCCTCGACCGCTGGGGTTTCTGCGGCACCTTCAGAAATAAACTGAGCACCGTTCCGGGTGACGTAAGCTTCAACAGCTGCTTGGTCGTTCCAGTCGATATCCGAAGAACGGGCCAGACCCGATGCACGCTGGGCGACGTACGCCTCGACATCGTTTGGAGTGATCGTGGATCCTGCACCTTGAACCGCTTTTCCAGAACCTTGGATCGTGCGGAGTTCTTCGGCT
>Ga0181359_1000200_pt1 | contig 12626 bp, 4 predicted proteins | sample Fa13VDMM15SD_FD_141229 | JGI IMG/M metagenome (GOLD analysis project Ga0181359, IMG submission 141229) | Freshwater viral communities from Lake Michigan, USA - Fa13.VD.MM15.S.D | ecosystem: Environmental > Aquatic > Freshwater > Lake | place: USA: Michigan | collected 2013-09-24 | reverse complement strand
CGTGCGCTTACCGACCTCGAAAACGACACCACACAGCAAGCAGCAAGCTTGCGTAAATGGTATAATCCCACCGAAACGCCGCCAGTTTATACGGCACTTGATGAGGTCTTGCGCGAGCACCCGTGGAACTTTGCGACTAATCGCAAACGTCAAACGATCACTTATCACACTCTTACAGGTGGCACTGCCGTTACTGATTCAAGCGGATTAGTTAAGATCACGCACGCAGGCCACGGTTACGCCACAGGAGATCGCGTTTATGTAAAGGACGTGCAAGGCGTTACCGTTGCCAATGGTCAATGGTATGTCACTGTGATTAACGCCAACAATTTCACGCTCGACGACTCGGTGTTTGCTGGCACCTACACAAGTGGCACAGGCGAAGTTGTTGGCATTCCTCAGTTTGACTGGGACTTCCAGCATACACTGCCAAGCGATTGCTTGCGCCCAATCTCAATCAATGCAGGCGGCGGACAGCTTGAAGATGCCGGCGCTGAGTTCCAGTTTGAGAAAGGCTTGATCCTTACCGACGAGGAAACGATCAACCTCAAATACATCCAGCGCATCACCGATGTGACCAAGTATCCAGCCGACTTCGTGACCGCATTTTCATTCCTTCTTGCGGCTTACATCGCCCAAGATACCCAAGGTGCTACTGGGCGAGCTACAGATATGCGCCAATTCTACGAGAAAGCTGTCGCACCACCCGTTAAGGCTCGCGATGCTAACGAAGGAAAAGGACGCAGAATCCCGCCATTTAACGACTCGCAAGTGATCGCCGCTCGCATGGGCGGAACGTGGGCAGGAATCGGCATCGACTCTTAAATATCATGGCACAATTCCAAACGATTAAGGCAGTATTTAATGGCGGCGAAATGTCGCCAATTATGGACGGTCGCACCGACTCCGAGAAGTATGCGACAGGCTGCAAACTGTTGGAAAACTTCATGGTGCGTTCCTACGGTGGCGCATTTAAAAGGCCAGGCACTCGTTTCGGCGCTGCCAACTCTGATGTGACCGGATGCGTGCGACTTATTCCATTCCGCCGCTCAGTCGATTCTGGCTATGTGCTAGGCTTTAAGACAAACGCCATCAAGATTTGGTCATACTCGGCTGGCACTTTTACGCTAAAGGCTACACTTACAACGACTTACACCGAAGCTGAAATTGCTGATCTGCATTTTGTCCAGCTCAATGACGTAATGTATTTAACGGTGGCAACGCAGCACCCAAAGATTATCACGCGAGTAGCTGATACGAATTGGGCATTCACTGACGTTCCTTTCCAGTTTGCGCCTGCCCTTGATCCTCCGAGTGATGCCGTGACGTTGCGGCTTTTGTATGATGCAGACGATTGGAGTGCTGCGGCTACTTATACAAAAGGCAATGTTAGAATGTTGCCTTACACTAAAGCTGTCACTGGCGCTGTAATTGTAAGCTCAAAAATTCGGATTACGTCTGTTGATCACGGTTTAACCACTGGCGACACAGTAACGGTTTATGGTGTTGGCGGAGCGACAAACGCAAACATTACAAGCGTCATTACCAAGATTACTGATGATGTATTTCAGCTTGATTCATCAGGAGCAACACTTCCTGCAACCTATACCGCAGGAACAGGCGCGTGGTATATTACGACTAGCCAAACTTACATTCGCACATTCGTTTACAATTCAGCCACAACTTCAACGGCTGGCGTGTTACTTAACGCATCTTGGACTGAACTCACTTACAAATCGTCTTGGAATGTAGGTCAAGCTTATGTCATCGGTAACGTGACCGAATACTTTGGGTCAAACTATGTATGCGTAACGGCTCACACTTCTGCATCAGACGGATCAGATAGGCCAGGTGTTGGCACTCAATGGGTATTGATTACGATCACTGACTATCGACTCATTGCTAGTTCTGCGACATTCGACGCCAATGAGGTTGGCTCAACGTGGTTGCTTTCTCCTGGTTCAACAGGACGAATTGCATCTGAATTAATTCCCGCCGCCTCAACGACTTTAAATGTAACAACTACAAGTGCATCTATATTTATTCAGGGATCATATATTGCGCGCACCAATTGGAAATCTGGAGCTAATTCACCGCAAAAAACCACTTTTCAACTTCAAGAATCGCTAGATCGAATCAATTTTACCACAATCAGAGAGTGGTATGTAAGTGATGTGGAAGAAGGAACAATCAGTTATCCAGCAGACGCTCCAAATACTGGCGGCTGGTATCGTTGGGTGTCAATTAGGTCGGCAGTGCCTAGCGGTGCAGGCGCAACTGGATCAATGACAATTGAACCTGTTGAGGGCAAACTTAATATTCCATTCAAGATTGAGTCTTACGTCTCCACGACTCAAGTGCGCGGCATCCCGAAACTTGCGGTTAATTCGCTTATCCCAAATGAGGCTATTGGTTTTGAGTTTCCAATATGGGCAAAGGGCGCATTCTCTACAACTCGCGGATATCCTAAGACGTGCGGCTTCCATGATTCGCGTTTATTCTTTGCATCTACAGCCGCTGAGCCAACCCGAATTTGGGGGAGCCAGACTGACGACTTCTATACATTCCTAACTGGATCGCTAGACACAAGCGGCATCGATGTAACGCTTGCGGCAACGCAGGCCAACAGCATCCAATGGATCTCCAGCTTTAAGCGCACGCTTGTCATCGGCACGTCCGGCGAGGAATGGACGATGGACAGTGGAGACCAAGATGGGCCGTTAACGCCCAGCAGTCTGCGCCTGCGCCGTTGGAGCCGCTACGGGTCGAGCAAGTTCCAGCCTGTGCTTTCAGGTGACGGCTTGCTTTGGCTTACGCGTGACAATCGCTTGCGTGAGTTTGCCTATGTGTTTGAGCGTGACGGCTACTCGGCTCCTGAGATGACACTGCTTGCAGAACACGTTGTTTGCCGATCCAACGTCACTCAGATGTTTTACAGTCAATCGCCTGACCCAGTCGTTTGGCTCGTCCACGCTGATGGAACATGGAGCGGCTTCACTTACGACCGAGAAAACAACGTGACCGCATGGCACCGTCATCGCTCGCTGCTGGCGTGCAAATCGATGTGCAGCCTTTACTCGTCATCGTCTGCCGCTGACTCGTTGATGTTCTTGATGAATTACAACGCGCTATCACTAGAAAGCATCGATGGTGAGGATATGCGTAATGCCATGACATCGGCAAATCTAGGCACGGATGTTCGCTGCATGGATTCTTGGATGTCTCACAGCTCGGTCACTGTCGGCGGAGGTAATACAACATTCTCAAATCTTACTGCTGCTAATCCTCAGTTTGCCGCTACCGCTGCTGTAAATGTGATTTATGGCGGCACATCATTCCAATCAGACGGGTCTCCATATACTGCTGCAATTACTGGAGGAAGTGGGACTGTAGTATTTACAGGCTTAACCGCCAATCTTGCAGAGACTCAATACATTGGCTTTTACTTTACTGCCTATATTGTGCCGAATCGCTTTGAGATTCAGCTTCGCGACGGCACCGCGCAGATGAGAAAATGGCGTGTCACCCGCGCATCATTCCGCATTTTCCGTTCATATTATGGCAACGTGTGGCGCAAAATTACCGATGCAGATTTTACTAATTACACGCGCATTATTCAAGAAACGGACGAGTTTCCGATTGCGCCGAACGAAGCCGTGCAAGATTACACTCACAACACAGGGCAGACGCTTCCGCAGAGTCTAAACTTTGACTGGGGCCAAGCCTGCGACATTGCCATAGCCTCGCGTCATGCAGTGCCGTTTAACGTGCTTGGCATGATCCTAGAAATTGAAGTCGAGGGAACGAGTGGAGCTGGAGCTTGATGAACATCCGCGCCTACACTCCAGACGACTTCGACACTGTGGCGGCGTGGGCGCAGGCTCGCGACATGACGTTAATTCCACAGCTACTAAGTCCAAATGGATTCCTAGTTGAGGACGACAACGGGCCATTGATGGTGGCGTTTGGTTACCTTATGTTTGATTGCCCGATTGTTCAGATTGATAACCTTTTAGGGCGTCCACTGTCTGACATAAAGTCCATTCGAGAAGCTTTAGCGATAATTCAACGCGCTATAATTGGATGGATAAAGAATATCAACAAAACGGGTGGATTTGATTACCGTTTAATCAGGTGCTTTGTGTCGCCAATCATGGCTGGCGAATGTGCAAAAATTGGATGGAATGTTGATTCAACCGCGTTAAACTGCATCCGCTATGTCATTCATTGAAATTTTCCACACTCCAATTTTGGGAGTTTTTGAATCAACAGCTTTGGCTATTGGTTTTTATGCATCGCTAGCCGCTACCGTAGCCAGTGCGGCTATCAGTTACAATTCAAGCCAAAACGCAGCGAAGCAGGCCGAGCTTAATGCTAGTGCTCAAAACAAAGCTATCGCCCAGGAACAGCAAAGGCAAGCGCAGCAGGAGCAGGAAAACCAACGTCGAGCAGCAACAGAGCAGGCGCGATTCAGGGCGCAACAGCAAGCCGCTATGGCTTCAAGCGGAGCGTTAATGGGAACCGGCAGCAGTCTGTCGCTTGAGGCTGATACCTGGGCAAAGCAGCAGATCGAACTCAGTGATCAGCAATACATGGCAGATCTCTCTCAGCGTCAATTGGCCTATGAAGGGCAGTCGATTATGGACATGGGTAGACAGCAATCTTCAGCCATTAAGAGTCAAGCGGCTGGGCAATTGGTTTCCAGTGTTGCTAACACTGCTATGAGCGCATATTCAGGCTGGAGCGGCAGACCAAAACCAGCAAGTCAAGGCGCAACAGCGACAGCAGGAAAACCATCATAACATGTTTCCATATTTTAAAAAACTACCCGATCCGCCAAGATTGCCAAAACAACTTGAGTCTAAAGACAATTCACATTTATTGAGGGATATCTTAGCAAAAAAGGTCAAGCGGTCGCATTTAAAGAAAGACGCATAATATGGCACGCATACCAATCCTACAAAGCCCAACGGCACAAGCCACAGGCAACGCAACGATCAAGACGCCGAATCTCCCTGCGGTAACCAACGCAGCACTCGGTGAAGGTTTGTCCAATATTGGCCAAGCTGGGTTCAAGATGATTGAGATGAAGAACAAGGCGGATGACATCAGCAATGTCACAACTGCCACTCTGTCGATGAACGATGCAGACAAGCAGTTCCTCGACTACCAGAGGTCACCCGAAGGCATGAATGATGATGCCAACTGGGCAGCTAAATGGAGCGAGCTATCAACCAAGGTTGCCAACGATACCAAGTCGATGGCGCTCACGCCACAGGCTAGACTACAGCTTGAAAGCAAGCTTTCCAACTGGAGCACTAACGGGTCGATTCGTGTGCAAGCTGATGTGTTTAAGCAGTCCGAGGCTAGGGTAATAAATTCAATTGAATCTTTGATTATTGCTAAAAAATATGACGAGGCTGCCGCTGCGGCAGAGGCAGCACGATCAGTCCTTCCTGGGACTCAAGTCGATGGAATTTTAAATAAAACAAATCAACAGAAACAACAAGACTTGAGACAAGATCTTACTGCAACAATGGAGGCTGCAAATAAAGGAGATCCAGAAGCAATTAAAGCAGTTCCTGAACTGGCAAAAAAAGCACAAGAGGCTGGAGCAATAACTCCAGTTAATTTTGGATTGGCACTTAAAGGCAATGAAAGAACAAAACTTTTCAGAGAAGACTCAGATCTAAGATATGCCGACCCTAAACAGCATATCTTAAAATTAAAAAATCGAAATTATTTGCCAGAGATTTCAGAAGAAGATCGAAGCCAGTTAACAAACTTGGCTGAAAATGTTCTTATTGATTACCAAAAGGGAGAACAAAAAAACATTGTTGATAAGGTTCTTGATGGCTCAATTAACAATGCCGAGCAAGTGCAACCATATTACATTTATATGGATAAAAGTCAGCAAACAGAACTTGAAAAAATCTTTATCAATCCCGCTCCTACTGATAAATCATCAGCAGATATTATCTATTCAAAGGCTACCAATTTAATCAGATCATACGATAAAAATCAAGACCCTGAAAATACTGGTCAGATTGAAATCGCTAGCTTGATTGCTAGGTTGAAAAAGTTTGACCCAACAATGACATTGCCATTAACCGATCAATTTAATGAAGCTTTAAAAAAAGGTGCTCCAGATGGATATTCAAAGCATTCTAGCGTAATTCATCAGACGTTAACTGAATCCCGTCAGGGTGGGTTTTTTGGAGATCCAGGTGACGACAAGAAACCAGAAGACTACAAAAAGCGCAGTGACACTTTGATGAAGCAACATCAAATGGAATTGGAAATTGAAGACATCTACAGTAAATTGCCGCCAGAAAGACAGACTTGGCCTGCATTGCAAAAAATCTACATGGACGTATATGCTTCACGAGGCATTAAGGTTGGTGCCGCAAGACTTACCGATGAAAGGGACATAGACGCATCTATGTTCAACCAACAGTCGCCATCTGGCAATTATGCAGACCTGATGAATAGAGCGCGGCAGGTTGTTCCAACAGTGCTGGCTAAAGAGAAAGAATTAAACTCAACGACTCAATCCAAATGATTAACGAAACACAGGCAAGGGAATTCGCTTTAGGCATTGAGGATCCAGCTATTCCTGACATGCAAAAATTCAAGATGGCAACTGCCCTTGATGAATATTTTAAAGCTGAAGATTTGAAGATTGATAAAGGCGTTAAAAAAGCATTTACGACAGATACAGTTGAGGGCGTCGAGATCAATGATGACATCATGGCTGGCTTTGGAGCAGCACCTGAAGATATAGCGAACATCAAGAAAGGCGCCGCCAACACTGCTTGGATTGCTCGTCAAGAAAAGAAGCCTGTTGATTACTTTAGTCTAACGCTTCCAGCTTATCAGGATGCCTATGCCCAGCAGGTGTTTAAACTGCCAAAGAAGAACGTCACTAACGACGAGTTCTACAACCTTGTCAGAGAGAACTACAAAGCACAGGACAATGCTCACAACTTTGCATTTGGCGCAGCGGCACGAGATCTCACCGCTGACAGTGCAATGCGTGAATTCGATGTCGGCTTAACTGGTTCGCCAGTCGCCGGTCGCATTGATGACTATCATCAGTCGATTCAAGATCTGCACATGGAATACACGCAGAAGCTTGCGCCATATCGCACCATCATTGACCAGGCGGCGAAGACTATTGAAGGAATGGATCAGACTCCTTCCAATGTATTTAACAAGCTCACCGACAGTCTTGTCTTTGGTAAAGAATTTGAAGTGCAGGAGAAATCTACCAATACATTTAGCAAGCTAGCTGAGAGTTTACTTCCGTTGCCAGCAAAGGAGCGGTTGCTAGTAATCAATGCTATTGGCGAGGTTGGTGCCGCTAATCCAAAAGAGAAGAAAGCTTATTTGGAAAAAATTGCAGTAGCAATGGAACGAGAGATTGAAAAAGGAGTGACTGGTGCTGTCAATTTAGCTGAATCTTTTTTGAGTGCAGAAGCCAATTCTCTTTATGGCAACATTCCAGAACTCAAAGATATTGTCTCTGGATACACTACAAAGCGTCGAGAGCTTCAAGTTATAGCCGGTCAAATTAGGATGATGGCTCAAAGCAAAATTAATCCGATTGAGGGAGAGAATTTGCTAGAAGATATTGGCCTTGGAGTTGCGCGAATGGTTCCTCTTATGGCGGCGACTGCTATTAGTGGGCCAGGCGCAATTGTCATCATGACTGGTCAATTTAAGGATGACGTAGTGGTCAGTGCAGTAAACGAAGGAGCATCCATTGAGAACGCTGAGAAGGTTGCGCTTATCGCTTCGCCGATCATGGCAGGTCAAGAGTATATCACGAACGCTCTTCCTCTAAATAAGATCAAGATTCCATTTATCGATAAGTGGCTAAGGGTATCAACCACGAGCATCAAGAGTGCGGCAATTCGTTTGGCTGTTCGTGGCACAATCGGAACCGGCACCGAAATCGGTGAGGAAATTATGCAAAGCGCGACACCTTTGCAGGTGCAAGACATGCTTTCTGATTGGCAAGCTGAATGGTCAATTGAGAGTGGTATCTCAAAAGCCGATTGGGACGAGCGCATGCCGAAGATTGCCGACATTGCAAAGGAGACGGTTGGCCCTGCTCTTATTATTTCATTTTTGATGGCTGGCAGAATTTCAATTGCGGATGTGAAGAACTCTCGCGCATTGATGACATCGCAAGATTACATGGTCAAAAGCGGCATTTCTCCTGATCTAGCCAACCAGATCACAATCGAGGGATTAAAGGGCAACTACAACGAGGTTGATGCGCTATTCCGCCAAGGAGTTGACAAAGCCAACAAGGCTACGCCAGAGCAGATCAAAGAGGCTAATAGACGGCTCAACATCAAGAAATCTGCCGCACTTGAATATCATAACAAAATCAGACAAGACTATGGAATTGGTCCAGTTACAAATCTTGGCAATGGCAAGTATCAGTTCACGACTCCCATCCTAAGAGACGGAAAGAATGAGATCATTGACTCAGGAGTCAGCGCACAGTTTAATTCTCTCAGTGAAGCGAATGAAGCCTGGATGCTTTATGCGAAGAATCGTGGATTTAAGCTCAGGAAAATGGAGCAAGAATTTATTGCTTCAATGGTTGCTAATCTTGAGCCAAATCAAAGTTTTGATATCTCTTTGATGGACTATGTGATGCCTGTGGAGAAGTTCACTGAACTATTCCCATCAGCCGCAGCTCAAGTAGAGGAGCGCGTTAAGCTAACCGATCAGATCGAAGGCGCAGTCGAAGACGTTGCATTTGAAAATGCCACTCTTGAATCTGAGGCGAAGGATAACAAAAACTATTTCATTTACGGAACGAACTCAATTGAGCAACGTCAAGGCATCTCAACTGGCGTTATTACTCTTTATAAAGGCGGCGGCATTCTTGATCTTATTGAGGAAAGCGCAGAGGTTGGCGTGAAGCGAATGATGAATGATCCGATGAGCCGCACAAAGCTTATTCTACAGATCAGAGATGTCGAGGCGAAGATGAAAGAGCAGGCTATGCAAATGGGCCAGAAGCACATGCCTTTGATTGCCACTGCCGACGACGATCAGGTTTCCAACATGGAAATCATTGAGGCATTCTCGCACATTGCAAAGTCGTATTATGTGCAGACCGCTAAAGCCGTCGAGCGTCCGACCTTTGACTCGGATATGCCACTCAATCTCTACCTGGGCAGTCTCCAGTCGAGCATTGCCGGCATGGAACTCAAAGACGCTATCGACTTAGTTGGCGAGAAGACTCTCAACATCCTTTACCGAGCATCGCAGATTAAAGCGGTTTACGATGCCAATGGCATGAACCAGGACTTCATCGATGCGCTTGAAAAGAGCGTTGGTCTGAATGTGTCTAATCGCAACGCTGATGCTGTTGTTGATACCGCTACGGGCATTGCTGTGGATGCTGGCGTGTCTATGTCGATGGGTCGCGTCGATGAAGGTCAAGTTTCGTTCTCACTTTCCGTTCAAACTGTTGCCGCTAATATTTTAGCAGATCGTGCTGGCATGCCGTCAATACTTGATCCGTTCTTTGTTAATAAAAAGTTTCTGGTTATGGAAGCAGATCGCACTGCTGCCGGTGGTCAATTCACTCTTGATATTGCCGCTAATGGTGGGCCAGGATTTGTAGTCAATCCTAGATACATGGGCAAAGTTGGATGGGCTTCAGCAAAAACAGAGTTTTGGTTAAAAAAACTTAATAGAGCAATTCGCACTGACGCAATTTACATTGGGAAAGATGGAAGAGAAAAGTTTCTTGTTTCACCTTACCTTATGGAAGAAGACGCGCATGTGTCTAACTCTGATGTTGTTGGATCAAAACTATCAGAAGTGGCTCGCTATGTTGATGAGGGACGGATTACAGATAAACAAGAACAAGATCTTGCCACTTTAGTTATTCATGCGGCAGGGTCATTAATTTCATCAAATGCCGTAAAGCTTAAACACGCAGAAGATATTCTTATTCTTGTAAAAGCGCAGAATGAATATGCTGCACTGAAATCTAAAGAAGAAAAAACTGCGCTTCTTGAAAAATTAGTCGAAGACGATAAAGCGCGAACATTAGATATTAAAAAAAGTTTTATTGGCGTTAAGGTCGCTCCAAAAAAAGGTAATCCAGTTGTAGATGTTGTGCTTGATATCCAACCTTTGGATGTCTCTTTAATAAAGAAAAAGACTTCGTTAGACTTAAAGAAAGCGAAGAATGCGATTAAAGCAGCTAAACAAACAATATCGGAAATCACACCTGTTTTAAAGTTTCCCACAAAATTTAGTGGGAAAGAAATGACGGCATTTGTTACACCTTTGACTTTTCCTGCGCGAGGATTTATTGCTGAAAAATTATCGTCAGCAGCAGCAGAGAATTTGGGTGCTCCACCGATGGGCCAAATTCAAAGAGTAACTCGTGACGATTCCTACCATTCAACTCCAACACGTTCACTCACATCGCTCATTGAAGTTGATGTAAAAGAACTGCGTGAAGGTCTTGATGCTAAAGGCAAGGGCATGACTAATGAGGCTTATGGCGTGCCTGTTCATGGCAGTTATAATACTTTTGTTCCAGGTAAGGCTGTTGTCTTTTTCCGCACGCCTATTCCTTATTCGATTGGCATGCCACAGATGTCAGCAGAACTTTTTGGGAAAGGCAAGAAAGTTGGCGCTCACACATTTCACCTTAAAGTAGATGGAGGAACTTCTATTGACCATGAAGTTATTACTCCAAATATGGCAATCGAATGGAATAATCTTCAAACGGTAAAGACTAATGCAGCTACAGCTAAAACCATAGTCGCTGCTCTTGGTCAAAAATGGATTACAATGGATCGTGCTGGAGCTGCCGGATTAGCTGAATTTCCTCGCGCTATTCGTAATTCAAATGAAGCAGTCACATTAACTGCTTACACGCTTGAAAAAGTTAAGTCATTGATATCTGATGGCAAAATGAAGGTTTACCGCCTTGGAGAAATGGATGCATGGTTTGCGCTTAAACGCCCAAACAATGAAGATGGCGATGTTGGTGATCCTACTAAAGATTGGTGCATTGTTGGTGTGGTTAATAATACTGGCGGAGCACAAGGAGTGCTTCCGCTTATTATGGCAAAAGCTATTGCTGAAGGCGGCACTCAACTTGATTGCTATGCTGTTGCATCAAAGAAAAAGCCGCTAGGATTGCTGCCAACATTGTATGCTCGCAGTGGGTTCCAAGCAGTAAAAACATTAGCATTTGATCCTCAATACCATCAAGAGCCTGGTAAAATGCAAGATCTAATGCATGTATGGGAAACTCAATCTTGGGATGGACTTGTTGAGCCACCTCTGGTATACATGACGTATAACCCTAACGCTTATGCAGAAATCACAGCAGACTCAGAATCAACAGCCGTCAGAACTAGCCAAGCGAATGAAAGCAGCGTGGACGGTGGATCAATGCAAACAACTAGGCCCGACTCAGGGACATCGTCTAGATCTATGGGTGGCAAAGGACAAAAAGGAATACGGGGAGGAGTTTCTGACAGTGCCAGTATTACAGGGAATGATGGAGGATTTACTCCAGTATTACCCAGAAGAAATCAGTCGCTCAGTGCCGTTGTAACTGAGTTTGAGAATGCGTTAAATAATACAAGCAACGATTATACTTTTGAAGCTTGGGGCGTAACTCGTGGAGAAGTTCAAGAAGCAGTAGATAATTGGAATGATCCAAATGCTGTTTCCTTCTCCATTGAGAAGGCTAATCGCAAGAACTCCCTGCGTGTCCTGCTCACCAAGAAAGCACTTACCAATGCCGCTTTAAATCAAGCCTCGTGGAAAGACTGGTATTCAGAGCACAAGGAAACCCTGGATGAATTCTTTGGCGACTCGGCTGAGTTGTTCCAGAAGATATTGTCGGTCACATCTCAAGCCTCAAGCGTGAAGGCTAATGTCGGACTGGCGCTGAAGGCGTTCGGGCAATTGATGCGGAATGAAAATTTCGACGGCAAATTGCGGGGCGAAGCTAAGAGTGGATATTTGCCAGCGGTTATTTCAAACCTCAACGCAATCAAAGACAATCTCGCTGCCAAAGGTCGCAAGATCTCAAACTACACCGCTGCCAACGAAGGTGATTTGTCGAGAGTGGTCGTTGACCGGCACATCGCAAGACTGCTTTTCGGTGTGGACACTCCGAGCAAATCTCAATACGATAAGGCTGAAAAACTACTCACAAAGATCGGCAACGAAATCGGATGGAGTCCATCGCAAGTGCAAGCTGCGCTCTGGGCACATTCAATTGTGCAATCAGGCGAAACGCCCGAAAGCTACGGCGCATACCTTAAGAAGCTAGAATCAAAACCGCTAACCAGGAAAGAACTCAAAAATGGACTCATTGGAAACCAACTCACCAGACGAATTGGAAACATTACTCGCGGAGGCAATGGACTGCCTTCTATTGGCACAGGACGGGGACGATATTCTGCAACTAGCCCAACTTTCTCAATCTCCCGATCAGACTTTACAGGACGAATAGAGCAGTCACTGCGTCCGATCTTTGAGGGATCACCTGAAGCCAAGCTCAAGATTGGCATGATGGCGCTCAAACGTGCTCAAAAGATAGCGGCTGATTCGCTATA
>Ga0181359_1000198_pt1 | contig 12649 bp, 19 predicted proteins | sample Fa13VDMM15SD_FD_141229 | JGI IMG/M metagenome (GOLD analysis project Ga0181359, IMG submission 141229) | Freshwater viral communities from Lake Michigan, USA - Fa13.VD.MM15.S.D | ecosystem: Environmental > Aquatic > Freshwater > Lake | place: USA: Michigan | collected 2013-09-24 | reverse complement strand
AGCCTGCTCGTTTGAGAGAAGTAAAATACTCATAAAGCCCAATGCAGTAAGCATCTAGTTTTGAGTAACCTTGCTCCTCTAATGCCTTAGTTGCTTTTCTTGCCATGAGATAATTGTTACCTCTCTAAGAGCTGAATTACAGTTTCGACACGCGCTTCAAGTCTAGTCATTCTATCGTTCATCGAACTTCCGCCATTGGGCTTGAGTTCTACTAGGTAGTGCTTTACTAACCATCGCACCGAGCCAATAAATGAACCAATAACGGTCGTGGCAGCAACAGCAAGAGCCGCCATGTCGATTGCACTCATTACTTCTTAGGTGTTGCATACCCGAATACGCCAGATAACACTGCGAATAGGATTGCACGATAGTCGATGTCAAAGTTAGTGGCTGACCATGCTGCTAGGAATGCACCTGCTGCAAGGATTGCTGGATTTTTGTAGTTCATTATTCTCCTAGTTTGGCTAGTTCTTCTTGGTGGATCTTGATTGCATTGTCAAGGATTGCTAGAGCATCGTCAGCAGCTTTGATTGCTTCTGCATTGTCTCCTGCAACCTGCTTGTTGATTGAGTGCTGATATGCCTCTGAAGCAAACTGCGCAATGCGCTGCTCCAAGATTGACTTCTTCTGTTCGTTAGTAAGTAGTGCTGAGTAGTCCATGATGCTCCTAGTTTGCGTAGTAAGGTACTTTGACGGTTGTGCCTGCAACTTGCATAGTGATAAATCCTACAGCCAGTGCAGGTAAAGAAACGGCACCTGCGGTTGCAGTTGCCGATGTGTTTCCTGAATTGAAGTTTAATGCTCCTCCAGAAGTAATAGCCGTTAAAACTGTTCCGCCGCTGTTCTGCCATTCTTGAATTGGAACTGTTTGACCACTACTAGCTCGAGTTACTAAAGCTCGTTCGCTCGTCCCACTTGAAACTACTTGTGCGCGTGAACTGAAATAAGAAGTAGTGCCGACAAACAAAGCCGTGAACGTTGCTTCTCCTCCGCTTGTAACTTTTGCCACAACGCCACCACCACTGTTCTGCCATTCCTGAAGGTTAGCAGTTTGTGATGCTGCTCCTCTTACCGTCATCGGTACCTGTGAGGCAACAATTTGTCTAGCAACCATTGCCTGATTGCTACCTATTTGCTGAGCAGTAAAGTTTCCATTGCCATCAAATTGAGTAGTGGTAGATCCAGCAGAACCACCAAGAAAAGTACCGTTGCCTCGTAATACTCCATCGGATCCAACTCTTGCCAGCACCGTTCCTGCACTGTTCTGCCACTCTTGAAGATTGGCAGTCTGAGATGCTGCACCTTTAACAATTAAGCCTACTGTTGCAGCACTTGCAGTTGTAATCTGTTGAACGCCACCTGTGAAGGTATTGGCAGTTGTAAGTAATGGGATTGTTGTCCATTGTGTGTTGTAGTCAGTTGAGTTGATCTTGGTGAGAGCTTGTCCAGTAGTGCCGGCTGCAACTACACCTGCGCCTGTGGCTCCTGTTGCTCCAGTCGCGCCTGTGGCTCCAGTCGCGCCTGTTGCTCCAGTCGCTCCCTGTGCTCCTTGTTGCCCTACGCTTAGGACTTCAACGATTGTGACATCTTCTGTAACAGTTAAAGTCGTTACATCTTGAATGATTTCAATGACATCGCTCATCGAGTTACCTGTGGGCTAAGACTAATCTTGCCCTGTACTAGACGAGTGACGATGCCTCCTGCACTTGTAATCTCTAAGTCATAAACATAGTTGCCAGCAGCGATTGCCCCAGTCTGTGCAGCTGAAGCAGTCACAGCGATAGTGCCAGTTGCAGCAGTAATGGTGATGCCACCGCTAGGAGATGTCAAAGACAGGTCAGTTGTCGAGTCTGCATAGGTGTCACGGATCTGCAAGGCTGCTGTGTAACCTGTAAGGTTAATGGCTGTGCCAGCTGAATCCTTATAGACAAAAGTTACAAACCAATTAGACCCTTGATCTATTACAAAGTTATTAGTTGCCGCTGTCATGTGTGCCTCCTAGCATAGGTATCTGAAAAAAAGAACCATCATTGTCAGCCTCTTTCTTAAACGAGACATGAACATGGTGATTGTGTTTGTTAGCCCCCTTGTAGGTGCGCCACTTCCAAGCGAGTAACCCACTTGCAATCCTGCCATCAAAGATGATGTAACTAATTCTTTTTCCTTCACGCTTTGCATAGAGTCGAATCTCATCTGCAAGATCGGGCATAATGTCTGGCTTGGCTTGTCCTGATAGATCACGGTCAATGTCGATGGCACGAACCCATCCTTGAGCATCTGGAATATGATCAGACTTCCCAGCACGCATGTGCCGTAGATCTGCGATCCAACCGTCACTCTTACGGTCACGCTGGATGAAGCAGTCATCAATCTGTTCTCTCAGCTGAATGGCTGATTTACTCAGGCGCGGCTTCATGTGGGAAGAAATCCCCTCCATCAACGCCATTGGAATAATCCCAACCATCTGTGTAATCGATGTACTTGTCAGGATTATTTTTCATGTCCTCAGCATCAACATCAACCACAATGTTAATAACTTTGTTATCTTTAATAATTGCGTATGGCATTAGTTACTCCAGTATTCGATCTCGATCTTGCCTGCTCCACCTGCGCCACCGCTAAGGCTTGATGAGCCTCCACCATTGCCGCCATTACCAGTTGACATTCCAACTGATCCAGCAGTACCAGCATTACCGCCAGTGTTACCTGCATTGCCTCCAGTTGCACTTGTTGCACCTGTAAATGTAGTTGTGCCACCTGCTGCGCCTGTGCCTCCACCTGCACCGATTGCGTAGGCGATAGACGCTCCAGGAGTAGTAGTAAGGCTCGTCGAAATTACTTGTCCACCATGACCTTGATTACCAGTAACAGCAGTCGTGCTTATAGTTACTCCAGCACCGCCTCCACCGCCTGCACCAAACAATGTAGCAACGATGTTAGTGACCCCTGCTGGAACCGTCCAAGATGTGCCAGAAGTTAAAGTTACGACATTGCGCTTAGCAACAGGAGATGCTGGAACTTGTGATGCACCCATTATGCAATCTCCATTCCAGAGATGTGAAAGTTCACAGCCGCGTTAGATGCTCCACCCTTAATTGTCTTAGTTGTTGCAAGCACCTGCTTAAGGTCAATGTACACAGTAGAGTTGCCGTTGATAGTCGTTGCTGTGTGGATAGCAATGTCATCTAGTGCCATTGTGAATGTGTACGATGTAGCAGATGTGTTAGTTACCACGATGTTAGTCACAATCGCAGTAGTGCTAGCTGGCACTGTGTACAGCAGCGTAGTTGTTGTTGTTGTTGCTGCCCCACGAAATAAGGCTTTAGCTGTATTGGCCATTAGTATGCTCCCATAGTCTGTGCAATGAAGTTATCTTGGACTGTTAGATCCGCATCCGAACCCAATGTCCGAATGGCTAGAGCTCCATTTTTTACAAGGTCTGTGTTGTCAGGAGTATCCCAACCCCAATAAGTTGTCGTTGCCATTATACCAGTGCTCCATTCGCATCTTGCCACATAAGTGTAGCATTTACATCATTCCAAACCATTGTGTCAGGTGTGACTGTAGCCCACTGTGGCGGCACAATGGAGAACTCAACAGGGCTTGCATAGATCTTGAGGTCAACCCTTGAAGGTGTAGCACTCATAGTCCAGCCTTCAACAAAGCCACCAAACTCACCATTGAGCATATTGGTTGGCAGGTTAGTTAGAAGGATTGGCTCACCGAAGAATATGTTGATTAGGTTATCTCTCATGGCATCTGGCAAGTTAGGATCATCTAGCCTAAAGGTGACTGAATCTAGTTGAGTACGAGGCTCAGCTCTAAGGGCTAACTCTCTAGTCAAGAGGTCTGTCATGTCTGCTGTGTGCTTAATATTAGATTGAAACTTCTTAGCGAACAGACCATAAGTAGCAATGGAGGTAGCATCATCATCTGTCAGGTTAGAAGCATAATTATTATTGTAATCAACCGAAAGAGAATTGCGGATCTTGCCGATCTGTAGGATTGACCTAATGCTGGAAGGATAGGCATAGTTGGCATCTAGGTCTGTGTATCCATTAGCATCAAGATAGACAGTGCGATGATCTGCATCTGCAAAACAGACTCGACCTTGCTTGTCCTCGTAAATCTGCCCAATGCCACTGTCTGCAATAAGAGTCACAATGTCTGACATAACTATTGGATCAGCATTACGAGCGATCATCTCGTATCCGCCTGCATCAACTTCACCTGTAGTCAAGGATGTAAGGCTTGCGAAGATGTCTGAAAGTTGTGCGCCATCTAAGTCCTGAGTCAGCGCACCCGTCCAGAGAGCCTTAGGTAATTTAGCCAGTTGACCAACAGCCAAGACAGAGCCGATAGTTAAGAATCCTGTCTCATCTGGAGTACGAGCTGAGATGGAGAAGTCTGAAACCTCGCCACCGAATACATCCACATAAGTGCCAGTTGAATCTTTGACTTCTAGCTTGAGTGCATCTGTCACATCTATGTCAAAGGCAGTAGTGCCTGTGTTGACTATGTCCATGCGAGCATAGCCAGCCTGACATTGTCGGTCAATGTCTATTCGACCTACAGTAAGGTTAACCTGTTGCACATTGTTATAAACAGTAGTGCCAACAGTGATGCGCCAATCTGGATCCCATGTCATATAGCCAGCAGCCCACCTGTGCCACGGTAAGTTGACTGTCTTAAAGTATCTTCGATAACTCTAGCGATGGCTTCTGGATCTCCAACGCCTGCATTGACTGTCACATTGACAGTGCCAGCAGCAGAAGTGCCTGATACAGGTAAAGTTGCTGAAGGGCTAAAGGATGAGCTGAATTCTTTGCCGTTTGACTGGATGACTGTAGTAGCAACCATATTGGCGTACGATGACCATTCACGGCCATTAGCTTGGATCTGTGTGCCAATGGCGAACATGCCAGCAAGTACTTGATTGATACCACTTAGCCATGATGTAAATGGTGCTTCGCCTTTAAGGATGTCTCGAAGTTCAACAGTCTTTTTCTGTGCTTCATCTAGCAGCTTTGTGTACTTCTCGATCTGAGATATATTCTCATCCTCGATAGCCTTCATAAGCAACAAACGGACACGATCTTCTTCTGAAATCTTACCCTTGAGTGCTGCCTCAATTTGGATCTTCTGTAGGTCAAAGATAGCCTTAGCCTTAGAGATTTTGAGATTGTCTTTAGTAGATTTTGTCAAAGCGTTAGTTGACTTGAGTTGTGCAGCTGCTGCCTTAGCCGCTGCCGCTGCATCTGCCTTCTGAGTATCCTGTGAAGATACAGTCATTGAGATATTGCCTAAGCCCTTGAAGCCACCAACAGGGTTTTTCATAAAGAAGAAGTTCTGAGGGTCAAACAAAGACTTGGTAATGGCAATAGCCTTGCCAGTCTCACGAGTGAAGGCTGCAATGGCGTTAGATACTTTGCCTATGCCTTCGATGATTGGATCAATAGTGCTAGACCCTGAAGCAGTCTTGAGTGCATCGACAAAGCCTTTACCAATAGTCTCTTTAGCATTGTTAGCCGCTACTTGTAACTTGGCTAGTTCACCTGCATAAGTACTTGCTGCAAGTGATGCCTGTCCTGCGAAGAGAACATTGAGGCGTTGCTGGATCTCTTCGAATGAGGATGAAGTAAGTTCTGCCTTGCTGAGTCCTACGCCCAATCGGCCTAGTGCTTGATTCTGTCCTAGGTAAGCCTTCTGTAGGCTCTGTGAGACTTGAGTAAGACTCTTACCTGTACCAGCTGAGATGTCTAATGCAAGGTTAAGTAATTCTTGAGACTTAGTAACTGACAAAGTGGCTCGAAGGAATCTATCCATAGCCGGACGAAGTTCATCATCCAGCACACCTGTCTGTTGCTCTAGGCGCGAGATGTAGCCATTGACCGTTGCTGCGTTACTGCCGAAAGCCAGACCCAGGTTGTTAAGTGTCTGTCCTAATGCTCTAGCTGCCTTGTCATCTTCTGCAAATGCTTTGACTGCTCGACCAATGCCACGGACACCGAAAGCAACACCTAAAGTTGCAGCAAGTCCTTTAACACTTCTGCTTAGTTTTGCAGTGGCTTGATCTGCTTTCTTGAAAGCCTTTGCTCCAACAAACTCAGCGGCTATGTCAATTCTTACATCTGCCGCCATTATCGCACTCTCCGTTTTTCAAACTCAATCTTTGATTTTTGAATAGCTTTGACTACAGCTGCGTTAGCCTTGCCTTGATCTTCTGCCCATGCACGAAAGATTGCACGGCCTTTCAATTTGCGAGAAGCGCGACCTGCTTGACCTGCTGCTCTTGAATAAGCATTAACTATCTGGCCTGTTTGATTCATTGAGTCAATAAACTGTTGACCAGCGTTAGGGTTATTGCTCATGGATTGACCCTTGTTACCAGAGCGAGTCATCTTGCCATAATTCTCATGACGAGGAGCAACTACTCTAGACATAGGAGCTTGTGGTCTGCCTTGTGGATTAACGCGGCCAGCAGTCTCATAGATAGATCCAGAGATAGAAGCATTGACAATGCGAGCCAATGATCTAAATCCTTTGCGATTAGGCTTTGATGGTGTTGTCTTATACCCAATGCCACGCTTGGCTTCAGATGATGACCAAACTCGATTAGACCATGCACCGTTTTGATTGCTGTTAGCCCAACCACTTAAAGGTGCTGTGCTAGGAATAAAGCCACGCGCCTTAGTAGTAATTGGCTTAAGGATTCCAGCAATTTCCTTTTGAGTATTCTTAGCCAGATCAGGTGTGAACTTCTTCAAGGCTTTACGGAGTTCAACCGCGCCTTTTAATTCTGTTGGCATCGTTGACCTCCTTCGCTTCATCCTTGAGACCCTGTAACAATGCCTCAAGCATTGTCGGATCTAGCTCTAATAAGTGCTGTGGCGCAATCCCCAACCTAATGCTCAAGCGAGCAATTAGATAGGTGAATGGAAGATCGCGCTTTAAGCTAAAGGGTCAGAGTCCAACACTTCCACGCTGCGAAGCGTGTCAATGAACTCCAGCCCAAACGGCTTAACAGTTTCACCTGACCTGCGTACTATTTCCCACGACAACCAGAAGAGCATTGACTGCATCTCGTCTTCACGAAAGGCACGATGAAAACCTTTTTTGTGATGTAGCTCAAATGAGTATTCCACGCTAGGCGTGATGTCACCGATTAACTCACTTCCATCTGTACGAACGATCTTTAGTTTTGCCATGGTTTGCCCCTTTGTTAGTTGTTTAGAATGTGCCTGAAGTTGCTACTGCAATAGTTGAGTTAGCAGTAAATGTAATGCTTTGCATTCCGATGTCACCAACAGCACCATTGATGTCTGTTGTGTTGTTGATCAACAGTGAGACAGTGTACAGAGGGTTTGTCGCTGAGACTGCTGTCCCCTTTGTCTGTAGGAATACTGCTGTAACTGTTGTTCCCCATGCAGCCTGAAGTGTCGCGTTGACATTGGCTGCTGCTGCGTCTGATAAGAAGTCGATTGTTACAGTAGATGATTCCAAGCCCTTAACGAACTTGTGTGATGAATCACCCATTGCAGTTACTTCAAGTTCATCGAATACGCGGTTAAGTGTTACTGCTGTGACATGGTCTGAAAGATCAACAGAGTTAATCTTCACGCCCACATTGTTATTTAGAAATACAGCCATGAGATTATTCCTCTTCTTTCTTTGTAGTTGCTGGCTTTGCTGTTGTTGGTGCTACCTGCCCGATCTTGATCAAGAAGGCTTCGTTTTCTTTTTCCCACTCGGACATATTAACTCCAACTCGTAAGGATATTGACGGACATCTCGCAGCTGAGAAGGTCTCCCGAAGCAGCATTGAGAACGCTAGGTGCGCTGATCGCGCTTACATTATAGGTCAAAGATGAATCTGCGAGCTTAGCGAACACGCTACAAACAGTATCTTCTATGCCGTTAAGATTGCCTTCATTGTCAAACAAAGGCACTGTCATGATGATCTTGAAATTGGCCGTTGGGCTAATAGTGATGTGTTGATTATTGTTAGGGGTCAGATAAGGATCATCTGGAGTAACGATAACTGAATTGGCTAAAACTGTGGCTGGAGGGAATGCAAAGACTTGATATTTACTATCGTCTTGAAGAGCCTCGGCTAGTGTCGTTCTAAGTAGTGTGATGGCAACTGTCATTATCCCACCATCGAATTAGGACTTAGTGCGTGGGCGATCAATCCTCGCACCTTAGCGAGAAGCTGTGCGCTCATTCGGTAAGGGCTTGGCTGGAAATCGACAGCATTACTGCCTGAAAGGGTGGCGGTAGATGCTTGCCATATCTCAACAGATACCATCAAACTTGCTTGAATTACTGCTGCATCGGTAGTCCAGTCAACATTGGTTGCACCTGCTACCTGACCTAATGGAGCAACTGCATGCTTTACTGTTGCTGTTGGGCTACCAGTTACAGCGAATGTTATTGAATCTTCACCGACTGCTGTTAGTGTCTTTGTGCCGTTGAATGGTGAACCATTACCGGTGATCACTACCGACTGGCCTACATAAAACACATCTTGGATCTCTGTGTCAAAGTACAAAGTGCCTTCAGTAGTTGTGTTGCTTTGTAGGGAATTGAATTGATAGTTATTCCATAGCATCGGCAGAAGAACTGCATCGGATGCATCACAAACAGATTGAAGGGTCGCGTCTGGATACAAGGTACCCACGCCAAGAGTGCTTCTCAAAGAAGCAACGGTTGTGACTGACATTTCAATCCTTTCTAAAGACCCTGAGGGGCAGAAGGGCACTGCCCCTCAGAGCGACTTAGTAACCTATTAAGTTAGGTTGAACTTGCGAACGCCCTTACCTGACTTAGCAAGGTAAACTGCTAAATAGCCGTAAAGGTTGATCTCAATTTCGCCAGATGTTAATACATTAACACGAAGTTGTGTTTGTGGTGATTCCCAAACATACACTGATGATGGAGCAACCAAGTATGCTGAGTTATCGACTACGCCTGAAGTTGTGATGTTGTGATCTACGATCAAGTCAGTTCCAAGAACGTTTCCGCGAACAGATGTTGCTACTGCTGTACCTGATGCGTTGTATGTTGCGCCTTGTGCTGAGTAGAGTGCGCGACCTGTTGTGTCTGCGTATCCTGTGATAGCAGCCCATTGGTCAGTTGAAGCAACTAGCTTGTTAGCAAAATCTCCGCCTGTACCCTTGTATGCTGCTGCACCTTCTACAGATATGAATGACTGTAGTCCTGCTGCTGTCGCTGCTGTTGCTGCGGCTGTTGTACCTGAACCAAAAAACTCTGCTAGAAGTGCTGCATCTGTTGCCTTCTCGTATGCCTTGCGAAGTTCAACCATCATTAGTTCCATGAACGCAGGTGATGAACGATCTACAAGCTCGAATGATACGCGCTGTAGTCCTGAGAACTTGTTAACGTTGACTGTGTCGAATGCAGATGTCATGCCTGTTTCTGATGGTGCTGCACCTTCGTTTGTGTCTGCAACTGTTGGTGCAGTGTCTGCTGAAGCAGCGTTTGTATAAAGGCGTGGAACTGTGAAGCTCATGCCGTTATCGATTAGTGCTGCACGTGTTGATGCTTCGAACGCTGGACGACCTGTAAAGGTGTCAGTGATAAAAGTGTTTAGGTGTGGTGCAAGTGTAAGGCCTGTGTTTGTTGATGTTGAGTCATCCGCTGCGCGAACTACGCGACGAGCTTCGTCATCACCAAGTGCTGCCTTGATGTTGGCTTCTAGGTACTGCGCTGATGTGATTGGTGCAATGCGCTCACGCACAAATGTAGTTGCAGTAACAACAGGACGAGCAGCTTCAACTGCTGCTGCCTCTACTGGTGCTGCAACTGTCTCTGGAGTATTCTCCACAGCTGTCTCGCTTTCTGTTGGTTGGATTTCTTCTACTGCTTCTGGAGTGTCCTCAGCAGCTACATCGGTAACTTGAGCCGACTTAAATGCTGGCTCTGTTACCAAACTTACTTCTAGCAACTTGGCAGCGGATACAAACATCACATTGCCCTTCTGCTTTGACTTGATTACTTCTACTCCTACAGACAGGCCAGACTGCAAGCCTTCTTCTGCAAGGATTAGAGCTTCTGATCCACGGTTAGATCGTGAAACTTTAAATGATGCATAGATGCCATCTTCTTGCTCGATAAACTGTGTTGCTTTACCGAGAGGCTGACGAGCATCGTGTTGGTTTAGTAACTTGACAGTCTTAGCATCTTCTGGAAGTGCGATTGCGCCCTTCTCGAATACAACCTTACCTGCTGAAGTGTTACCGACTTCGCCTGTTCCTGCTGGAACGATCTTGCCTGAGATTAAGCGTTCCTCAACATTGGCAATAAGTCCAGAGGTAAAAGTAATTACCTGATTTTCCATTATTCGATTCCTTCACTTCCGTTAGGTGTTAAATCTTCCATCTCCATTGCTTGCTCAACTGTGATCAAGCCAAGAGATAGCATCTTCTCAATTACTAACAAGCGTTCCATTGGCTCTGTTGCTAGGAATGAAGAATCCACATCGAACTTAACTGCATTACCTCTAGCAGTAATGTCATCCATTGAGAGACGATCCTCGATAGCACAGACATAAGGAGCCAGGGTTAGAGAGTAAAATTGTTTTCTTTCGTCAAGCACATTGGCATAAGTCATGCTGTTGTTGGCTTCTGCTGATAACAGATAAGCAGGTACATTGCACAAGCGAGCAATTTCAGTAGCCAAGAATTGTTGTGCTTCGTCATACATCATGTCTTTAGGTGAGAATGATGTTGGCTGATATTCAAGAGTAGATGTTAGGTAAGCAGTAGCGCGATTTTGTCTAGCGTTCTTCCATGATGCAAGTAATCCTGCAACTTCTTTAGGATCAAGGTCGGCACCGTTATTCCTCAACACGCCCGACGGCATCGGAGTGCTTGCTGCAATAACTGCTGCTTTGCGAAGATCAACAGCAGCTCTAATTGTTTCAGATCCGCGTTCTAAGATGCCTTCATCAAATGCTTGGAATGTAACAATAGATCCAAGACCTGACATTGGTACTGCAACAGCATCTATAAAGTATTGAGTGATTTCCATGCCATAAAGATCAGTGTTAAATGTAACCTTGACATTAGGAATCCACTTAAACCGAGCAGGCCGTCCATCCTCTGCATACAATTCTGTAACTTGCCAGTAAGCCACGCCGTACATCATTAGTGAATCAACAGTCCATGCCATTGTTATTGATCGAGGCTGATTTATTGCTGGTTGATCACACCAGATTGGATTGCCTAATTGTTCACCTGTTGACTTACGGTAAAGATTAAGTGGCAGACCGCCAATAACACCAGAGATAAGATTGCGGCATCGAGCTACTGAAGGGACTGACATTGCCTCATTGCGTTGAACGCGAGGCAATACATAATTGAATAGCGAGTTAAGATTCTCGCCCATAATAGTAGGGGCGTACTGCGCTGTAAGCGATGTCTTATTAGGAGTGGTTGCTTGTGTTTTGCGAAATAGACCCATAGTCATAAAGTGTAGCATTTGTCAAGTAAATAGACAACACGCCACGAAGTGTCTAGGTATAAATCTGAGGCTTAGGCTGAGGGATCATTAACTTAGATACGACCATGGCAAGGCCAATAGGTGCTGAGATGTCACCTGCTGACTTTCGCTTAATGATGCGCCATGCAGAATCGTTGACTTTAGCGGCACAGTTATTCATCTGCTGAATCAGTTCTGCCTGCCCATTGTGAACGACTCGATGATTGACCAAGCCTTCTAATAGATCGCCACAGGCTTTGTAAAACTGCTGGCCTGAGACATCCTCGACCATAACTCCAGAATTAGACAAGCGATCTGCAATAGTCTGTGTGGCGTACTTGTCAAAGCAGACTAGGCGAGGCCGATATATGTCGCACCATGACTTTATACTAGCTGCCATCTTTAGTTCATCCACAGCGACCTGTGAGCTGTAAGTCTCTAAGATTCCAATGCCAATCCTCCCATCTGGCAATAATTGTCCAGCAACAAGTGAGCCGTTACGCCTTGAAGGGCTAACATCAAAGCCGAATACTGTATAAGCACCAACTGACATCTCTAAGGTGCTATCGCTAGTTTCTTCCAGCACTCCATGAGGCCAAGGGCTACTTAATGAGTCGATCCATTGACATAGTGTTTCAGTCCGAGTATTTTCAATAGGAGAAGTAGCGATCGCCTCTTCAATCGCTTCCTCCGTGATTGTGTACCCCAGTGAGGGGTTAGCCAGAGCCCATGCATTGCGATCGTCTATCTTGCAGTACTGCGGTGCTGAGTACTCATAGAATCCGAATGACTTGGGAGGGTAGTCGATGGCTCGTTCCCGTAAGTCATTGAGTACAGTGCTGAAAGCATCTCCCGCATTTGAGGTAAGAAGTGTCTGACTGTTTGCATGGGCTCTAGTTGTAGGAGTAGCAGCTCTGAATCCATCTTCTGTGATCTCTCGGATTTCGTCAATGTAGAGCAGTCCGTTGACGGATCTGCCGCGACTTCCATCTCGAGTTGCTGCAACAACATCAAGCCTTGCTCCAGAGAGCATCTCAATGCTTTCAGTGCCGTTGGCGTGTCTGATCTGCTTGACGAATCCTTTGAGGTGGTCATTAGTCTCCAGTAGGTTAGTGATCTGTCTAAAGGTGTCCAGAGCCATGCTTCT
>Ga0181359_1000194_pt1 | contig 12773 bp, 19 predicted proteins | sample Fa13VDMM15SD_FD_141229 | JGI IMG/M metagenome (GOLD analysis project Ga0181359, IMG submission 141229) | Freshwater viral communities from Lake Michigan, USA - Fa13.VD.MM15.S.D | ecosystem: Environmental > Aquatic > Freshwater > Lake | place: USA: Michigan | collected 2013-09-24 | reverse complement strand
AAATCCTGATTCTCTGTACACTATAAACAGGGAATCAGCCTGGTCACGCTGGAGAAGGGGTTATGAACTTGCAACAGCAACAACACATAACAACGATTACAGTTATCAATTTCGTTACAACATTCCAAACGCCACAACAAGCGGCAATCCTTCCCCTGTAATTTCAGGTGCTTTTGTTGGTTATCCAACATCCAATAAAGAGCTTGGGATGCATTGGGCTATATGGCGTTATGCAGGTTCTGTACGGTGCGATAAACTAACCGATCCCGTCAGTACACAAAAACTGTTCATTGAATCGGTCACAGAAGATGCAAACTATTGGTATGTAAAGCTCGCTGGCACCTGGAGCCCTTCTAACCCACTTCCCGCACCTTTTTACATTCCAGTTCCAGGGGAACCTGACGGTTTAAAACCTGCCAATACAGAGATTTTTGAGGATCGTATTGTTGCAGTAGATGGGGACATTATCAACAAAAACACAATCAACCCAGCAACACAAAGAAGGTATGGCTATGTACAAGCTGTTGTTGTTGCTATCAATCAGAATACGGGTGTTCTGACATTCAAAAAAGCTGGCTCTGTGCAGGTCACTCCAGATGCCGTATTTGTAACACCTTCCCCTGTAGGTTTTACACCTGGGCGTTACTTAATTACTGGTTCGAGGTACAGCTGCACCTGTCAAGATTTTACGCGTAGAGACTACTCCTTTGCTGCTACTGCCGGTGAAAGCAATAAAAAGCAATTTCCACGCACAGGTATTTCAAGTATCAAGCCAGGTCGTTTTGAATTAACAAAAAGAGATGGAATCCTTGATAACAATGCGATGACGCGCGTAGATCAAAATAGGGCTCTCGAAGTTATTTCTCCAGAAGGTTTTGAGCTTGGCTACGAAGTAACTGAGGGTTGGAAGCACAAAATCAACCCGAGATAACCCTGGCGTTTACAGGGAGTTTGGATCTACTTATACAAGGAGCACAAAGAATATGGCTGTGACAGGTTCCAAGGCTGATGGAATGCCGGCTTATAACGATTACGCATCAATCACGGAGTTTACCGATAAAGATTCAATTGAACAGATTACGATTACAGCAGTTGAAGATTCATGGCAACCGTTACTAGATGAACTTAGGTATTGCAAGCACATTTATGCCATCAAGTTTAAAGATCAAGTCTTCCCCCCAGAACCATCTGACTTTCCTGTTGGCATTGGAAGTATGACGGCATGGGAACAAGAACTTGTTTTAAAAGCACAAAAAGAACAACAAAGCCTGCGTGAATTTAATGAAACAAAAAGAGCGCTATCAAAAATGGATGTACCGCCTTATAACTGTCAATCGCCAATGATTTTTCCAATGCTTCAACGTTTATTTAACTTTGCAACTGATCGCATTGAAATTCAAAACTTTACAATGTTTGATAAGAATGGTCTGCCTTACACGCCATAAAAAAGCTCTGCAAAATGCAGAGCCTTCACACATCGTTTGATGCGGTTATGCGGCAACAGGCATCATGCCGTTCTTTGTAAGGTGCCGTCTGACTGCTGATACATTCCAACGGTAGCTATCCCTGGAACGAGTCTCCGGAAATGCGGCGTAGTGTGGACCCAGCTTCAGGGTGCCGTCGTCGCGGTACTTGAAGAGCGTCTTGCGGTCGATTCCAAGGAGTTCTTCAAGTTGCTGAGCAGAGACCCAGCCAGGGTGCTTAGCCATTGGTTTGGCAGTCGTTACTCATACAACTTACCGCAAGTCAAGGCGGCGTCAACGGTCTTAAGAAAAGTTTTATCTCTTTGTTGTGCCCGTGAAACTGTATGGGGAAATTAGAATGAATTAACGGCAATCGAAGAGCATGTTTTGCAGCCAGCACGAGCCCCTCGCCCTGCTAGTTGAATTAACACCAAAGCTTGCCAAGAAACGTTTCAGAGAAAGTATATATCAAGCCTGGGACCAAAAATGTGGTTATTGCGGCGAGGCTGCTACGAGTCTTGATCACATTATTCCACGCTTTAAATCTGGTTGCTCTAATCGTCATAACTTAGTTCCAGCCTGTAAAAAATGCAATGCAAACAAAGCATCAAGTGATATGGAGACCTGGTACAAACAACAAGAGTACTTTTCAGAAGATAAGCTGGATAGAATTAAAGCCTGGATGGCTTTGTCCTATCCCAAGGTCATTGATCTAAGAGATTTTAAAGAAGCGTCATGATTCGTTTTAATGTTGTCAATGGTTCCCTACGGCCTGTACTACCAAGTGACGCAACCGCTGACGTAGTAGAAGCAGCAGATACAATTGCGCAACGTTTAAACGCTATCCAAGGCTCTGGTGAAAACTACAAAAGTTTGATGGAGTCGCTTGATCAAGCACTTCAAAAAAATAACAGCAACGCAAGAGATTCAATTGATGACGTAACCGTAAAAGAAATTGAAGACTTTTACGTCACGGCAACAGGATTAAAACCCTGGGATTCCAGTAAACAAGGGGTCGACATAAATAAGTTTGATGCAAAGTTCTATTCAAAGCAGGTACCTGATTCGGTCGCAAAATGGAATGAAGCCTCAAAAGCTGTTTCTTTTGCCGGTGCAAAGATTCCAGATATTGATGTAACCAAAAAGTATTTAGATCTTGATTCTTTTCTTCATGCTGATTACACCTTTGTTGGTGCGCCTAGCGGTAAGTTAGGCAAACCAAGAGACCTGGAACAATACCAAGAAACCCTTCGTGCTCCTACAAATCAAGAACGTCAAGTACTCAGGGAGACGCTTCTTGGTACATCCACAGATAAACCACAGTCATTGGTTGAGCTTGCGACACAAGGCATTGTTGACAGCGCAAGGGGAACAAGTCTTTGGCGCTTTGTCAGCAGACGCCTTAAAGCAGACAATGGATGAATATGCAAAAGCACTGAAAGATCAGCAGATGTTTGATCTCTTTCAAGGCATGGGTGTGCCCAATATTAATAACATGAAACAGGACATCAAGAATGCGATTCTTGGTGACATGGGTGCAGGGGGCTTTCTTGGGTTTGGTTCCGAAAGCCTAGACAAGAGTCTTGGAATTGGCTCATCTGTTCAATACAACTGGCAAAAATGGTTTGACGAGACTCTCTCCAAGCGATATGAAGAGATGTCGCAGATCACGACACCGGAAGAAGCAAAAGAGGCCTATGAAGTTGACAAGGCATTTGCACAGTCTTTTGTGCAAGATTATTTAAAGCCTCGTTTTGATAACTCAAAGTCCATTTCTGAATTCATCAGCTATATGGACGTCAAAGAAGATGAGCAAAACGTTTTGCAGACGCAGTTAGTATCTAGTGCACTTAAGGACTTTTCAAAACAACAAGCACAAGCATTCATTAATCAGTTGGGCGGTCAACCCCTTCAAAGAGAATTTGATCCCAACTTTTATTGGAATCCAGAATTACTGAGTGGCACAGATGTCACAGACAAGAAAGCGCTTTATGAACAACAAAAAGAAGCAGTCCAAAGCGCCTGGGACACACGCAATAGTGATGCCGCAGTAAAAGATGGTAAGCCATGGTCACAACTTGCTTATGAATATGGCATTGATCTAGAGAATAAAAATGATTTTGCCCGCTTACATTACTCAGTACTTGGTAAGGACAAAAATTATGATCCGGTTGCTGATACCTATACCAGGCACGATCTTGCCAACTTCATCCAGGGGGATCTAGCTAAAGCTTTGCAAGATAAAAAAACAGAGTTTGGCAATCCTGTTTTTCTTGATTTTGTTACAGCAGAGCAAAAAGCAAAAGAATTTGTTGATGCCTTAAATGTTGCGGATCTACCTGAGGACTTAAAAAACCAACTCAATGATTTAGGTATCGATGAAAACATGGATCCAACAGAAGATGTCAAAGAAGGTTTGATGGGTATCTTACGTACTAATCAAGCCATTGATATTCGAGAGCGCATTAAAGAATTGAATGAACAACGGATCAAACCAACACAAGAAAAATTAGGTTTTGGTTACATCCAGAGAGATGAGGATGAAAAGGTAAAAGCACCTACAGGGGGCAGTGCACTGTTCAACATCAGAACGCAGGCTATAGCGGAAGTGAATCAGAGTTTTACACTGAGTTTTTTCCAGATGCTACTGAAGAAGATAAAAATCTTTCAGCATCGGATGTAGGTAAAGCAAGTACGGCAAAAGGAGCGCAAGAACTCTTGGGATTTAGTATGCCAGATTTTTCAGATCCTTTTGCTGCTATGGGCTCTCTTGATAAAATGATGGCAGATGATTCAACAAAGAAAAAAGAAACATATACACCCACACGTTCACGTTTCTTTGATTACTTCCCAGATGAAGAAGATGAAGGTGCGCCTTCCTATTTTAATATGGGATCAGGCGGTGGCTTTGGATCTCTCTTTGGTTAGTACTAATGGCAGATAAACGCAAGAAAGCTGCTTCTGCAGCAAAGATACATAAAGACTCAATGGAGTGCAATAAACCAAGACGCGATATTCAAGGCGGCAAGAAATCTGTTGTGAAGGCGTGCGAGAACGGTCAAGAAAAGATCGTGCGCTTTGGTGATGCCAATATGGAAATTAAACGCGATAACCCAGAGAGGCGTAAAAATTTCCGTGCAAGACACAATTGTGATGAAAAAAAAAGCAAGTTAACGGCTGGTTACTGGTCATGCAAAGCCTGGTAGCTTGCGTTAAAATCTTACTGTTGTTACCACAACACCATGGCAAAACCCAAATCAACCACAGTCCGACTTGAGTCCAAACCGAAGCGCACCAGGCAAGGGCAGGGCAGAAACTCTTTGCCTAGCCACGGTCGTAAAAAGATGAGGGGCCAAGGTAAATAAAAATTATGTATATTGGGGATAACAATAGTTATCTCCATGTCGGATTTTTCGCGTGCTATTAACCTAATTCGTAAATACGAAGGGTTTAACGAAAAGGCATACGCAGATCCGCACACTGGCGCAGAGCCATACACCATCGGGTTTGGAACCCAGTTCTATCCCGATGGTTCTCCCGTCAAGCAAGGTCAGCGTTGCAGCCAGGAGAAGGCTCTTGAGTACCTTTTCCATGAGGTCAGCGTCATTGAGTCCCAGCTCCAGCGGCAGAACCTTGGGCTTGACGACAACATGCGCCAGGCTTTAGTATCGTTCATTCATTCCGTTGGTTGGGAGTCCTTCTTGTACAGCCACATCATTGATCATGTGGAAGCAGAGGATTTTGCTAGTGCCACCACGGAGATGAGCCGTTGGATCTTTGATCAAAACCATAAGGTTGTTGGCGGTCTCCTGGAACGCAGAAGAGAAGAGATGGGTCTTTTTCTCCGTGATGTAGACACCAGCCCTTGGGCATCAACAGAAGTCTTGTTGACCGCTTTCCGTAATTACAGTGCTGCTCCCCACGAAGTACGCGCAATACGTGCTTTGGAGGAACGCATCAATCCTTACATCCTGTCTGAGTTTGCCAACAGTTTTCGTATTGACGACGACCTATGGCAGGACTTTGCCGATGAGTCCGTCGATCTGATATTCAACGGCTAGCATTAGAATAATTGCAACTAGCAAATGCAGAGTGGAATGGAGCGTTCGGTCGAGCCACGGGAGTTTGAACTTCCTCTTGAGCTTCAATTTGCCATGCGCAAAGCTGAACTCCAGTCCGAGGAGATGACTTGGGAAGAGTTGCGTTTTGCTTTGTTAAGTCTTTACCATCAACGTTTGATGGAGTGGCATGCCATCAGAGACATCATGGCGTCAGAAAACATTGAGATCGACTGGGACCATCCAACCGATCTTGAGTTAGCAGAACTCGCCGCCGCCTGTGGATATCGAGACGACGACGAGGATGATGACGATGAACTTCAGCCCTTCTGAGCTTCGTCAAGTTGAATGAGGCGGTCCAGATACCACTGAGCTTTCTTCAGTGATTCTGTACCGCCTTTGTGGCGTTCACGCCAGGTGTACTTTAAATTATTACCTTTGCAGTAACCACGGAATTCTTCGGCGGTTAAAGCTGCTTCAATGGCTTCAATGCACTCAATGCCACCATCCGTGTAGTGAGCAGGGTGATTGACCACATCCTCTTGGACCACAGGAGGCTTTTCTTTGGTGGCCCAGGGTACTGGGCAAACACCTCCAGGACAATCACTCACTTTTTCTACCGGAGCAAACCACGTCGTTTTGCTGACAGCATCTGTTCCCTCTCGTCCGGTTCCTCCAGTTCCAACACCAGAGTCCTTGGTTTTGGAGATGCTCCCATCGCCAAACCCTGCTCCATTGAGGGGATATAGCCCGTCATTCCAGGCCGTTGTCCCTCGAGATTCAACGGATTCCTTTCTAGCCCCTGCTCGCATGCTACTAGACCGCGATTGTACATGTCATACAATGGTACATCATTTTGTTCATTGTCGAGAGGTGCGCCAAAATCTTCTTCGTCAAGACAGCGGCACTTTACTTCGTCTTGCACAAATGCGTCTAAGAAACCTGCGGCGGAATGCATCACGGCTTTAATCGATTTAGTCCTTTTACAATAATAGGATGGCTAACCGATTTAGACCTACTTACGATCCAGGGATTGACTCTGGCACTTCTGGGGCTGAGGTATCAGATCTTAATCCGGAACAGGCATATGACACTGATTTGCGACGCATTGATGAAGATGCCCGTGGCTCTACCGCATCCGTTAATCGTCAGCAAGGGCGTGTAGCTAAATTCATGCGTGCTGCCAAAACGGCAGGCGAATATCAAAAACGCAACTTAGTGCGTGAACCAACCAGTGCAACGGCAGGTGATTCGGGTGGGCGTGCCGGATCTATTGGCTACGCCCGTAAACCCAAAGAGCAGTTTGGTAGACCTTTTGGTTAGACCTGAGAAAAGACTACGTTGTTTGGTTGGTCTTGGTACTTACCCTTCCGGTCTTGGTACGTGGTATGACAAGGATTACCACGATAGAACAGCAGTTGCGTGATCCCTTCGTTCGCGTAGATGCGATTGAAGAGCCCAGTGCAATTACTGATTTCAAGCGTTAGGTAACCTTCCCATCCACTTTCAGCTGGCGTAATGTTGACCAGGATACCTGAACGTGCGTAAGTAGATTTACCTACGGCAACGACGGTGACATCACGAGGAAGCTTCAGACGTTCTTGGGCAACGCCAAGACAATATCCATACGGAGGAAGCAAGAAGTACTGACCGCGTTCATCCTCCAGGAGGTCAGCAGGCTTCAGGATGTCGGGATCAAAGTTCTTTGGATCGCAATCACCAGCTTGTACCTTGCCAAAGATCAGGCATTGCGCAGGAGACAAACGGATGTCATAGCCGTAAGAGCTAAGGCCATAACTAAGAAGCTTGCGTCCATCTTCTTTGTTGACCAAATGATCCACAAAGGGTTCGATCATCTGGTCGTCTTCCGCCAGTTGCTTGATCTCCCAGTCGGCCAGGACGCTCATAAATCCCTGTAATCGTCCTTCAGTCTACAGAGATTACACAAGAAGGTGTCCGCGTTCCCCATAAATTTTTACGAAAGAATCCACGGCATCACCCGAGGAATCCTGTGGCGGCAAGTACACAAGAAATGAGGTGCATGTGCGCTTCCTGTTTACCTCTCCGTCTTTGTGACACATGACATAAGGTGCACTTCGTAAAATGCACATCGGGAACTTAAAGATCTTGGGCTCGTAACGAATCATGTCAGGGCAATTGCTGAAATAAAGACCTTGCTCTATTTCTTTTGCAAGCCACGCATGGTACAAACGGCATGGGACGATGTCAGGGTCAAAGAAGAAGCCCTTGTCATCTTCCATTTTTCATGCTTTTGATCCCAGAAGTAAGCACCCGCTGGTGGAAACAAATAACAACTCCCGTACCACTGCTGGGCATTTAACCCATCATCCGTTGGTGTGTAATAGTTCTCTGCTTCGATATACTCATTGGCAACCTTAGAACTAGCTACATCAAGTGTGATGCCACCCAACAGCTCGTTGGCAGCAAGTACCAAGTCTTTATTGGTGATTAGCTCGACACCTTCATTGCGAGCCGCAACGCCACGTACGCCTTTTTCAGCCATTACTCTGCAGCCTTGTTGTAATTAATCTCGAAATAACGCATGCCTTCGTCATCATTGATGATATAACCAGCTTTTTCCGTTGGATCAATCTTTTGTGCAGCTCCAAGGATGCGCCTAAAAGTCTCAGCTAGATCACCATCGTTATTCCGCTCGCAATCTTCTTGTGCTGCATGGATCTCCTTCAAAGTCCAAAAGAACATAGAGCGTTCTTTGTTGCGTGGTTGGAACACCATGACACCTGGACCTTCAACCTCCCACATCTTGCAGTATTGTTCGCCCATATCACCAAGAATTAACTTGATGGTTGCATCAAGCATCTTGGCTTTCTTCTCATCAAGCTCTGGCCCAATCACAGAAGCAATCAGTTTTTCACGTCGATCCATCTTTCAGCAATCCTTGGCGGTGTAATGATTCCAGAAGCTTAGGCGTTGGTTGGTACAGTACAACCAATTTGCCTAGAACTCCACGTTTTTTGACAAGCTTTCCGTTTTCATCCCTTACCTTATCAAATTCTCCAGACCGGATAAGGTATTCGGCTACGCAACGTAACCTTCGTTTCAAAGGCAACTCTGCTTGCGGAAACTTACCACAGATTGTATCTGCGCTCAGATCATGGAACGCAAGACGTAATCGATTGGCAAGTGTCATGCCAGAGTTGGCGTCCTCTTCTTCGTAATTTTTTAAGTTTTCTAGGTACCTGCGCAGGCAGCCATCATCGAATGATCCACTGGGTGGCAAGAAGGTCCACTTGTCTGATCAAAGATTCAGGCAGCATCTCTTCATGGTTCTCAACCGTTACAGAACCAAGATCAATTCCCTGGAAACGATGAGCCATTACTCAAGGAAGCCTCGCTTGTTTTTGTATTGGTCATAATGTGCCCGTAGATTTTTTAAATCAAGGTTTTCGTTTTTGGCAAAGGATTGAATCAGTCGATTCCAGGGGATCCGCAGGACAGCCTTGCGGTGTACATCAGGAGAAACATTGACATAATGGATGCCTTCTACCCAACCTTTATCTGGGGTTTTTCTTCCGATAGAAATCCAGTTACGGATGGTTTGGTCTGAGACCCCTAGGCGTTTACCACATTCTTCTGTCGAGATGTACTCATCGGCAAAAGCTTCTGGATTTAATGCGTCCGTTTCTCCTGTCGAATAACGGCTGTGCCACATGGAACCAAGGATATTCTTGATTCCTTTTAGCTCGTATGCAATATCCTCTAGGCTTTTGCGTAGTCCGTACTGCATACTGCACATCCTTTGTTTATATGTTAGTCTTTGGGAAAACAATTTGCGACCATGGAAGAGCAGATTCCCCCTAGTCAACCGCCTATTTCTTATCCCGTGGAAGGACAAATGACGCTGGAAGGGCAAATTACGCCTGAGATGCTTGCTCAGATGAAAGCTAGGGCACGTGAGCTTGCTATCCAACAAACCATGGCACAGCAAGCAGCAATTCCACCACAGCAACCTCAGGTTATTTATGTGCGTCGCAATTTAACAGTCGCCGAAATCCTGTTGGTTATTTTGCTTTCCTGTGGAATTGTCACAGGAATTCAATGGGGATGGAATGTTGTAACAAATGTTTTACCACGTCTTGAGATTAAGGTGCGCTAAATAAGCCGATCTATAATAAAGGAAAGAATTGCGCAGTAGATAGGTGGCAAACCGCCGTATTACCGAATTTCCTGCAATTGCAGCGAACGAGATTGTAGACCAGGATGTCATGACCCTGGTCCACGTTTTTGAAGCGGATCCTTCACTGCGCAATAAAAAAATTACTTTTTCTGGTTTTAAAGACTATTTAGATGTTTATTATGTAGCCAGCAGCGGTGCTGTAATCAGTGGAAATGTCACTATTACAGGGTTAACTGTAAATGGAAATGCTAGTTTTAACACGGTAGCTGCGTCTGGGCTTAGCACGTTTAGTGGTATTGTTGTTCAAAATAATGCCACCATCAGCGGCATCGTCAGTGGAGACACCTTAACTGGTACCTATTTACAGGGTAGCTTGCTTAACGCAGGAACAGGTACATTTAACACACTGGCCACAGGAGCTACAGCATCTTTTTCTACGGGTAATTTTACAAGTCTTACAGGCACCACAACAAGTGGTGTTAACACGTTTTTTACAAACGCTACTTTTACAAACGTAACAGGCGTTACCTTCACGGGTACAACTGTAGCCGCTATCACTGGCACATTCCAAACTCTTTCTACGCCTGTTTTAAACATCAGCGGAAACCTTTCCGTTGCTAGTGGATTAACGGTAACGGGAACGGCACAATTTACGTCCGGTGTTCAAGTAACAGGCACGTTATCTGGCACAACGGTAACAGGTACAGCGGCAAGATTCACTACTGTTACTGGTGTTACAGGCGTATTCACGACAACTCTTTCTGGCGAAACTATTACAGGCACCGCTGTACAAGCAACTTCTATTACAGGCGCAACAGGTACATTTACAACTAGAGTTTCAGGGGCACTTGTTACTGGAAACACGGGCTCTTTTGGAAACGTAAGTGGTATTTCAGGTGTATTTACTCAGTTCCTTTCGGGTGCTGTAATTACCGGTGATGCTGGTTGTTTTACAGCTATTACTGGTATATCTGGGGTATTTACCAATTTATCTGGTGCTACTGTTACTGGAGATTCTGTTAACGCCACTCATATTACTGGTGTATCTGGTGTTTTTACCAGTCGCATTTCAGGCACAACAGTTACTGGCAACACCGGCCAATTTACAACGGTCACTGGTGACACGGTTGTAGGAACAACAAGTATTTCTGGCGCAACAATCACAGGAAATGCGGGACAATTTACAACTGTTACAGGCATTACAGTTATTGGCACAACTAGTGTTTCTGGTTTAACCGTTACAGGAAATACAGTACTTGCCACAAATTTAACCGGTCAAGTAGGAACATTTACAACAAGTGTTTCAGGTGCAACAATTACAGGTGTTACGGTTGAAGCGGTTACTACCAATGCAACAACTGGTAACTTTACATCGTTAACAGGAACAACAACCACAGGCGTAACCGCAACATTCACAACTGTTTCTGGTGCCACAGTCACTGGTGCAACCGGTAGGTTTACTGATATCACCGGCAGCACACTCAGAGTAACAACACCTTCTGGCGCAACACCTGCTATTGTTTGTTCTGGTGTTGTTTCAGGTAGTACAAGTGGATTTGTAATTCAAGGTCCATTAATTATTCTTCCTTGATTTTCGGTTAAAATAGACAAAAAGAGACAACAAATGAATTACGGAGTTATTAAGGTTGATAGAGTTACCTTTACCGATGCAGGTATTGATAAGAGCGTTACGCTTTCTGGTTTAGTTCAGAATCCTACCTTTAGTGGTAACGTCACCGTCACCGGTACTTTTTCGGGTGTTACCGTAACCGGTACAACTGCCAACTTTACAAGCGGTAATTTTACTAATATTAGTGGTGGTATTCACACTATTACATCGGGTGTATTTGCGGCAGGTAGTGCGACAAACCCTTCGATCACATTTACTGGCAACATTAACACCGGCGTTTACTCCCCCGGCACAAACCAAATAGCCATCTCAACTAGTGGCACAGGGCGGTTGTTTATTGGCCCAAATGGCAATATGGAAATCATCTCAACAGCAAGTGTTCCACTCCAAGTATCAGCATCTTTTCCACGCATTAGATTAAACGATTCTGACGGAACAAATTTAACCGCTGACTTTGGCACAAACAACGGTATAACTTTTATTGACTCTCGCAACGACACTGCCAACGGCGCCATCCTCTTTCGTGGACTAGGGGGTGGTATCGCTAGCGAGTACATGCGCCTCGACAGCTCTGGCAGGCTGTTGGTGGGCTCGCCTACAAGCACCAACAATGCAGATACAAATGATAAACAAGCGATTGTTATAACTGGTGGCCTTACTGGCGGACAAAGTATTGTTAGTTACGCTGGTGGCAGCAGCACAGAAACTTGCGCAACAATTGATCTAAAGCGTTCCAGAGGCACTACCGACCAGACCATGACCGCTCATGGTGCAATCACAGGCGGCTGGAAACTAGGTGAGTTGATCTTTAGCGGAACAGACGGGACAAGTTTTTCTCCGGGTGCTTCTATTTCTGCAAGAACGGATGGCTCCGCTTGGACGACTGGTGATACCCCAGGCGTTTTGGTGTTTTCTACAACGGCGGATGGGGAAAGTTCTCCGACGGAAGAGATAAGGATGGCTCCGCTTGGACGACTGGTGATACCCCAGGCGTTTTGGTGTTTTCTACAACGGCGGATGGGGAAAGTTCTCCGACGGAGCGGATGAGGATCGACAGCTCCGGCAGGCTCTTAGTTGGTACGTCTAGTTCTCGTGCTCTTGAGCCATTCGGTATCTCTACTGCCGGATCAAATACTAGTCATGTTTTTGAATCAGTACAAGGCACCCCTGGGTTAACCGGGATCGCTTGCGTAAGCAACTCAGATACGACGGCAGCTTACGGCTCTTACCTCCTTCTCGGACGCACGAGAGGTAGCGCTGTTAGTTCAAATACCATTGTTCAGGATAACGACAATCTTGGCACCATAGGTTTTGCCGGTGCGGACGGAACCGACCTCAGGACCAAAGCAGCAGCAATTTACGCCGAGGTAGACGGCACCCCTGGCGCTAATGATATGCCGGGGCGCCTAGTGTTCTCCACTACTGCGGATGGGGCGAGTTCTCCGACGGAGCGGATGAGGATT
>Ga0181359_1000190_pt1 | contig 12938 bp, 5 predicted proteins | sample Fa13VDMM15SD_FD_141229 | JGI IMG/M metagenome (GOLD analysis project Ga0181359, IMG submission 141229) | Freshwater viral communities from Lake Michigan, USA - Fa13.VD.MM15.S.D | ecosystem: Environmental > Aquatic > Freshwater > Lake | place: USA: Michigan | collected 2013-09-24 | reverse complement strand
TCAAGCGCAGCATATGCCTTACCTTCGTCCTTTGTTTCAAGATATGCCGCAATACCGGCATGGACCGCCGTGCCAACCGTTAGAGCAGGCATCTCAGGTTCCCTGAGCCTGAGGACACGTTTGGCGAAGAAGGATGCAGGAGACTCAAGATACTCATTTAATGCTGACGGGGAGAGCCCGTCATTCGTAAGATAGTTTCGTGTAAGGTCGCAAATTAACTCTGACGCATTTACCGTCGAGTGCATAAGCGGGAGCAGGTCCGCGTCGGGCGTAATAAGATCCAGTCCGTCAGGTATAAGTGTGGATGGTGCCTGATCCTTACCATCTCCCGTCTCACGAGCATACGAAACCGTAAGAGCATCTTTGGCACGGGTGAGCGCAACGTAGAAGAGCCGCACCGCGTCCTCAGCCTGTTTGAGAGCTGCTATAGGAGACGGAATAGTAGCGGCTCGCCCTCCCTTCTCCCACTCACGGGCGGTTGCTGATACAAGGAACACTCGTTCAAACTCCATGCCCTTTGCCTTGTGCGCGGTTATGACCGTAACGAATCCTTCCTTCTGTAGGACGGTTGCCTTCACGCTCTCAAGACCGTGCTCTGCTGCCTTACGAAGTTCATCCATAACCGTGGCAAACGATGCATTCGTGTCTCGACGAACCAATTCCTCGATATGCATGATGAGGCGACGAATGAGAAGCACGTCATCAAGATGCTCACTATGAGAGAGTAAGAAGCTACGGGCACCTGATAGCAGGAGGAGTTTCGATATAAGTTCAAGAGGCGCGAGACGCTGTGTGGTTTCCTGAAGATCTCGTATGATCCCATCGATCTCAGGGAAATGCGCCTGGAGCGCTTCTCGCAACTCGAAATCGCGGGTTTCGCGCAGAAATAGCGCACGGTCCGTAAGTGACTCTTTCCACCACGGCGCAAGGAGACTCTCCCTGAGGGATGGTGTATCAAGGGGGTCCGCAACGGCGTGCATGAGTGCTTGAAGAGCTCGAATAATGGGACGCGAGGAGAGTGACACGTCCCCTGCTCTGAGTGTTGGGATACCTCGTGCGGCGAGATGGTCCGCAAAATGGTCTGCGTTCGCGTTGGTGCGCGCGATAATCGCAATTTCTTCCGGTCGAGTTCCGTTCTTGATGGCTTCCTCAACAAGACCACTGACCTGATCCCGCTCTGCAAGCGGATCGTCAGCCACAAGAAGACGGAGGGAGGCTGATCCGTCTTTTCGATGTGCAGACAGGGTCTTGTGAGCGCCACGATGTGCGGGCATATCACTCGTTAGGGTGTGTGCGGCGTTAAGAATTGGCGCAAGGGAACGGTAGCTTGTCTCAAGCTCGACGACGGTTGTGCGTGGATAGCGTTCGAGGAATTCTCCGAAATGCGATGCGTCTGCACCCTGAAATCGAAATATCGCTTGCTTCTCGTCTCCTACGACAAATAGGTTTGGATGCTCGTCATACGCGAGCGCATCAAGAAGCGCGTGCTGAAGCGCATTTGCGTCCTGATGTTCGTCTGCGAGCACGTACTGATATTGCTCTTGGAGTGTTACTCGGAGTGCCTCGTCTTCAGCGAGACGGTCCGTTACGATACGAAGCACATCAGTGAAATCATAGAGATCCCGCTCGTCTTTGAGTCGATCATACGCCTCTATGAGACGTGCGGCTTCATATACCTTCTCCAGACGACTAATCTTCTTTGCACCCTCGGGTTTTAAATCTCCCTTTTTCCCGTACTTAGAATCACGGGTGTAGTAGTTTGTTTCGTCTGCACGCTGGCGGTCCTCTTCTTCCTTTGCCCAGGCTCGGTACTGCTCGAGCGTGATACGTTCGCGTGCAAGATCGTCCCGTAGACGAGCAAGATCTCGTAAGTAGAAAAACGGGGACTTTGGTGTGCGCAGATGTACAAGCTCCTCGTTCTCAAGGACTTCCCGCCACACGAGGGTTGCCTCAACATCTCCTGCCTGCCGCTTTCCGGCCCATACCGGGAAGAAGTCTGCGTACTGCTCAAGCACATGGTTTGCAAAGCCATGGAAGGTCGAGATGAATACGTCACGGGCAGTCTCTTCTCCTATAAGGCTCGCTAGACGTTGACGCACGGTACGAGCGGCGGACTCCGTAAACGTGAGGACAAGGATGTTCGTCGCGTTTGCCTGCGTCTCTTTGAGAATGTTAGCGATCCGCAGGGTTAGGATGTGCGTCTTCCCGGTGCCCGGGCCTGCGATAACGAGGACCGGACCCTCTACCGTATCCACGGCCACCTTCTGGGCGCTGTCGAGCATCGCGAACGCCTTGTGAAATGCCTGGTCGTCCTTCATACCCCTAGTGTACCTGAAATAGACAAAAGGCCGCATCCGAAGACACGGCCCATTGAAAGAACAATCTATGCGGCAGTCCGAATGAATTCCCACTGAGGATTGAATATGCCTGTCGCGACCCAAGGAAAGAATCCCCAACTTTCGACAAGCTGCTTGGCCTTCTCGAGATGCACTTTATGCTCCTCGTATTCGACCGTATTCGCCTTGCAGTTGCAGTGCCCCATGATGAGGCACTGCGTAGAACCGTTTTCCCGCGCTGAGCGCTCGGCTTCGAGCTTCACGCGGCGCAAGGTCTCCTCCGCGTCCGCCCGTGCCATGCCGGCCAGTATGCCGTCCATACCAGGCGCCGTAATGACATCGACCTCCATAGTACCGAACGTGCGTTTGGCCCACCGCACAGAATCTGTTGAGCAGTGCAGACTGTCGCACGATAGCACCGTAGAGAACGTAACCTTCCCATCGATCATTAGAACCTCCGTGTCTGGGAATCGGCACTATACGCCAGTATTCGTATCAGCTCAAGTTATGTCGTGTAGCGAGTACGAAGCTCCTTCCTTTGCCGCGCATGATCCGGAATCGTTCGCGCTACCTGTGCCCAGAACTTCTCAGAATGGTTGTGTTCCTTCGTGTGGCAGAGCTCGTGCACAACGATGTAGTCTTGCAGTGCCTGAGGAAGATAGACGATACGATAGTTGAAGGAAAGGTTGCCTTTCGCCGAGCAGCTTCCCCATCGGGTCTTCTGATCCCTGATGGAGATGGTGCCGTATGTGAAGCCATAGCGTGTATTGAAATATTGAAGCCGCTCCGCAACGAGGACTCGTGCTAGCTTCCTCGCTTCTTTGTATGCGTTTGAGTTCTTGCGGGGATGCGGGAGTGTTATCTGATCTATGCCTTTTTTAGCAGCTCTTTTCTTGAATTTTTCTTTTGCGATTTCGATCCACTCCTCATGTTTTGCAACGAAAGCTTCAGCAGCTTTTATTGATACCCATCTGGGCATCGTCACGACAACGCGACCGTCGGGATGTACTGTTAGGCCGAGCCGCTTGGCTCGAGTTGAGGTACGCATTTCATATGCTAGATTCATGGTCCAACTATATAAGAGATACAGAAAGGGCGCCTTGCGGCGCCTTTTCTTTAGTAGCTCTTCAAGCGACGAGACTTCTCATGAGTCCTAATCTTTTCAAGAGCCTTCGCTTCGATCTGACGAATACGCTCACGCGTAACACCGAATTCTTTTCCTACCTCCTCAAGCGTGTGATACACGCCATCAAGTAGTCCGTGGCGCATCTCAAGGATCTTACGCTCCTTTGGAGAAAGGTCTTCAAGAATATCGCGAACCTGCTCACCAAGAATGCGCTCGGATGATTCCTGAATAGGAGATGGGATCTTGTCGTCCGCGATAAAGTCGCCAAGCGTTGAACGGTCATCATCATCTGAACCAATCGGGTTCTCAAGCGAGAGCGTGTCCTGATTGATCTTCTCGATCTGGTAGATCTTCTCTACCTCCACACCCATCTCAATAGCGATCTCTTCTGGTTGCGGATCGCGGCCAAGTACCTGTGCGAGACGGCGCGATACCTGCTTGTACTTCGCGATGGTCTCAACCATGTGCACCGGAATGCGGATGGTACGGGACTGGTCAGCAAGCGCACGCGTTATGGCCTGGCGGATCCACCAGGTAGCATAGGTTGAGAACTTGAATCCCTTATTCCAATCGAACTTGTCGACGGCCTTGAAAAGACCGAGGTTCCCTTCCTGAATGAGATCAAGGAGTGTGAGGTCCGGAGAGCGACCCACATACTTCTTTGCGATAGAGACCACGAGACGAAGGTTGGAACGGGCAAGAATATTGCGCGCTTCATCATCCCCACGCTCAATGCGCTGCGCGAGCTCGCGCTCTTCGGACGCGGTTAGAAGCGGGTACTGACCGATCTCGCGAAGATAAATCTGGATAGAGTCGTACGCACCAGAATCGCGGCTCTTTATGTTACGCGTCGCAAGATACTGGTCGGTATCATCTGCAAGCATACCGCCCTCGAGAATATCGATGCCGGCCGTCGTGAAGCGCTCGTAGAGCTCATCGAGGAACATGATGTCATCCTCAACATGGGGGAACTCTTTAAGAATTTCCGAGTACGTAATGTAGCCACGCTCCTTTCCCTTCTGGATCAAGAGATCTGCCTTGTCTACTTTCTGCGCGGCTGCCTTTGCTTTTGCACCCGTTGCCGCTGCACGAACAATGTTCTTGAGCTGCACTTTCTTTGCGGGCTTCTTAGCAACAGTCTTCTTTGTGCTCTTTTTTGGTGCCGTTTTTTTAACCACCTTCTTAGGGGCAGCCTTCTTCACCGCTTTCTTCGGAGCGGACTTCTTCACAACTTTCTTTACAGCCTTCTTGGCTGGCTTCTTGGTGGTAGCCATAGGGGTATATGCCGAACTGGTAATGGAAACACTATGAAAATGAAGAGAGGAGCTTCGCCAATTCTTGGCACTCTTTCCCTGCCTCTTTGATGGTCGCTTCGTCCCGAGACGCCTCAGCAACGCGTAAACGAGCGGTAGCAGCCTGGAGCCGCTCCGCTAAAAGTGCTTTTTCGAACGCGTGAATGAGATCGTCCGCGTCTGTTTCTCCGGGGGCCTCGCCAAAGGCTATTCCTGCCTCAAAGATCATGTCTTCGGGAGGGGGCTCATCCGGGAACGGTACGCCGATAATGCGATTATACTCATTTTCGAGCCTTTTCGCAATGGCATAGTCCGCATAACAAGCGACTACCGCTCGTATTTTGAGAGCATGACGCTCGCTCGCTTTGAGAGGTGCCGGAGGACGTGTATGTACAATCGCTGTTGCCGGAGTCTCTGCCTGTCCTTCTTTGGGAAGACGTAGCAATCCTGCACGGATAGCTTCGGGCGTAGAACCGAGAGAACGTGCTGCGACTCCCACAAAATGCTCCCGCTCCATCGGGCTTTGGATAGCATTGATAAGGGGCAAGACGGTCTTCTCCACCAATATGATAAGACGAAGCGGATCGCGTTCGCTTTCTGAAAGGACTGAGAGGAAGAACTCAACGATGGGCTGTGCATCTTTAATACGACTGGTGAGGTCTTTAGGATCTTCCATCGCAAGGTCTGCGGGATCCTTCCCGACTGGCAACTTCACCGCCTTCACACGCATCCCACTTCGTAGTGCAGCAATGGCGTTCTTCATGGAGGCGTTTAGTCCGGCACGGTCCGAATCAAGCGCGAGCATAAGATTGTCCGCGTACCGCTTTATGAGAGAAAGATGCTGGGGTGTGAGCGCGGTCCCTGAGAGCGCGATGGTATTCGTGAAGCCGATCTGATGAAGATGGAGTAGATCCATCTGTCCTTCAACCAGAAGCGCGAAGCCACGGGTTCGTATGGCATCCTTCGCCTTGTCCATACCGAAGAGGATCTCAGACTTCTTATAGAGATCGGATTCTGGAGAATTCAGATACTTTGCCTGGTCGTTAGGATCGAGCGCACGACCCGTGAAGGCAACAGTCCTTCCGGCGGAGTCCCGTATCGGAAACATGAGGCGATTTCGGAACCGGTCGTACCAAGTTCCCTTCTTCTCATCCGCTTCCTTTACGAGTCCAGCAGAAACGAGTTCTGCGTTCGTGAAGCCCGCCTCGTTTAGCTTCTCGAGTACCATGCGCCACACCTCTGGGGCATATCCGAGGTTCCAGGTCTTGATAGTCTCTTCGGATAATCCGCGTGAGAGCGCATATGCATAGGCACTTCCCTCGAGTTTCTTTCCTTCAAGGAGCGCGTCTGCATACAGTGCTTCGGCGCGTGCTACCGCTTCATAGAGCCGGTCGCGCTTCCCTTTGTCCTCCTTTTGATTTCCGCTGTATACGATCTCGACACCTGCCTTCTCCGCGAGGATCTTGAGTGCTCCTTTAAAGTCCACGCCCTCCATTTTCTGAATGAATTCGAACTGGTCCCCTCCTTGTCCTGAGGAGAAACAATAGTACGTACCACGCTCCACATTCACATAGAAGGATGGGGTCTTCTCCTTGTTGAAGGGAGAGAGGCCCTTATAGTTACGGCCAGACTTCGTGAGCTTCACGTACGGACTTACCACCTCGAGGATCGAGAGCTTGGCCTTTATCTGCTCGACGGTATCCATACTTCCTGGCATTTTACCCTGTATTTCTAGCAATTGCCTGGTACGAATAAAGCCCGCTCTAGAGCGGGCCTTATTCTCTTCAAAACTCTAAAGCTATGCTGTTGCCTGCTCCTCGAGTGCAAGACGCTCAGCGTCTACACGAGCACGTTCAACGGCACGGCGAGCCTGCATCTCAGCGATAGCCTCATGCTTCTTCGAGCCCGCGAAGCCAGTACCCGCTGGGATAAGGCGGCCGAGGATAACGTTCTCCTTGAGACCGCGAAGCGTATCAACGGAACCACGGAGCGATGCGTCGATAAGGATCTTCGTAGTCTGCTCGAAGGACGCAGCAGAGAGGAACGAGCGGCGCGAGAGCGCGGAGGTCTTGATACCAAGTACCATCTCCTTGCCCTTCGGCGGAATCTTTCCATCTGCTTCCATAGCCTTCACCTCTTCCTCGAACTCCCAATGCTCGACAACGTCGCCCACTGAGTAATCCGAATCTCCAGTCTCGACAATCTTCGCGTTCGCGAACATACGCTTCACGATAACCTCGAGGTGCTTGCGGGATACAGATGCACCCTGGAGCTCGTAGATCTTTGAGGTCTCCGCGATGATGTACTCCTGGACAATAGCGCGGCCTGCGTGCTCGAAGAGCTCATCAAGGTCAGCGGATCCGTCAGAAAGGAGCTGGCCCTTCTTCACGGTGTCGCCCTCCTTCACCAGTGCCTGGCGAGGATAGACGAGGAGGTACTCGGTGTTCGAGCCGTCCTTCTTGCCCTGACCCTTCTCAGGCGTCACGACGAGCACCTTGTCGCGTCCCTGATCACGCATCTCAACAACAACGCCATCAAACTTCGATACGGCTGCAGAGTTCTTCGGGGAGCGCTTCTCGAAGACTTCCTCAATACGAGGGAGACCCGAGGTAATGTCGCCACCCACCGACGCGGTTCCTCCCGCATGGAAGGTACGCATCGTGAGCTGCGTTCCTGGCTCGCCGATAGCCTGTGCGGCCACCGTTCCAACAGCCTCGCCGAGGTCAACCGGAAGCTGACTCGAGAGATCCATACCGTAGCAGGTACCGCAGATGCCGTAGCGAGTCTCGCAGGACATTGGTGAACGGACCGATACGCTCATGACGCTCTCGTCGCTTGCGATCGTAACCGAATCCTCAGCACTGATGTACCGACCCTTCTTGAGGCCTGCGACATCAGCAGCGAGTGTGCGTCCACGAACTGCCTCACCGAAGTCGATCTTGATACCAGAAGCACTGACACGATTGATGGTGATGCCACGCTTCGTACCACAGTCCTTCTCAGTAATGATGGAATCCTGTGCAACGTCGAAGAGACGACGGGTCAGGTATCCCGCACGTGCCGTACCAAGCGCGGTGTCGGTAAGACCCTTACGTGCACCGTGGGTGGACATGAAGTACTCAACAGGGTTAAGACCTTCAGTCATCGAGGACACGATCGGCACTTCGATAGTCTCGCCAGCGGTGTTCTGGATGAGACCTTTCATACCGGCCATCTGCGTGAGGTTTCCGATGGAACCACGAGCGCCAGAGCGCACCATGTCATGGACCGATCCGGTTGGATCAAGCGCTGCCTCAACGAGGTTCTCAACCTCAGTCTTCGCAGCGTGCCAGACCTCAATAACCATACGGCGCTTCTCCTCCTGGGAGAGAAGACCGTCCTTGAAGTCGCCTTCGATCTTTGCAACCTTTGCACGAGCGGCAGCGACGATAGGATCCTTTCCTTCAGGAACGGATACGTCGTCAAGAGACCAGGTAACACCGGACTTTGTGGCGTACTCGAAGCCGAAGCGCTTCACTTTGTTCACGATGCCGGGAATCGAATCGATACCATAGCGATCGATACAGTCGCTCATGATGCCCGTGATTACCTTCTTCGAGATCGCATCGTTCACGTACGGATAGTCCGCAGGAAGGACGGTGTTGAAGAGGAGGCGTCCAACGGTCGTCTCAAAGATACCGTCACCCATAACCGCGTACTTCGCCTTACCAGCAACTGGAAGTACGTTGATCGATGCACGAAGATCGATGGCACCGTACTCATGCGCGAGGATAGCGGCGTTCGGAGACTGGAAGTAGGTTCCTTCGCCCTTCGAACCTGGCATCGCCTTGGTGAGCCAGTAGGTACCGAGCACGATGTCGAGTGGCTTCTGCGTCATAACGATCATTTCGCCCGATCCCGGCTTCAGGATGTTCTTGTTCGCGGACATGACGTTCGCTGCCTCCCACTGTGCCTCTTCGGAAAGCGGCACGTGAATGGCCATCTGGTCTCCGTCGAAGTCAGCGTTGAACGCTGGACACACGAGCGGGTGAAGCTGAATCGCATCGCCCTCGATGAGCTTCGGACGGAACGCCTGGATACCCTGGCGGTGAAGCGTCGGCGCGCGGTTCAAGAGAACGTGCTTTCCCTGGATCGCCTCTTCGAGGATCTCCCAGACCTCAGCGACACCGTCTTCAATAAGGCGGCCTGCGCCACGGATGTTGAAGGCGAGCTCGCGATCGAGGAGTCCTGCGATAACGAACGGACGGAAGAGCTCGAGCGCCATGTGCTTCGGAAGACCGCACTCGTCGAGCTCGAGGTCAGGACCGACCACAATAACGGAACGACCTGAGTAGTCCACGCGCTTTCCAAGAAGGTTCTGGCGGAAGTACCCCTGCTTACCCTTGAGGTAGTCAGCGAGTGACTTGAGCGGGCGACGCTGCGCTGGCGTCATTGCACCTCCGGCTGCTCCTCCCTTGCGGATGGAGTTGTCCATGAGCGCGTCGACAGCCTCCTGAAGGATGCGCTTCTCGTTCCTAAGGATGACCTCAGGTGCGTGAATGTCGAGGAGCTTCTTCAAACGGTTGTTGCGATTGATGACGCGACGGTAGAGGTCGTTGACGTCAGACGTCGCGTGACGACCACCCTCGAGTGCCACCATAGGGCGAAGTGCTGGTGGGATAACTGGGATCTTCGTGAGGAACATCCATTCAGGGCGGATATTCGCCGCGATCATCGCAGTCACAAGTGAGATACGCTTTGCGAGCTTCTCACGCTCAGCGGCAGCTGCCTTAGGGTAACGCTCCTCGAGCTTCACCTTGAGCTCGTCGAGCTTCAAGTTACGGAAGAGATCGTAGATAGCCTCTGCACCGATCTTTGCCTCAAAGAGTGTTCCGTAGCGAACACTGAAGCGGTGGTACATGATCTCGTCGAAGACCTTGCCGACAACAACGGATTCAATCTCGTTCTTAGCGACGGTCATCTTCTCCTTAAGAGCCTCACGCTCTGCGTCCGTAGCTGACGCCTTGTGCTTGGTCTTGTACTCGTTCTCGAGTTCCGCGAGCATGCGCTTCTTCACGTCTTCTGCGACTTTCGTCACGATGTAACCCGCAAAGTAGACAACCTTCTCAAGCTCCGCTGATGGGATGCCGAGAATGAGCGCCATACGCGATGGCATCGAGCGAAGGAACCAGATATGGGCAACTGGTGTTACGAGCTCAATGTGGCCCATGCGCTCACGGCGCACGATGGAGCGGGTGATTTCCACACCACACTTGTCACAGACGATACCCTTATACCGAATGCCCTTGTACTTGCCGCAGTAACACTCGTAGTCACGCTCAGGACCGAAGATCTTCTCGTCGAAGAGCCCGTGCTTCTCAGAGCGCTGGGTGCGGTAGTTAATGGTCTCCGGCTTCGTGATTTCGCCACGAGACCACGACAGGATGCGCTCAGGGGATGCGAGGGAAAGCTTAAGAGCATCCCAGTCGCTACCGCGAGACATCATCGGACGCTTTCCAGAATTCATGTTGTTTGGTGCCATGATGTATTCGGTTAGTCAGCCTGCGTGTAATTCTCGAGAGGCTCGATATCGAGCGCGAGACCGCGGATCTGGTTAGTAAGTACGGAGAACGATGCGGGAGTTCCTGCATGGGACACCGGTTCGCCCTTCACGATCGCATCGAAGGTTGCAGAGCGTCCCTGGATGTCGTCGGACTTGATGGTGAGCATCTCCCGGAGCGTATAGGCAGAGCCGTATCCGAGAAGCGCCCACACCTCCATCTCGCCGAAACGCTGACCACCGTTCTGCGCCTTTCCACCGAGCGGCTGCTGGGTGATGAGAGAGTACGGACCAATGGAGCGCATGTGGATCTTGTCTTCCACCATGTGATGGAGTTTCAAGACATACATGTAGCCAACGGATACAGGCTGTGCGAAGGCTTCGCCGCTTCTTCCATCGAAGAGCTGCATCTTGCCGGACGCGTCGTAGCCTGCGGCCACGAGTTCCTCGCGAATTTCTGCGTGGGTCGCACCTGCAAACGGAGGCACGACAGCCTGATAGCCGAGCGAGTTTGCGGCAAGTCCGAGGTGAAGCTCAAGAATCTGTCCGAGGTTCATACGGCTTGGAACGCCGAGCGGTGTGAGGATGATGTCGACAGGATTTCCGTCCTTGTCGTACGGCATGTCCTCAACGGGAAGCACGCGCGAGATAACACCCTTGTTTCCGTGACGACCAGCAAGCTTGTCACCCACCGATACGTTACGAACCTGGGCAACCGTTACAACGATCTTCTTGATGATGCCGCTCTCGAGCTGGTCTCCCTGCTCGCGACTGAACACCTTCACGCCGATAACACGGCCACGCTTCCCTCCTTCCATACGAAGCGAGGTGTCCTTCACGTCCTTGGCCTTGTCGCCGAAGATCGAACGGAGAAGGCGCTCCTCAGGGGTCAACTGGGTCTCACCCTTTGGCGTTACCTTACCAACGAGAATGTCGCCAGGACGGACTTCCGCACCGATACGGACGACACCTTCCTCGTCGAGGTTCTTCAAGCGAAGCTCACCGACGTTTGGAATGTCGTGGGTCGTAACCTCAGCACCGAGCTTGGTGTCGCGCACAGCGCACTCGAAGTCCTCGATGTGAACGGTAGTAAATTTGGATTCCTCAACAAGACGCTCAGATACAATGATCGCGTCCTCGTAGTTCGCACCGTTCCAGCTCATGAACGCAACGCGTACGTTCTGACCGAGTGCCATCTGGCCCTGGTCTGAACTTGAAGCATCCGCAAGAACATCTCCCTTCTTCACCTTGTCGCCGGTCTGCACGATCGGACGCTGCATGAATGCAGAGTTCTGGTTCGTCTGCGTAAGGCCCTGAGGCTTGTACTCATGAGGCTTGCCGTTTGCTGGCGTGACGATGATCTTTCGAGCATCGCAGTAGGTCACTGTTCCTGATTCCTCAGCAACGATAAGACGTCCGGTGTTGCGGGCAGCATGGCCCTCAATACCGGTTGCGACGAGCGGTGCCTCAGGAATGAGAACCGGGGTCGCCTGCTTCTGCATGTTCGAACCCATGAGTGCGCGGTTCGCGTCGTCGTGATCGACGAACGGAATCATCGCGGTAGCGGCCGAGAACATCTGGTAGGTCGATGCGTCGATGTAATCGATCTCATCGCGGCGCACAACGGCAGGCTCGCCTGCACGGCGTGCCTCAATAGTTTCAGGAACGATGCGCTGCTTGTCGTCAACAGGGGTAGCTGCGTGTGCAATGACATGCTCTTCCTCTTCGAGCGCGTTCAAGTAGTCGATAGTGTCGGTGACAACACCCTTCTCAACCTTTGCGTACGGAGTCTCGATAACGCCGAACTCGTTCGTACGAGCGTGGAGCGCGAGACGAAGGATAAGACCGATGTTCTGACCTTCCGGGGTATGGATTGGGCAGAGGCGTCCGTAATGAGATGGGTGCACGTCACGAACTTCGAAGCCAGCACGCTCACGAGTGAGACCGCCAGGACCGAGCGCAGAGAGCGTACGGAGTCCTTCGAGTTCAGCGAGAATGTTCTGCTGATCCATGAACTGGGAGAGCTGGTTCGCCGTGAAGAACTCGCGGACCGATGCCGAAAGCGGACGTGGGTTTACGAATGCCATAGGAAGCGATGTCTCAGACTCGATGGTCGACATGCGGTCCTGAATGTTTCGCTTCATGCGGGACATACCAACGCGCATACGAGCCTGGAGGAGTTCGCCAACGAAACGAACACGACGGAAGCCGAGATGATCGATGTCGTCCGGGACGGCATTTGGATCCTGGTTCATGCGCGCGATCTCTCCAACGATGCGGATGAGATCGTCGAGCGTGAGCGCACGCTGGTCGAGGGACTTCTTGTCGGTTGGGAGACCGAAACGCGCGTTAAGGCGATGACGTCCAACCTTTGAAAGGTCGTAGCGCTCAGGGGCGAAGAGCGTGTTCACGTAAGACTTGGCATTGTCCGGGGTCGCCAAATCGCCGTCGCGCATGCGGCGGTGCACTTCAACGAACGAATCGTCGAGTGTCTGAGCAGTATCGTGCTCGAGTGTCTTCATGACGGCAGCCGTTGCGATCTCGTCTCCCTTGAACTTCTTCAGGATCTCGTCGCGGGTACCTGCGCCGAAGATAGAAAGAAGGTTCGTAACCGGGAACTTGCGCTTGCGGTCGATCTTTACGTA
>Ga0181359_1000189_pt1 | contig 12942 bp, 8 predicted proteins | sample Fa13VDMM15SD_FD_141229 | JGI IMG/M metagenome (GOLD analysis project Ga0181359, IMG submission 141229) | Freshwater viral communities from Lake Michigan, USA - Fa13.VD.MM15.S.D | ecosystem: Environmental > Aquatic > Freshwater > Lake | place: USA: Michigan | collected 2013-09-24 | reverse complement strand
TGGTGAGGATGGAGGCACTGCTTCTAATGAAGCGTACGCTTTATTCCGTGGAATGCTATCTGACGCTATTGCATTGGAAAGCACTCGTTACCCTGAAGACAACTTTGTGGCGGTCTAATGGCAGCTCCTTTACAAAGTCAAAGCATTAGCGCACCAGGCTTTTATGGCCTGAACACGCAAGACTCGCCCCTAGATTTATCTTCTGGCTTTGCTTTAACTGCGTCTAATTGCGTGATTGACCAATTTGGTCGTATTGGCGCACGAAAAGGTTTTACTCTTGTTAATGCCTCATCAGGCAATCTAGGTTCTAACAATGTGGGTGTAATCCATGAGTTAGTCCAAACTGATGGCACTTTGACTGTTTTGTTTGCGGGGAACAACAAGTTATTCAAACTTGGCACTTCTAATGCAGTGACTGAGTTGACCTATGGTGGTGGGGGAACAGCTCCTACTATCACAGCATCTAATTGGCAGTGTGCATCTTTAAATGGCATTGCTTATTTTTTCCAAACTGGTCACGATCCACTCATCTTTGACCCCGCTGTCAGCACTACGACATTTAGACGGGTATCTGAGAAGTCAGGCTATGTAGGGACTGTTCCTTTAGCCAACATTGCTATCTCAGCGTTTGGTCGCTTGTGGGTGGCTAATACATCTACAGATAAGGTCACGATTACCTTTTCTGACCTGATTGCGGGTCATGTATGGTCAGGCGGTACTTCAGGAACATTGGATGTTTCTAGGGTTTGGCCGAATGGTGCTGATGAGGTGATGGGTCTAGCGGCTCACAATGATTTCTTTTTCATTTTTGGCAAGAGACAGATTCTTGTTTACAGAGGTGCTTCTACTCCCGCATCTCTTGTTTTAAGCGACACAGTAGGCTCTATTGGATGTATTGCTAGGGACACTATTCAGTCAATCGGCACTGATGTGATCTTCTTGTCTGACTCTGGTGTTCGCTCACTGATGAGGACAATCCAAGAGAAGTCTGCACCACTTAGAGACTTGTCTAAGAATGTGCGTTCTGACCTAGTATCTTCTTTGGCAGTAGAGACTTTGGCTAATCTGAAATCTGTTTACTCAGAGAAGAATGCCTTTTACTTGTTGACTCTTCCAGTAACGGGTCAAGTCTTCTGCTTTGATACAAAGATGCAATTGCAAGATGGTGCTTTTAGAGTAACCAAGTGGGACTCTATTACGCCTACGGCTTTGTACTCACTCAGGAATGGTGATCTGTATATTGGAAAGCAAGGCTTTATTGGCAAGTATGGAAGTTTCTTAGATAACACTTCTACTTACCGATTGAGCTACTTTACCAACCATGCAGACCTTGGTAATGAGAATCAGATTTCTATTCTCAAGAGAATCAAGACCATCGTTATTGGCGGGTCTAACCAATTCGTGACGATCAAGTGGGGCTTTGACTTTGCTGCCAACTATTTGTCAGGTAATGCTTTTATCCCTGAACAAGCAAACTATGAATATGGCCTTGCTGAATACGGCACAGCAGAATACTCAGGTGGACTCTTGATTAAGACACTAGATGTAAATGCTTCTGGTGCGGGTAAAATTGTTCAAACAGGTTACGAAACCACTATCAACGGCACTCAACTGTCAATTCAGAAGATTGAGATTCAATCTAAGAACGGAAAGATATCCTAATATGTCAAATTATACAAAGAGCACGAATTTCGCCACCAAGGATAACCTTACCCCTGGTGATCCACTCAAGGTCGTCCGAGGTACAGAGATTGATACTGAGTTCAATAACATTGCTACTGCTGTTGCGACTAAGACAGACAACTCTGCTGCCGCAATTACTGGTGGTTCAATTACTGGTATTACAGACTTAGCAGTTGCTGATGGCGGTACAGGTGCTTCCACGGCGGCTGGTGCGTTGAATAACTTGTTGCCAAGCCAAACAAGTAACGCAAACAAGTACCTTCAGACTGATGGAACTAATGCTACTTGGGATGCAGTCACTCTTTCTACTGCCGACATTACAGGAACTCTTCCTGTTGCTAATGGTGGTACGGGTGTAACTAGCTCTACGGGCACAGGCTCAGTAGTGTTATCAAACTCGCCAACATTGGTGACTCCTGCATTGGGAACTCCTGCTTCTGGCGTGGCAACTAACTTAACAGGTCTGCCAATCTCTACGGGTGTGAGTGGTCTTGGTACTGGTGTGGCTACTTTCTTAGGTACGCCATCATCTGCTAACTTAGCTTCTGCCGTTACTGACGAAACAGGTTCTGGTGCTTTAGTGTTTGCCACTAGCCCTACTCTAGTTACTCCCGCTTTAGGCACTCCATCAGCCTTAGTTGGTACAAACATCACAGGCACTGCTTCTGGTTTGACTGCGGGTAATGTAACGACTAACGCTAACTTAACAGGTGCAGTCACTTCTGTTGGCAATGCAACGTCTTTGGGTTCATTCACTTCATCTCAATTAGCGGGTGCTTTGACAGATGAAACTGGTAGTGGTTCAGCAGTATTTGCTACCTCTCCTACCTTAGTCACACCTATCCTTGGAACACCCACAAGTGGCACTTTAACGAACGCTACAGGTCTTCCTATCTCTACAGGTGTATCAGGTCTAGGAACTGGCATTGCAACTGCTCTAGCGGTCAATACAGGCTCTGCGGGTGCGCCAGTATTGTTCAATGGTGCATTGGGTACGCCCTCTAGCGGTACTGTAACTAACCTTACAGGTACAGCCTCTATCAACATCAACGGAACTGTGGGTGCTACTACAGCTACTACTGGTGCGTTTACTTCTTTAACAGCATCTACAACTCTTGGAGTAACTGGTGTATCTACATTAACTGGTGGTGCAATAATTCAAAATATGACTGTTGGTTTAGGTGGCAGTGCTGTGGCTACCAATACTGCGGTGGGTTTTAATTCTTTAACGGCAAATACAACTGGCGCAGAAAATGTTGCTGTTGGTCGTGCAAGTTTATTAAGTAGTTCAACTGGGAACTACAATACTGCTCTTGGACGCTCTGCCCTTCAGTCTAATACAACCGCCTCAAATAATACCGCAGTAGGCTACCAAGCTGCTCTTTTAAACACAACTGGTGCAGACATTGTTGCTGTTGGTTATCAAGCATTAGACTCAAACACTACTGGTTCTAGTAATGTTGCTGTTGGTAGTGGCTCATTACAAGCCAACACCACAGCATCTTACAATACTGCCGTAGGCTATCAGGCGGCATACAACAATACAACCGGCGCTGGAAACACTGCTGTTGGTAGGTCTGCACTTGTGGCAAATACAACGGGAACTAACAACACTGCGGTGGGTGGGGCTGATGCCGCTTCTTACGTTAACGCTTTGGGTGCAAACACCACGGGTAGTTTTAATAGTGCTTTTGGAGGAACTGCTCTTAAGAGCAATACAACTGGTAGCAACAATACGGCAATTGGAAATTTTGCGCTCCAAGCCAATACCACAGCAGGAAACAACACGGCTGTTGGTTATCAATCTGCATTTAGCAACACAACTGGTACGGGTATAAATGCTTTTGGCTTACAAGCACTAAACGCAAACACTACTGGTACTAACAACACCGCACTTGGAACACAAGCCCTCCAAGGCAACACCACAGCATCTAACAACACTGCGGTTGGTTATCAGTCTCTTTATACAAATATTACGGGCGCATCAAACGTAGCTATTGGTTTTCAAGCTGGCTATTCATCAACTGGTGGATTTTTAACGGCAGTTGGTCAAAAAGCTGGATTTTCGGCTACAACTAGCAATGGGGTATTTGTTGGATTTGAGGCAGGTTTAAATACAACTACAGGAGCAGATGTAGTTGCAGTTGGATTACGTGCTTTAAATACAAACAGCACTGGTGCAAGCAATGTTGCTATTGGTCGTGATGCTCTTTACTCTAACACCACAGCATCTAACAACACCGCTGTAGGTTATCAGGCGGGGTACAGTAACACAACAGGCACATACAACACTTTTGTTGGTGGCCTTGACGACACTGCTAAATCGGCTGGATATACAAATACTACTGGCAATCGTAATACTGCTATGGGTGCTGGAGCACTTGGAGTGGCAACTACTGCTGATGATAATGCCGCTTTTGGTCAACAAGCTCTTCGTTCCAACACAACAGGCGCAACCAATGCTGCGTTTGGACAGGGTGCTCTTTATTCGAACACTACTGGCTCAAGCAATACTGCAATTGGAAGACACGCATTGTTGTCCAACACCACATCATCTAACAACACTGCTGTAGGCTACCAATCACTTTATACAAACACTGCCGCAAGTAACACTGCTGTAGGTTTTCAAGCCGCCTACACAAACAGCACAGGTACACAAAATGTTGCCATTGGCTATCAGGCTCTGTACACAAACTCTACTAGTGAAGACAATACAGCAGTTGGATACTCTGCTTTAAAATTAACCACTACTACTCGCAATACAGCAATAGGCACTTACGCTGGTGAAAACAATTCTACTGGAAGAATTACCGCAGTTGGATGGGGTGCATTACGTTCCAACACCACTGGTACTGGCAACACGGCTATTGGTGGTAATGATACAACAGTTGCTGGCGCACTTCAAAGCAATAATACAGGCGCATACAACACGGCTGTTGGTGCTGGCGCACTTGCCGCTAACACCACAGCAAATTTTAATACTGCATTAGGTTATCAAGCTGGAAATGTAAACATTACTGGTGCGCAAAACACATTTATAGGGCGTGTGGCTGGTAGAGATACAACTGGAAGTTCTAATACATTTTTAGGTGATGGTTCGGGAGTTGTGGTTACTAGCGGAAGTAACAATGTCATCCTTGGCTCTTACTCAGGCTCTGGTTCACCTATCTCAGCAACAGGTAGCAACTTTGTTGTGCTGTCTGATGGTGGTGGAAACATCGTAGCGTCTGCCAAAACAGCCCAGACCTTTGCACTTCAAGGTGGAACTTTATCGTCTGGTACTGGTCTTGCATTCCCCGCAACTCAATCAGCATCTACAGACGCTAATACGTTGGATGACTATGAGGAGGGAACTTGGACACCTAGCATTGGTGGCACTGCAACGTACACTACCCAAGTTGGTCGATATACCAAAGTTGGTCGTCTTGTAACATTTCAATGTACTTTGACCATTTTATTGATTGGCACAGGCTCAACTACACAAATTAGCGGATTGCCATTTACTGCCGCTTTTAATAGTGGTAATGGTGGACACGCAATTTATTACGAAAGTATTGATTCAAATGTTTCTCAAATTGTTGGTTATATTGGAACAACAAATATTGTTTTGCAAAGCACTACCGCATTTGCAAATTCAATAGGCTCATTTTCAATTTTTAAAAATGCAGCAAACATTACGTTCCAAGGCTTTTATTTTGTTTAAAGGAAAAAAATCATGTCTACATTTACCGAAACCACATACATCTCTCAGTTTGACATTCAACCTAATGGTTGCATTGGTGTTCGCAAAAGCACCGATGTTTTAAAAGACGGAGTTGTTATTTCAACAACCTACTGGCGTTGTGTCTTAGTACCCAATGACCCACAAGCATCAACAGTATTGGATGAGGCTTATTACTTAAGCATTGCCACATACGCTTGGACTCAAACATCACCACAACCTTACAACCCTACTGAGGCTTGAACATGACTACTTTTACAACACGCATCACAGCGATGTACACTTTGAATACCCCATCACCTGACTACGTTGTCAACGTACTCTATGAAGTCACTGGCGTAGATGGCACTTACACTGCCTCTATTGGTGGCAACACTCAGTTTAGTTCTGCTGACCAAGAGGGTGCAATAGTGCCTTATGCAAGTCTTACAGAAGCAATCGTAATTGGTTGGATTCCTGAGTCATCTATTGCAAGCGCACAAGCGTGTGTTCAAGGTCAGATTGACTCAATGATTACACCTCCTGTCAGCCCATCCAACACAGCTTTGCCTTGGAGTGCAGCATGAAATTAGAGTTAGAAGTTAACGAGATTAACTTTGTATTGCAGACCCTTGGTGAATTGCCAAGCAAGTCGGGCGTGTGGCCTTTAATTTTAAAGATTAAAGAACAGGCTGAAGCGCAAGTTCCTAAAGAAGCGGAGTAATCATGGCAGTGTCAAGTCAAGACATACTGAACTTCTTGTTGGCTAACCCCAACATGAGTGATTCTGCTATTGCTGCGACAATGGATATGTATGGCGTGACACCCGCAATGATGGCTGAAGCAGTTGGAATTCCTGTTGAGCAAGTGCAACAAAGATATGAGGAAGTGCAACCACAGGGTTTATTTACTGCTCCAGAACCAATTAGAACACCAGAGCCTGTTTACACCCGTGAACCTGTTTATACGCCTCCAGAGCCTGTATACACACCGCCAGAGCCTGAATATATTGCAGAATCAGTATATTTACCTCCAGAACCAGTGTCCAAAGAACTAGACTACATTCAATCAGCACCCCAACAAGCACAAAAGGCAACCACTATGGCTGTAACTAGCAAACAAATTGTAGATTTCTTACTTGCCAATCCGAATATGTCGGATGCACAGATTGTTGGAGCTATGGAGCAATATGGGGTTTCTCCTGCTCAAATGGCTACGGCTGTTGGGTTAAAAGAAGGTGATGTAGCGGCTCGTGCTGCGGCTACTGTTCCTAATGGACAGACTATTACCCTTGGAGATACTGTTGTTCAACCTGTTTACCAAGTAACTGGTTCTGGTGAAGATCAGCAAGTTGGTGGTATTGAGAATGTTATTACCTACAAAGCCACTGATAACAAGGCAGGTGGATCGTATACTCAATATACATCTACTGGTGAAGTAGAGCAAACTGGCACTCAACAAGAAGTTAAAAGTGGTCTAAAAGAGTTCGCAATAGGTGCGGCTTTACTGTTTGGTTTGCCAAGTATATTAAATGCAGGTAGTGCGGCTACAACTGCGGCTACTGTTGGAAGTACGGGTTTAACAGCGGCTGAACTTGCTCAACTTGACTTAGCTCTTGGTGGTGCAGGTGGAACACTTGGTGCTGAAACTTTGGCTTCTGCCTTAACAACAGGAACAACTGTTGGCACTTTAACTAATTTAACTGGTGGTAGTGGCACAGGTTTATTAACTGATACTGCTACTAGCACTCTTACTGGAACTGGTACAGGAACAGGGACAGGAACTATTACAAGTACAGGGACAGGTACGGGAACAGGTACTCTTACAAGTACAGGAACTGGTACAGGAACAGGAACACTCACCTCTACAGGTACGGGTACGGGAACTCTTACTTCTACAGGCACTGGTACAGGAACTGGTACAGGCACTGGAACTCTTACGGGAACAGGAACTGGTACAGGTTTGTTAACAAATATAGGAACAAATGTTGGTACTGGAATTATTAGTAATTTAATAAACAAAACTGGCACATCAAACCTTGCAAATCTATTCTCTGGTGGACTAGGTACTGCGGGTAGTTTGCTTCAGATGCAACAATCTAAAGAAGCGGCTCAACGTGCGCAACAAAGGATTGATGCTGAGACTGCTGCGGCTAAAGCATCTGCGGCTTTCAGGCCAGTAGGAATGACCACACGATTTGGCACTTCACAGTTTGTAGTTGATCCTGTAACGGGTCAGTTAACAAGCGCAGGGTACACACTTAGCCCTGAAGCTAAGAATGCTCAAGATCGCTTGGTTAAGTTAGCTGAGTCTGGTTTGCAACAAGCAGAAGGCGCACAAGCACAGTTTGCTCCTCTTCAAACAGGCGCACAAAGTTTGTTTGGTTTAGGTCAAGGTATTCTAAATGCTCCAAGTGACACTCGTTTGGGTGGCATTGCCTCTCAATATTTATCACAATCACCAGAAAGCAAGCGTTTAACAGCACTTGGTGCTGATTACTTAAATCAGTCTCCTGAGAGTAAAATGCTTACTTCTCTCGGAAGTAGATACATTGCTCAATCTCCTGAAGCAGTAGCTCAGAATTACCTCAATCAGCAGATGGCTTTGTTGCAACCTGGTCGTGAGTTAGAGTTGGCTAATCTGCAAAACAGACTTCAACAACAAGGTCGTGGTGGTCTTTCTGTGGCTCAAGGTGGCACTATGGGTGCTACCACTCCTGAACTACAGGCTTTGTTTAACGCTAGAGCACAACAAGAAGCTCAATTAGCGGCTAATGCTCAACAAGCGGGTCAACAGCAAGTTCAGTTTGGTGCGGGATTGGTTGGTACAGGTCAACAACTTGGAATTCAAGGTCAACAGTTTGGTTCTAATTTAATTGGTTCTGGTCAACAATTAGGAATCCAAGGTCAGCAATTTGGCATTGATGCGTTGGCAAGACAACAAGCCCTTGAGCAACAAAGAGTTGGTTTTGGCTCTGGACTATTAACTCAAGGTGCGGGTCTTCTTGGTCAGTACTATGGTGGTCAACAAGCCGCTTATGCGCCTTACACAAACGCTTTAGGACAAGTACAGAACTTGGAAAGCATGGCTCAACAACCATTGCAAATGGGTGCTACTCTTGGTCAACAATCATCTGCTGCGGGTGCAAGAATGGGCGAATTAGGCTTGAGGGGTGCGGGTCAAAGTGTTGCTTTGGCTACTGGTGCAGATGCAACTAGAAACCTTGGTGCTCAAAGTCTGATCGCAGCAGGTAATCCTAATGCTCAATTTGGTCAGGCGTTGGGAAGTGCTTTTGGTGGTTTGTTTAATACTCCACAAAGCGGCTTTAGCTATGGTCAATATGGAACAGGTATAGACCCATCGACAGGCGAATACTTCGGTTCGCTTTACTTCTAAGGACACATCATGGCAGAAAATATAGTAGCGGGTCTGTTTGGTTTGACTCCTGAAATGTATCAGGGTCAACAGTACCAACAAGACTTAAAGAGAGGCTATGAGTTGGCTCAGTTGTCGCCAGGTGCTGCGGCACAAGCTAGTCTAATGGCAAGTGTTGGTCAACTAGGTCGTGGTATTGGCGGTGCTATGGGCATAGAAGACCCTCAGTTAAAGCTAATCAGCACTAGAAACACCATTGCCCAACAGATAGACCAAACTAACCCTGAGTCGATCCTAAAAGGTGCTCAGATGCTTGCTCAAGCGGGAGATCAACAAGGTGCTATGGCTTTGGCGCAATATGCTCGTCAAGCACAGAGTGAGATGGCTCAAGCACAACAGCGTTTAGCAGCAGCTAGAGCGTCTGATGCAGCCGCAAAGAGGGAGCGATTCCAAGCTGATCCATTCCAAAAATTAGTGGAATCAGGTAAATATACCCCACCAAGTCTTGCAGAATATCAAAGAACGGGTAAGCCTGAAGATTTGGTTTTATACGAAAAGCCAGAAAAACCAACATCAGCAAACATTAAAGAAATTGGCGTTGCTGAAGCTACTAGAGAGCCTGTTTACTTAGATGTAAACAATGACCAACAGTTTATCTACAAGAAAGATGAAACTGGAAAACAAGTCCGTGTGCCGTTTACAGGTGGTGTTGATAGAAAAGTATCTGAAACTAAAGTTGGTGGCGTTACATTGCCAGCAGGTGAGTCTGAGTTTGTAAAACAACTTGGCAAAAAAGATGCTGATCGTGTTGATGCTGCTATTACAGTGCGTGATACGGCTGTTTCTACAATCAATTCACTCAACAAACTTGCTTCATTGCCAGACAATCAATTGATTACAGGACAATTTGCAACAGGTCGTGTTGGTGCTACCAATTTGTTGGTAACGCTTGGTTTGGCTGCTCCTTCTGATACTAATAGACTTGTGTCTAGTCAGGAATACCAAAAAGTTGCGGGTGATGTTATCTTGCAAACTCTTGGTGGCAAGTTGGGTTCTGGCTTCTCTAATGCGGATCGTGAGTTTATTCAAGGACTTATTCCTCAACTTGAGACAAATCCTGCCGCTCGTAGACAACTTATCTCTTTCATGCAAAACAAGAATCAAGAGATTGTTAAAGAATCAATCAGGCTTGAAAACTATGCTCGTGATAAAAATGGTCTGAAAGGCTTTGAGCCTAAGATTCCATTATCTGTTGCGCCTAGTCAACCAAGACCTTATTCTGGCTTAACAAATGAACAACTTGAAGCAAAAATTCGAGCTGCACAAGCTCAACAACCACGATAAGAGGTAAAACATGGCTGATTCATTAGCAGAACTGATTGCTGAAAGAGAAAGACGCTCTGGTCGTGTTACTGGTGGTGTTCGTAGTGTTCTTGAAGAACCTGAAAAAACAACTACTCAAGAAGAAATTAAAAGGGCTGTTACATCTCTTTTAAAAGGCTCAACTGTTAGTGTTATTGGAGCAGTAGGTGGTTGGGGTAATGTTTATGATGCAATTAGAGAAAGTAAAGACCCAAATCCTTTATCTAGTCGTGGAATAGTTAACGCTCTTGCTAAAGTTGGTGGCCCTGACTTAATGAAAATTCAGGGATACAAAGGTTTATACGATCTTGGTCAGGCAGGAGCTTTCCCAGCGGTGATGTCGGCAGTAGCACCAGGCAGTAGTCTGTTTAGATTGTCTACTCCTGCTAGAACTGCGGGTGCTGAATTTACTACCGCAGGTACTTTAGGTTTGCTGTCTCAGCAAGTTGCTCCTGAAAGCATGGCGGCTCAGTTAACCATGCAAACCTTGCCATACTTGGTTGTGGGTGGTGTTCGAGGTTACAGTGCTAAAGGTCAGCAAGACAAAATTAACGAATACAAGAAATTGCTTCCTGAAGGCGATAAGAACATCTTTGATGAGTTTATGCTTCGTGGTCAGGCATCATCTGATCCTGTTATTGCTGCTGACATTGCAAGGCTTTCTAGGTCGCCAAAGTATTTAGAGCTTATTACTGCTTTGAATGAAGGTGCTGCCAAGAAAGCCGTATTGGGTATTGAGCCTAAAACATCTGTACTTACTCAAGAACAAGCAAAAACAGCAATTATTCAAAGTATTGAAGACAAACTTTCTGGTATGAGAGACAGTAAAACTGGCAGTTTGTTTGAAAAAGCCAAAGGTTATGGTGCAAATATACCTTTAGTTGACCCATCAAATACATTGGCAAGCATTGATAACTTGATTGCTAGATATTCTGAAAAAACAACACCAAATGCTGATCGTGCTGTCCAAGTATTACGAAATATTAGAGAGCGTTTGGCTACAGAAGTTCCTGTTAATCCAGAGCAAGTTGCTTTAAGGGGTGCTAGTGGCCCTATTGAGATGACAAATAAACGTACTGTTGAGCAAGTTCAAGGTGTTTTGTCTGAGTTTGGTAAAAAAGCATCTGCTGGCGACAACTTAATTAAAGACTTGTCTATTTCTGATGAACAAATTATAACAAGTGCTATTTTTGGCAGTATGAAGCAAGATTTAAGGGCGGCTGTTAGAACTTCATCTGGAAGCGATAGGGCGGCTTTAAACTTATTATCAGAAGCTCGTGATCGTGTTGCAAAATCTAGTGAGGCATATAACGAAGCAATTGCTCAAGGCTTACCTAAGTTCTTGCAAAACAAGAGTCTTATTGAGGTATCGCCAGAACAACTATTTCAAGCATACAAAGAATTGACTCCTGCTCAACGAGGAACAATGAGGTCTTGGGTGTCTAAAAATGACTCAGAAGCCTTATCTGTTTTAGACAAACAAGTATTTGATGAATTTGTTAATAGTGCAAGAACTCCCAATGCTCTTGGCGTAGAGACTGTTAACTTAGAGTTAATGGCTAAGAACTGGCGTGGTTTAAATACTATTGATAAGGATGCTTTGGCTACTGCTTTGGGAACTAATGCGTCAGAGTTTGGCAGTCGTATGAAAGATGCTGAGTTGATGACTCGCAAAATGAGTGTTTCTAAACCATCAGAGCCTCCAATCGTTAGTGGTGAGGTTGTGAGAGAGGCTTCTGCTGTTTTAGGTGCGGGTTTAAATTATGGTGCATCTAAAGTTGGTCAACTTGGTTTAGATATTGTTAATTCATTTAGCAAAAATGGTTTAAATGAAGACCAACTTATGAAGGCTTTACTTACTCCTGAAGGTGCTAAATTCTTGAAAACTGCGGCACTAAGCCCAAGGTCTGCAAATGTTTTAACAGATTTGACCAAAATGGAGAATTCAAATCCTGTTGCTCGATGGATGATTGGAACTACTGCTCGACTAGGCCCACGAATGGCTAGTGCAGAGCAACCTACTGTTCAAACGCAAGAAGAAGCAATGGTTGGTCAGGATGAACTTGCTGCCTTGCTTCAAGAACAAGCAATGCGTCAACAACCTGCTCAAGCACCTGCTGAAGAAAATGGTTTAGCAAGGCTTTTGCAGGATAGGGCAAATCAAATGCAACAGAATCAACCACAACCTGTGCAGTAATGAGAGACTTTGCCGAAGCAATTGTTGCGGCAGTCTGTATTAGTTGCTTTGTCATCTTTTGTAGCTACATTATTGTTTGGGCGTACCCGTGAAATGGATTCTAGTGCTGTCAATGTTGTTTACATTGGTAGCATCTAGTAAAGAGAAAGCTGAATATCGTTGCGTCAGGTGGGCATGGACAGGAGATGTTTATAACCGAAAAGTAGTATGCCTTGAGTGGCAAAAAGTTGATAAAAAATGATTGATCCTCTAACGGCTCTAGCTGGCATACAGTCAGCAATCAGTATGGTCAAGAAGGCAGCGGGTGTTGCCCAAGACCTAAGCTCTCTTGCGCCTATGATTGGCAAGCTATTTGATGCTAAATCTGTAGCTACAAAGGCAATGCTTCAAGCCAAGCAATCTGGCAAAAGTTCAAACATGGGGACTGCTCTTCAAATTGAGATGGCACTTGAGCAAGCCAGAGCCTTTGAGGAAGAGTTAAAGATGCTCTTCATGCAAACAGGTAAGGTTGATGTTTGGAATAAGATTAAAGCTCGTCAAGCGCAGATGGACTTGGCTGATGCCAAAGAGATAAGTGCTTTAAGGTACGCAGAGAAGAAAGCCAAAGAGAAAGAGCAAGAACAAC
>Ga0181359_1000187_pt1 | contig 12989 bp, 12 predicted proteins | sample Fa13VDMM15SD_FD_141229 | JGI IMG/M metagenome (GOLD analysis project Ga0181359, IMG submission 141229) | Freshwater viral communities from Lake Michigan, USA - Fa13.VD.MM15.S.D | ecosystem: Environmental > Aquatic > Freshwater > Lake | place: USA: Michigan | collected 2013-09-24 | reverse complement strand
AGATTTATTAAAAGAACAAACAACTAAGTTAACTGATTTTAAAATTCCCGAACCCCACGATTATTCTATTGCAGAGGATTTATATTTCAAATATTGTTTTGCTGAGAGTGAAACAAATAAAATAAAAGAAAATCAAATCATTGTTTCAAGTGGTAGAAAATCCCAACCTGAATGGTATTATTTCAAAAATGGGAAATGGGAGTGTTCTACAACCAACACATTCTTACGAGAAATAATATCTAACGAATATATTAAACCCTTTGAAAATCAAATAAAATTGATAACTGAAAATATATCAATACTCAAAAAACAGATTGTTGGTTCTAAAATTAGTAAAGAAGCAGACGCTGAGATAGAAGCAGAAATAAGAATACTTCAAGGAAAAATATACTCTATTGAAGAGATTACCAAGAAATGCAAGAGTTCAGGTGGGAAAGATAATATCATGAAGGAATTATTTGATAAATGCGAAGTTCAAAAATTCGTAGATAAATTAGATCTAAACCCCTATCTATTATGCTGTAAGAACGGGGTTGTTGATATTAAAAATCGCATTTTTAGAGAAGGGAAACCCAGTGATATGTGTTCTATATCTACAAATATTAATTATATAGAAGAACATGCAGACAAAATCAAAGAGGACGCCATGGATTTCTTTGAGAAAGTATTTCCCTTTGAGAGTCAACGTGAATATATGTTTAATCATTTGGCTTCTTGTCTTATTGGTTCTAATATGAATCAAGCAATGAATTATTATATTGGTAAGGGTTCAAATGGTAAATCCCTTCTTGTTGAATTAATGGGACTTATTATGGGTGATTATAAAGCCTCAGTACCTCTTTCATTAATTACACAGAAAAGACAGACAATAGGGGGAACTTCCAGTGAGGTTGCCTGTTTACGGGGAACTAGATATGCTGTTATTCAAGAGCCGTCTGTAGGGGATACTATTAATGAAGGTGTTTTCAAAGAACTAACAGGTGGCGACCCTTTGACTGCAAGGGGATTATTTAAAGATCCTATCACATTTACACCCATGTTTAATCTTATTATTTGTGCGAATTTGTTTCTCAATATTAAAAGTAATGACGACGGAACTTGGCGACGAATCAAGGTTATTGAATTTTCTTCAAAGTTTGTTGATAATCCCGTTTTAACCAATGAAGAAGAATTCAAATATCTGAAAGATACCAAATTAAAAGAAAAAATGGTTGACTGGGCTGAATATGTTTTATATTTATTAGTTCAGAAAGCATATGAAACCCAAGGAATTGTGGGGTCTTTTGAAATGGTGGATTGTGCGACTGAAAGATACAGACTCTCACAGGATAGAATCGGTCAATTTATCAAGGATTGTATCATATTTGGGGATATATCAGAGAAGGAAACCAAAGAAACATTATCTAGTGAATTTAAACACTGGTTTGAGCTTAATTTTAAATATTCAGTAAAAGCCAAAGAATTATTTGATAGATTAGAAACCCATGGTCTTTCTTCAAACTCTACTACATTCTTCGGATTAAAAATAAAGAATTATTTAAATAGTACTGAAGAAGTGGTTTCTAATGAGGATATATTTATAGAAGCTTTTAATAATTCTTTTGAACTCACAAATGATTTCAAAAAGGATTTCATAAAGTGTTCTTATATTCAGGAATGGGCGAAGAATAGGGGTCTCAAGATTGATAGTAGTAAACAAATTAATGATATTCTATTATCTTCTTTTGGGTTTAATACTAAGAATAAGGATAGGTATAGAGATAAAAAAATTGAAGGGAAGGGTATCCGTTGCTGGTGGGGTATTAAGTTGAAACCTCAGCCTCCTGAGAGTATAGAGGGGGCAGATACTGATAGCGAGGGTTCTATTTAATATTATTAAATTATTTAGATATAGATATAGATACATTATATAAAAAAGTCGTAAGTCGTAGGTCGTAAAATAGTTTTACCTATATTTTAAAAGTCTATAGAAAATTTAAAGGAATTATATTTTTATAAAAAATATTTATATATCATTTTTTATAAAACCTTTTAAAAAAGGGCAAAAAAGATTTTACGACCTACGACCTACGACCGGCCCTCAACCCTATATACCCCCATAGTATGAAATCTTAATCTATAGAGTCAGATTCAATAATCGACTTATAAGATCATGGGGAATTCTTGACCTCTCCTCTGCGTTCCCACGGGAGAATGTTATATAAATTTTTTTATTTGCTTTTTTACTTTTATGATATTTAATAACATAACTATCTTCAGGCATAATAGGCATTTTTTCATTTTCCCATAATTTAACATTAGACCATATATGAGTAGGTTTTGGAAACCCCCAATTATTATAATTTGCGTAATATACTAAAACTCTAGAACTATTTGTTTTTGTTATAAAATCTTGAAAAGGAGGAAACCATGTTAACAATCCCCTTGGATTTTCAATAAACCATACTCTAGGATTAAAATATTCAATTATTTCAATAAGTCTTAAAATCATATTATTTGCAAATGTTGCCTTCTCCTGGTGTTCGTTATTCAATCCATATATACTATTTTTTGTTCTATATTTACCCCCAGTGGCTAGAGACCAAGTCGTACAATCAGGGGAAGCCCATATGGTATCAAAATGATTAGGAGGGTATATTGTATAATCCCATTTTAAAATATCTTCAGTGTGTGTAGCATTAAATTTTTTATTATAATCTAAACTAATGACTTCATAATCCTCATTTTCAAATACTTTACCAACTGATTTTGTCCCACAAAATAATTCTAATAATCGTTTAGTCATATTATATAATTATTAATGAGACAATAATTTAATAATTTATTTTTATATAAATATTAAAATAAATAAAGAAGTTTAGTTAAAATTAATATCTCTATTAACATATATATGCCCCTCTTTAGTAAAGAAGATTTTCTGATACCAGAAGTAGGACAACGCCTGTCAGTCATTACCATGTCAAAGTTAGAAAAGAATGTATTGATACCCTTTAATAAATTAATCACAAAAGAAAAAAAGAAATTCAATCAAATAATGAATGAATATATAGCTACTTTAGGGGAAGATTGGGAAGAAACATTAATAAAAGATTTCAATGAAGTATGCAATCTAGAACTCTTTGATACTGAAAACTTTTTCAAAGCAGAGAATATTCCCACTCAAGTAGGTGAATGCGAACTCATATTGACAGACGAACAGAAACAATTTGAAGAGGACATGAAAGACCCTGTCAAAAAGGCGCTATGGGAAGAAAACCTAAAGGTTGAAATACTAGAAGCCGAAAGAAAAGCGTTTGAAGAGGGTAGAGTTCACATTATGCCTAAATCCGAAGACGAAGTCAAAGTCGAAGAATCAGAAACAAATACTTTAGAATAAATTGGATAAATTATAATATAAGTATGTATTATATAATGAATCCGTCATGGGTGAAGACGCAATCCGACAGAAATAAGGTTTATCGAGAATACATGGCAAGTCTAAAATTACAAGAAGACAATATTAACAAGACTGCAAATGCTCTCAAAACGAAAGATCTAACAGGACAAGTTCCTTCAAGACCTACGGACACTCGTACAACCAGTGAGAAATACATGGATATTTTTAGACTGCGAAACGAGTTAGAGAGTGGGTTATCTGCTATTATGTCGCCAGACGAGGCAGGCAGAGTGGTAGGTCAATTGAATGAGGACGAGATACAATTTGGTCGTACTCAATTACAAGCAATAATTAAAGATTTGAAACCACGATTTGAGTTGGGTGTCCCCTCCGCAGTCTTTGTAAATTATTTGAGAAAATTACTTCAAAAATTCATAATAACAGAGGGCGTAGAGAACGCTATAGGTCAACAGGCAGGAGGTGCCCCCCCTTCGGGTGCTTTATTTGCTTCTTTTGACGATATAACTCAAGCAAGAAACAATTTACAAAATCTTCAAGAAGCAATATCAAGGGCGTATTCTGAATTGAATGAAGCCAGCTCTAGAGAAAATCTTAATGCTTCTAGAGTTAGAGGTCCTGCTTATGGGCCCCAAGTTCCTCCTGTTGAGTCTAACGCATTAGTTCCATATAATAGACTAAATTCAGAAATACAAACTCTTCTAGATTTAATACCTACAGCAGACGAATTAAGACAAATATCTCAAATAAGTAATCCAAATCAAAGAAGTATCATGTATGAAGCACTTACTGATATTGAACGCTTTTTCCCTGATAGTAATATAATAACCAGGATTATGAATGACTTAATAGAAGCAGAACAAAGAAACGATATAAATCAAATAAATGATATTTTGCAAGATATTTTTAATTATATTAATGTTTCTCAAGATCAAAAAGACGCATTAAAACAAATTAAAGATTCAATAAGTAGTGAAGAAGAACAGCAACTAGAAAGTCAAGCAGGAGGACGTAGAGTTGAACGTACAGGGGAAAAAATAATTATTCGCAGACCAAAAAAACCAAAGCAATCAGAACAACAACTTACAGAACAACAAAAATCACCTATAAAAAGTTTTAGAAATGCAGAAAGTATTTTATCTGATAGTGATAATAAAAAATTAGAATCAGTTGAATATAAACCAATACCAAGAGAAGTATTTATTAAATTATCGCAAATGAAAAAAGAAGGCTATATTGCAAAGGCACTTCTAGCAGGAGATATACCTGAAGGTTCATATGGTCTAGTAAATGAAAAAGACGCAAATGGTAATTATTATAGAACAATATTAACACCAAAATTGGTATTGACAAATTTCAGGGAAAATCCTGAAACAGGAACGAAAAGAAGACCACGCCATACTTCAAGTCAACTGATTGATATATTTGATAGTTATTTAGAAGGAAAATTAACAACACAAGAACCAATAGAAGAATTTTCAGGTAAACCCACAAATATCCCCACTTCAAGCAGTTCTCTAGTATCAGGACAAACAGATACTTCTAGAATGTCTGAAGAAGCTTTAACAGGTACAGCCCCTATAACTTCATATTTCCCTCCCCAAAAAAAAGAAAAGAAAGGCAAAGGTATCAGAGGTAGAGGACTTGCCCCCCAAAGACGCAATAGAGTAGAAGGACGTATTGAATCCGAACCTGAACCACGCAGTGTTTACTCATTTGCTCCCTTTGGTCGTTATATAATTAATACAAATAAATTACAAAAGTGTATTCTTACCATAAATACGAAAACAGGAAAATCTCTATCAAATTTGAAATCTAAATTAATCACAAAAAAACTGACAGAAATATTTAAAGAAATCGCAAAGGGAAAGGAGATTACAAATGAAATGACAGACAGACTGACAGACGACGAGATTGATACACTTTATAATACACTGAATGAATGTCATTTGCTTTCAAAATATAACACTCCTACGAGTCAAGACATGTCAAAAACTGAAAAAGAATTACAACGCTTCCTAGTTCTCAAGGGGCAAATTTCTGCGGGTAATAATAATGAGGCAGTAGTAAGGGAGTTCAAAGCACTTTTATTGAAATATATGAAAAAAGGACAAATACCCCGAACCGAAGGATATGATATATTAGAAGAATTACTAATATTGGGATATTAAAATCTATTATTATGATATAATGGACGGCAATTATCCTTGGAAAGTAAATCACCAAAGTTTACCTAATGACGCAGTAAAAGGCATGGTTTCAGATTATAAACAACCAATATTTAGATCAGGAGGTAATCAAGTTCCCTATTATTTAGGGATTCAGGGGAACTATAAATCTCCAGTGGGATTACCAGTTTTCGCAAAAACACCAGTTGAGAAAGTTTTAACCCAACAAGTAAAGAAATTAAACGAAGACATTAGACCTTCTTATCTTTTTGCTGATTTTTAATACAAAAATAAATTTTAGGAAATATTATATCTCAATACTATATAATATGTCCTCAACCATTGTCATAAATCAGTCTAATCTCGTAGCCGACGGATATAACAATACCTTCATATACCGATTTCCCAATTCAGTCCAATTCAGAGATAGCGAGATAGCCATATCAAGTTTATGTATGTATTTCTCCTGGGCTAACATAACGCCAATTTATCAAAATCAAGTTTTTACTTATACATGGGTTGTAGGAACAAGTCCCACTACATACACAATCACAATTCCAAGCGGGTTGTTTGAAATCGCCGATATAAACAACTATTTTCAGTATGTTATGATTCAAAATGGTACATATCTGATAAACCAAGCAGGGCAGAACGTATACTATGCCGAGTTCCTTGTTAACCCTAATTCATATGCAATTCAATTGAATACATTCCCAGTCCCCACTTCATTACCAAGCGGATTTACACAACCAGTAGCAAACCCTGCAACGGGTGCAGCTGCCTTCCAAGGGTATCCCACTACAGCCACAAATTTAAGAGTTCAAATACCAGCCACTAGTTATTTTTATAAGATTGTAGGATTTCCTTCACCATTTGATACGGGTTCTTTAATCTTAGGACAAAATGCAAGTTTTCTCTCAACAATTGCCCCGCAAGTCCAACCCAATCCTTCAATTTATGTAGCAATCTCGAATATTAGCAATAATTATGCGAATCCTTCAACCATAATTTATTCAGTTTCGCCAAACGTCGGGTTCGGCGAGAAAATAATTGAGAAACCACCTGAATTTACATGGAACCGCTTATTATCAGGAACTTACAGCGAACTTCGTCTGCAGTTTTTAGGAGTTGATTTCTCACCAATTCAATTGCTTGACCCCAATATTTCAGTGTTGGTATGTATACGAGAAAAACCAAAAGAAATTGGCTATAGTAAATAAATTAATTAATTTACCACTTAATAATTTTCTCAAGATAATATATATATGGCAGATATTACCCCACAATATTTAGACAAACTCTATGAGGATATTCATAGGGAACAATTGAATCTCATGAATAAACTTAAAAATCGCAACCCTACAGAACCCGATATTGAAAAAGAAATTATTAAACAGACTTCGATTTATAATATCTTAATGGTAAATATTCTGAAATTAAAGAATATCAAAACAAAAGCACTTTTAAAAAATATCGCATAGATATATATATGAACGCATACGTAGGAGGAGGAAGAGTGATTAAGAGACCATGTATTTCAGGCGGAGGATCAAGTGTACTATTACGAGGACCAAACATTGGTTCTTTTAATTCGGCTACTATATCAGCCCCTGATAAATTGGCTGGTTCTGGTATTTCCCGAAGTTTAGGGAATAAATTGAATAATTTGGTTGTCAAACCCCTTTCAAAAAAACCCAAGAATATTGTCTTTGATATTTAGGGAGGTTTAAATCTTTAGAAATATCAATTTTCAAAATAATATATTATCAATTTTCAAAATAATATATTATCAATTTCAAAAAAAATATATTTTAATACTATATACAATGAGCGACAGCATTATCTACGACATGGCGGAACAGACACAGGGGTCTCCCAATATTTTTCTTAAGAAAGACTGGCTCTCAATTCTTGATAACCAGAACAACTCGTATACTGGAAACCAGTGTGTCATTGAGACAAGTGCCCTCTCAAACAATAACAAGTATTTAAATTTTAGAGAAGCTTACTTGAGCGTCCCGATACTAATGACTCTGACTGCCCCAACGGCAACTGCAAGCCCTTTCGCCCCAGCAGCAGCAGCCACTAGCGCTGATTGGGCTGTAGGTCTAAAAAACTGGTATGGGTCAGTAATTCACTCAATCTCTGTAGATCTAGGAGGTTCTACTATTATCCAACAGACTTCTTTCGCCAACATGTGGAACGCATTTAAATTGTTAACCACTCTGTCATTCAACGATATTCACACACAAGGAGCCAGCATTGGATTTTTTCCTGATACTGCTGGCAGTGTTTCTTATACAAGTGCTGTATTGACTGGAGGAATAGGTACCCAAAATAATAACAACGCTGGCGCTGTGATAATTCCAACAGGTGTTCTTAATCAACTCGAAATATCAAATGACGGATATACTCAACGCCAAAAATACTGGAATTTTGACCCAGAAGCTGCAACCATGATTGGTGGAGACCTTTTTTCTTCTCTTATCTCTACAGCAAATCTTAACAACTCATACAAATCTTATATTTTTAATAAAATCAGTGGTGTTGCGAATACTAACCCTGGTGTATGGCAAGCCCATATCATGGCGACAATTAAATTAAAACATATTCATAATTTCTTTGAAAAAATCCCTCTTGCCAAAGGTTTGTTCTTTAGAATGACCCTCACTCTTAACCAACCTTCAGTCCAATTCAGTTCTGCTGCTGCTGGTGGAAATCTTACATTAGTAGGTGTCTCTGTTCCCAGTGGGGGGGTGAGCCCGTTAATGATTACAAGCGCCGTTGCTAGTTCAGGCGGGGTTGCTGCTTTCCCAGTCAATACAGGTGCTACTACATACACTCTATCCTTGGCTGTAGGTGCTCAAGTATTGAATTCTACTCAAGCAGGAACTACAGGTGTCGGTCAAGGACCACTCGCAAGAGGAGTTCAACTCTATATCCCAGCATACAGCTTCAGTCCCATGTTTGAAAGCGCCTACTTGAGCTCTCCAGTCAAGAATATCGTATACACTGATATTTACCAATATTTGATTCCTGGTATTACTGCAGGTCAGAATATTAACCAATTGATTACCAACGGAATTTCCTCATTGAAATCAGTATTATGCATTCCTTTCTACACTGCGGCTGCCAACGGAAATATTGACCCAATCTTATCCCCATATGATCCTGCTGGTTGTGGCCCAACCTCACCATTCTGCTTACTAGGAAATTTCAACGTAGTTGTATCAGGACAAAATGCCATATACAACTCACAAATGCGATCATTCGAGGCGTTCAACCACAATCTATATGGTTGCCACTCTACCAATGGAGGACAGACTGACGGACTGACAAGTGGTCTTCTTTCTCAATTTGATTTCGAAACTGAATACTGCTATTACTATGTCAATGTTGGACGCATGTTAGATATCGAGCAAAGTGTCCCTAAGTCGGTTTCTATTATCGGAACCAACTACTCTGCCAAGGCAATCAATATGTACGTGTTTGCCGAGTATGGAGTCCAGGTGGGAATCGACATTCTCAGCGGTGCTCGTACTCAATAATTAATCAGTAGATTAACAACCTTATTATCATAACAAAATAACAAAAAAATAAAAGTTTAGGAATTGTCATAATATTCTATATTATTATCTTTTATAATATTATAGAATGCATAGTCTTGAAATGAAAATGCCTTCTGCGAGAGTAATGTCAAAAATGCGAAACGGACATAAAGTGAGAGTTAGTAAGGGTACTGGGTTTAACGTTATGTTAACACCCAACTCATATTCTCAAATAACCAAATCTTTTGATAAGGGGAAGGGTTCTACACTTCAATTATCGGGTGAAGAAATCATGGCGAATAAAGAAGTTGAAGGAGGAGCTCTTTTCAAAGATATTAAACGAGGATTCAAGAAACTCGGAAAAGAACTTAACAAGGCAGTTGCCCCTGTTGCTGAGAAAGTTGCCCCCATTGCTGAAAGGGCAGTTGAGGTAGCCTCACCTGTTGCTCGTAAAGTGGCAAATAGAATCATTAAAGAAGCGCAAGATAAGGGTGTACCCTTGGCGAAAATGGCTCTCAAGGAGGGTATCAAACAAGGTGTTAAAATTGCACCAAAAGCCTTAGCGTCGCTCGCTATAGCGTCAGGTAATCCCGAATTGGCACCTGTAGCAATGGCACTTGGTAAACCCCTATCTGAACGAGCAGGTAAAGCACTCTCAAAACAAGTTGATAGAATCCCTGAAAAGAAAACCCAAAAACCTCCTAGAAGATCACCCCCTTCTATTGCACCTAGAACACCAGTTTTACCAAGGGCAATATCTATGGAAGCACCTGCTCCTCAAATGATTGAACCTGATTATGAAAGTCCTGTTATTTCTTTTGAGGGTCAAGGTCTATATGCTGGTAGAAATGCTGGTAGAGGATTATATGCTGGACGAGGAATGTTTGGTGGGGCAATTTCTTATGGTTGCGGTTATAGAAATCCCAAGAGTTTTGTTTCTGGTGATTTAAGTAAGGAAAATCCTGCTCTTCGTTCACAACCTCAATTCACAAATAGTATAATGAGAAGACAAATGGGAAGACCAGTAGGAATTTTCTAATTAATTATCTTTTATGTACGTAGTTGCCATATTCACGCTACTTCCCATTTCTTTCATGTCTTCTGCCAAACTATTATTTTGTTTAATCATATCACCATATTTTGAAGTCAAATATGAATGTCTGAGGGCATTTATAGAGGCTTTCTTACCAAAAATTTTATTTAATCTTTGTGTGATTTTGACAGACGATAATGGATTCATATTACTATCAAAAAATAAGTATTCAGTAGGGTTAATCTTGATCCATTTGTTTAAAATAGTTTTCAAAGCAGGACATATTTTAACACGCTGTTCTCCGTATGTTTTTGCAGTCTTATATCTGTTAAATACCATGAATCCCTTATCAATATAATTATCGTGTTCTTTATCTATATTTTTAATTTTAAAAGCAGACGAGAAATCAAGCGACCTACGGGGAGGACAGAAGAATCCACCTAATATAGCAATTAAAATAAAGTTCTGAATCTGTTGATAATCGTTTTTTACCAAATGAGATTTTTTATAGAGCAAATCCGCATTCTTCTTGAGTTCCGAGAAAATATTATTTAACTCGTCATTCTCAACCCAGTTCTCTTTTTGAGATTCTGTTTTCTCTTGTTTCTTAATATCAGCATTGTAATTATTAATATCGTCTAACATGGATTCACGATATTCTTTTTTATCAGTAATGACTACCAAAGCTGATAATATTGTTTTTCTTCGGTTAGGTGGTAATTCTTCTAAATATTTCAGAATCTTACTTGTTTCATTAAATTTATCAGTATCGATTTTATCCCCTTTAGAATATTCAAAAACTTTCTTATAGAGACTACTTAGTACTGAATTATATGTTTTGATTGAAGAGGCAGATAGACTTGGGCGCTTGCCCTTAATAAATTCGGTTAAATCCATTATATATATTAATAACTATATTTATTTTAATAATATATTTTTAATATTAAATAATATTTAGGGAAAAATTAATCATTCGTTTAACAATGAAATTATTTTCTAATAGTATAGTATAATAAGAATGACAGATTTGAAGAGAAACTTACAAATTTTGAAGAATGATATTGAGTTCGGTTTAAGCAGTGAGAAGAGATTAATGAATACGCTGGGAAATAAGTTCGGTTCGGATATACAGAAGACCACAGACAAGTATTGTAATTATGATTTTTATACAGCAGATAAGAAAATTGAATTGAAGACTAGGCGTTGCAACTACAACACATACCCAACAACAATAATACCAATAAAGAAAACCCAGCAAGACGGCAATCTCGTCTTTTGTTTTTGTTTCACTGATAAACTTTGCTATATTGAATATGGTAAGGAGAAATTTTCTAAATATAGAATCGAAGATATTGAGTATGTAAGAGCATTCGGGCAAATTACTCAAGTTCCACATTATCATATACCTATAGAAGATTTAGTTGAGATAGAAATGACACATAAAGAAGAAAAGAATGAAAAAAAATATTTAAATTAAGAAATAGATTAAATAATATCAAAATAAAATGATTTTTAATATTATTTATTGCTTTTATAGTGTTATTATTACGATAATACTAAATTAAAAATTTTTAATTAAAAATTTGCTTCATAAATGATAAGGAAATATGATTATATATATTAATAATCATATTATGTATTAGATTATTTAATATTATTCTTAATTTTCGGTTTATTTTAAAACTCAGTATTAAAAGAAAAACAATTATCATTTACTTTTTTATTTGCCAACGCATAATCGCTCACTTTGGACTCAAAGAAATTTGCTTTTCGTTCTATACTAATTAACTCCATGAATTGAAAAGGGTTCAACACATTATATATTTTATTGACATTCAATTGTAAACATAATCTATCAGCCACAAATTGTATGTATTGAGTCATTAATAAAGAATTCATACCAATTAAACGACATGGCAATGCCTCACAAATAAAATTCGTTTCTATATCAACTGCTTCTCTTATGATAGTGTGTATGATCTTTTCAGATAATTTATTTTTTAACTTATTATATATAGCAATTGCAAACTCCGCATGTAATGCCTCGTCTCTCGATATCAGTTCATTACTGAAACACAATCCAGGTAATTTGTTTTTTTGTTTAAACCAATATATAGCGCAGAACGCACCAGAGAAATATATTCCCTCAACGCATAGAAAACCAACTAATCTCTCTGTAAAGTTTGAACTACTTTGAATATATTTTCTTACCCAATCTGCTTTTCGTTTTACACAATCAAAATGATTAATTGCATTTAATAATTTATTCTTTTCATTAGAGTCTCTTATATATGTATCTATGAGGTTGCTATATGTAATCGAATGTATACCCTCCATGGCTAGTTGAAATCCATAAAATAATCTTGCTTCGGCATTTTGAATTTCATTATAAAAACGCAATCCTATGTTCTCACCGATAAGACAATCCATTTGATTGAAAAAAGCAAGTATTAAAGAAATAAAATGTTTTTCATTTGTATCAAGACTCAACCAATCATTCAAATCTTTTGACAAATCAATTTCTTCAGGTCTCCAAAAGCAATCTACTTGTTTCAGATACATTTCATATAAATCGTTATGGTGAATGGGTAATATCGATAATCTACTATCGTCAGGTTCTAGTAATGGTTCAGGCAAGGTATTCATACAATATATATACTAAATATTTATTTCCCGTCTCTATTACTATAAAAATCTGTTGTACCATGTCCGATTTCTGTTTTGTTTCGCTTTGATTTATCCTCAGATTGAAAAAATTGTTTCAAAATCCACTCATTTTTCAAGTGGTCTTTACTTACAGCCAAATCCTCAAATAAATCAACAAAAGCCTCGCAATCACTATACAA
>Ga0181359_1000184_pt1 | contig 13021 bp, 17 predicted proteins | sample Fa13VDMM15SD_FD_141229 | JGI IMG/M metagenome (GOLD analysis project Ga0181359, IMG submission 141229) | Freshwater viral communities from Lake Michigan, USA - Fa13.VD.MM15.S.D | ecosystem: Environmental > Aquatic > Freshwater > Lake | place: USA: Michigan | collected 2013-09-24 | reverse complement strand
GAGAAAAAGAATGCTCTTTGTACAGCAAGAACACGTTCTCTATTCTCTAACTTATATTTTTTAATATATTCTTTTATGTGTTCCTTGTTTTTCAATCGCCATTCACGCATATAGTCCATTACCTTCATCTAGTTCGTTGTCAGTAATTACTTCTTCTTCGTCGTCCGAATCAGGAAGTACATGTCGATGGTACTCCTGCAAAGAGAGAATAATAGTAATGTAATCAGCATTATATTTAATTCTATTCCAGATTTCATTTTTCAGGTCTTCTTCAGCATCATACGTTAATTTCTCCAGAAAATCAGAACCGCAACGAATTTCTTTTTGATCAGGAATAGGTAAGGTTTTCATATAAGAAAGAAATAAATCGTGTATTTCTAAAGAATCCATTTTACTTATTATGACAGCTAATAGTTATGCCATAATAAATAGTGTTATAAATATTTATTTATTACAAAATTTTTTCATAAAAGTATTTCAAAATTATTGATTGTACTTTTTAAGGTACATTTGCTTTTTTTAAAAGACTTTTTAGCAAAAAAAATTAGAAAATTAAATAATTATACTACACTTTTTCAATATGAGATTTTGTTAGACAATGCTTTTCAAAATGTTGTTTCAAATTAGTTTTATAATCACATTTTTCGCAATGAAATTCAGTTTGCTTTTCAAGAATACCAGCAGCATATTTATGCTTTTTAGTTTGAATATGAATATTATAATCTAGATCAGATCTACATTGAATTTGACAATCCTTGCAAAAAGTATTTTTAAGTAATTCTTTTCTTTTATGTTCTTTAGATTCCATGTGCATTTCATATGCTTCATCACTAAATGTTGAAAAGTTACAGCATTCGCAAGTCATTTTCTGCATTTCTGTTCGTTCAGATTCTTTCTGCTTTTTCCATTCTTCATCTCTCTTCTGATTTTCTTGTTCCATTTGTCTACCATAATCTTCAGCTTCTTTTAGTTGCCGAGCTTTATTAATGCAATATACACAAGTTTCATCAGTATTAGGAATACCTTCTGGAAACCAACGCTTTAAGAAATCAAGACCCATTTCTTCTTCAATTTTCTTAAATTCGATTTCCCATTCAGCTTTAGATTTATGATTCTTATGCTGTTCCTTTTCTTTATTTTCTCTAATCCATTCTGCATCTCTAATCTTCCATTCATCACGAGCTTGTTTAGCTCGGAGCTTTTCAAATATATTAAATTCCTCTTCTTTGTCTACCAAATTTCCATAACGTTCAATCATAAATGCAATTTCTGGCTCTTCCCATTTAAAAACTTGAATACAAACAGCAAAATCATGACTAAATTCAATGATTAGTTTCATCATAGAAAACCATTTTTCTTTGTCATCTCCCATCCAATCACTAAAATCTAGATGTTCAATAGGTTTTCTGAAACTTAATCCTGCATAAGGATTCTCTTCAATAACTTTTTTAAGCATAGAATTTTGTCTAGCGTTAATCAAATCAAAATATTCTTCAAACTTTTTAGCTGAAGTATGAATATATGTTTTGAGTTCTTCTTCGGTAGTATGTATAAGAACTACATTATAACCTTGCAAACTCTTAACTTTAGCTGGAAGACTCTTTCGGGGCATTTTATTATTAGTAGTATATATTTTTTTCTATCTAAACCAAAAATTTCACAACGACCTCGGCAATGCAAAAGTGTAAATTATGCTTACACCGGCCATTTGGTAAGAAACTACCTTTTTAGCAATAAGTATTCTAACCTAAAATGTAAGAGTACAAAAGTGTAGTATTTTTATTTAATTTTTTATTTTATTTTGCAGAAACCTTTTTTAAAAATAGTGAATGTACCTTAAAAAGTACAATTGAAAATTTTGAAATACTTTTATGAAAAAAATTTGTGGGAATTTATTATTTATAACACTTTATTTAATGAATTAGATTTTGAAATTAATTTGCTTTAAGTATTGTAAATGGAACGTGATTTTCCAGAGCAATATTCGAAAGGTTTGCTAAAGATTCTGAAAGCTGTTTCTATAGGTACACCTACAGTTGTTGGTTCTTCAGCTGATCCTAAAATAATGTATTCTGCAGATTATGATTTAATGGAAGACCCAATATTGCGTAGAAACTCTGCTACAACCTTCCAAAAGAAAATCAAACAAATCCAGAAAATAGGTAAGATTGTTGACACAAAAATAGGTGAAATTTCTGAATGGAATCTGTTGAAAAAACCGCACATTAAAAATGGAAATGTTAAAGAATATAATCAAGGAAACGAATTAGAACATTTGTCTGCTTTATGGTCTAAAAAAATCATTACACATGAAGAATTTATGACTGCACAAACCATGTTGAAACCTCATTTGAATTCTGTAGAATTTTTAAGAGCTAGAAAGGAATTACGATTTGGAATCTTAAGATGGGATTTAAAGGAAATTTCCAAGGGCTATAAAGAATTACGAGACAAATCTATAATTTATTTAGATGAAGCTTTTAAGACTAAAGGAATAACTAAAATCGACATAGTTACTTGGCTAAAGAATAAATACGTAGAAATTTCAAATATAATTTTGTGGACTAATTCTGCTGGAAAACCTTATGCATATATACCTTCTGTAAAGAAAGGTCTTGCTGAAAATATTCTGGAATTTGAAGCTGAAGGAAATTATGTTAAAGTAGCTAAGCGTATGCTTTCCTTAGCTAAACAATTTAAGAATCTTACAGACAGAGACAAATTAACTGAAATTTTGAACTCTCCCCTAGGGAAATTATACCTAGTTACTGCTGACATGGAAGTCTTGAAAGAATTTCCTACCATAGTTCGTAAATGCAAAAGAAAAGAACTTGATTTACTGAAAGATGAGTTCGCAAAGCTTTTCTTTCCAGAGCTAAATAAGGCTGTTCCTGACCTAAAATTACTACCTAAAATGAAGGAAGTGTTACAGAGAGAAATGCAAAAAGCCCTAAAATTGAAGAATTTACTTCCGATTACACGAGATTACCAAATATAAATAAGAATTACACAGATGAATTGATTATTCCGTAACTATTCAACTATTTTATTTGCTATAAAGTAAATAAAATGGCTGGTAAGGTAAAATTGACATTTGACAAGACTAAGGATGCGACGCCATTAGCCACAGTAAGTGGTGGAGAATATAATAAAGATGTTCTTTATTTGCAGATTGGGGATTCGAAACCCACAGGTAAGAAAGGAGTTCAAGAGCTTGAAATTGGGAAACATCGTCTGGGTAAATTGTCACCTCGCAAACAATCCGAAGTTATGCGTGTGCTTCAGGAAGCATATAGAAAAGGAATTCCTCCAGAACATCTTAATTTGGAAGTCGATGGAGCAGAAGAAGTTTATAGGGAAATGTTAGGTGAAGTTGAACAAAAAGGTTCTTCTAAAATTAAGTTACCGCCTGGTTCAACCTTTTCATTAAATATTAATCCTGATCCTCAAAAGCGTTTCATTTATTATATTGCTGGTGCTTCAGGTTCAGGTAAATCTTATATTGCTAAACATATTGCTGAGCAATACCAAAAACAATTTAAGGGAAGACCTGTATACTTAGTTTCTAAGTTAAAAGAAGATGAAACTCTAGATGGAATGGAAGACAAACCAGGAAGATTAAGTATTGAAAAGTTAATGGCTACACCAATGAAAGATTTGGAACCTTTGCGTGAAACCCTAGTTATATTTGACGACTATGACACTTTGCAGGGAAAGGAAGCTAAGGCTGTTCAAACTTTAATTGATGACATTTGTATTATGGGTCGCCACACAGTAACTTCAATCCTAATTTTGTCACACCATCTTTCAAATTATAAATCTACTAGATTATGTCTTACTGAGGCCACACATTTCGTTGTATACCCTCAATCGACTGGAGCTCATGCACTAAATTATTTCTTGAAAACTTATGTAGGAATGGGTCCTAAAGAAGTACAGGCTATTAAGAATACTGGTTCAAGATGGTTAGCCATTCATAAAAATTTTCCTATATATTATGTTACGGAAACAGAAGCAGGATTAATAAATAGTGAATAATAATAAATGGGAGTATGTTCTTCTAGACCTGCCACTGCAACGCAACCATTAAGACAAGAAACACCAGAAGAAATCCAAAATAGAATTATTGAACAAATGCCAGTAGTTCCAGAATTATTAACTCCTGGACCATTACAATATATATTACGTAAAGTTTCTGAAGGTATTTGTAGAGAAAATTTTTTACGTTGGGGAATGAGAAATCGTCAAAATCCTTTACGATTTTTATATGATCCAGATCAAACTTTAACTCGAAAAGTAATAGATGTTTTATCTGCTACTGGAATGGTTCCAGCATTAACATTAATAAATGAAACAGAATTTAAAATTGTTAGACGCAATATTACTCCAGGAGTACACTTAATGCGTTATCCAATGACATCTATACAAATAGCTATAGACTTTGTTAGAAATCATAATTTTTTCTATTTTGCTTATCCGCTAGAAACGGGAACTGCTGGACATGCTGTTTTATTCAAAAAAATTAATCCAAGTACTATAGAATTAATTGATCCAAATGCTGAAGATGTAATGCGTATGTATGATAGTATGCCACCTAATTTAGCAGAATTTACTGGACGTATATTCACACGTGCTGGAATCTTACACACTGAAAATTCAACATGTCGATTTCAAACAGAACGAGGAACTTGTGCATTATGGACAATATTATTTGGAATATATGGAGACAAACGTCCTGAAGAAATTGATGGAATGGTTGATGCTGCTATTAGAAAAATTGGATTACCATTAAAAAGTCAAGATGTACCTTCAGTACTATCTTATGACATGTTTATTATGGAATTATTTTATGAATTTATTCAACGACCAGTTCTTGCTACAAGTGTACCAGCAGATTATAGAGAAGGTTTTGGTAGAAGAAAGAAAAAAGGTGGAAATGTACCAGAAGAATTAAATATTTTACAGCAAATAGCTAAACAATCGTATAACTTAGTAGATCCTCAGGAAGACATAAATGGTTGGGAGTTAAAGAAATGGACACCTACAATGAAATTTTATGTTAAGGGAAATGAGGTTATAATTGGTGTTCGTGGAACTAAGACTAATGCTCCAGATGGAAATTTTGATGTTTCTGCTGATTTAACTATTCCTTTCAATGGAATTCCTGAAACTACAAGGTATAAACGAGACAAGGCTGCAGTACAACAATTTCAACAGCAATTTCCTCCATCTCAATTTTCTTATTATGCAGTAGGTCATTCCTTAGGTGGAGCAATTATAGATTCTCTGATTAGAGACAGATTAATTAAGGAAGCTGTAAGTTACAATCCTGCTATTCAATATAATGACATTAATAGAGGCTTGCCTAATCGAAGAATTTATTATGGTTCAGATCCATTATATAGATTGATGGGCTGGTGGGATGTTAAATCAGAACATCGTGAACCACCAAATAGAACTTGGGCGGATTTCTTAGGTGCAGTTAGTTTACCTGCTGCAGCTGTAGCAGCTTTACCTGCACATAATTTAAGTAATTTTGAAGGAGGTAAGAAAGGTAAATTAGGCAAAAAAGTAGTCTTTACATAAAATAAATGAGTTTCAGACAAAAGTTAAAATTCGGAGAAAAGTACCAAGAAATTGCTAAAAGGTATATTCCAGAGGACGAAAAGATTCTGGAAGTTGCTAAAGGTATACAAAAGGAATATGATTTTAAGACGGACAAATATGCATATGAAGTTAAGTCAGACAGAATGGGTTACGCTTACGGATGTCAAACAATGTTTATAGAATACGAATGCAATGGAAAGGCGTCGGGTATTAATGCTACAAAATCTGATTATTACTTTTATTTCTTTCATAAACCTGACGATTCATATGTTGCTTATGAAATCCCCGTCGAAAATTTAAAGAGAGCCTGTATGGGCTGTCGTGAAATTTTAAAAGCTGGAGATGGTGGTAGAGTCAAGGCTTATGTTGTTCCTGTACTAAATGAATTTAAGATTTAAGCTTCAGGAATATTTACTTTCATATATTCATGCTGCATTCCAGAAGTATGACCCATTTTTTCTGCATCTTCATTCATTTCAGTTACATCATACTTGTGTGAAAGGTAAATGTGTCTTAGCATAGTAGTTCCAACATTCTTTCCAAAAATCTTGTTTAAGATTCTTGTAATGGAATTTACAGAAGGTAGGGGAGTTCCATCATCAAGTACAAGAAAATGAAAGGGAGATTTCATCGTTGGTTTGAGAGGATGAGCTTTAGAATAAAGAAGAATAGCATCAACTAAATCTTGAGGAACATCAAACACTTGTTCACCATGAGAATTAGCAGTCTTATACTTATTAAAAATGAATTGTTTAGTGTCCAAAACAAAATAATTAGAATCCTTTGAAGCCTCAGCTTGTTTAGGAGTTTTGACAATCTTCATAAATTGGTAATCTTGATTACGTCTAGGACTAAATTTAGTATACAGAGAAAGAACCATATACGCAAGAATAGTTTGCCATTCAGAAGGATTTAGAATCTTTTTCTTAACTAGTTCATGAACTTCGGATTCCAGACGTTTTTCATGAGCTAGAATGACTTCCCAAGAAAGCCAATTCTTTTCTTGTTTAGGAGTCTTTTGTGACGTGTCTTTTTGCTTAGAATCATTAACCTTTTCCATCATACGATTGTACCAATGTGCAAATACCTTCTTATAAGATGACTTTTGATTAACTAGAGACAGGGTTGACACAATTGTGGACAACATAGATTTTTGCGTTGATTCTGCATAATTTTCAAGACGAAGATCCACACTTGCAGTATTCTTTAACCATGCCAGATTTTTGAAAGGAAGTTCAGAGTTCAAACTATACAGCGTCCTAATATATTGGGAAGCTGTAGAATCCGCTACTTCTCTTTTGTCTCGTAACTCTTTGTGAAGATCCATCATAAAAGGAGTAATATTTTTCATTTGTTATTATACTCCGAAAATAAGTAAATACGATTAACGAACTTGTAATCCACATTTCTTGCATTTTTTCTTTCCACCACGTAATGCTTTTTCAGAATCAGATTTTTGTTTCTTACGTAACATTCTAATTGCAGAAATTCCAGATTGTGCAGCTTCAGTTCCAGGAGGTCTTTCATCTTCTTCTACTTCTTGAATAGAATCTTGTGCTTCTTTCTTTTCAATAGAAAGCCATTTTGCATGTTCTTTCCTTATTTCTCCTTTTCGACTAAGAAGATTTTTATATTGTTTTGCTATTGGTAAACTTAGAGTATCCATAGTTTCTATGTCATTTTCTACAGCATAAGCAACTAATTTATTATATTCATATTCAAGTCTTGCTGTGACTTCTTTATATTCTTTTACTAAATCAAGTAATTTCTTCTGAGTAACTTTTCCAGAACCATTTAAAGCAGATTCTAGGATTCGTTTTTGTGCTTTAGCTTTGTCTTTAGGGATTGGATCTTTGGAATGTTTTTTACCAGTTTCGATTGTAACTACCCAATATAAGTCACGTTTAGGAGCCTTTCTTAATTTATACGGCATTTATATTTGTGCTATATAATTAATACTTTGGTAATCCACACTTGTGGCACATTCTTCTTACACTACGCTTCTTTCCTTTTCCTCTAATAGTAAATCCCATTTCTCTAGCAATTTTCTTTCTAAAAGTCGCATCATCTTTTGTATATTCTTTTCTACCTTCAACTGGACCTCTTAAACTTTCTAAATAAGAAACTGCTTCCCTTTTTCCAGCCCTTCCTAATTCTTGCATAACTTCATTTACAATCTTTTCCATAGATTTTTGACCATCTGGAATAGTACTTGATGCATCAGCAAGATTTTCTGCTGATTCTAACTTCGCTTCAATCATTTTTTTTACCTCTTCCTGAGGACTTTGCTGTTGAGCCATTAATAAAGGATTTTTAAATTGTTGCATTTATATTGATGCTATATAATTTCATAATGCTACAAAATTTCATATTAACTTCTTACTAATAAATAAATGTCTTATGAAGGAGGAGGTGGTGCACAAGGACCTGCTGGACCAACTGGACCAACTGGGGGAATCTCATTTTCAGGACCAAACGGAGCTGTTCTTTGGTATGATGGAACTGCAGTAACTGGAACTACTGGATTAACATGGACTCAAACTGGTGGAATGGGTAATGCACATAGATTATTTGGAGGACCTAATGGAAATTACCTTGAATTAGACGATGGAACAGGAAGTATGGCTATATTTGTTGATCAAATAGATGCTGGACATGGTCTTTTGCTTGCTGCAGGAGCTACTCGAATTACATTACAAGATGATGTAACTGGTGCTACTGGTATTACTGGAACTCTTCAACTTCAAATTTCTGGAAATAATGGAGCTAGTGGAGATGTATTAACATCTGATGGAACCTATGCAATTTGGCAAGCACCAGCAGCACCAGTTTATACTGCTTCTGCTTATGGTCAAACTGGAGCAACAGGAAGTCTTTTAAATAATGGTACACTTGGAACTGAATTAATGTCTACAACAATCTCAACAGGAGTTACTGGTAATATTTTAGGACAAGTTGCAATTCAAATTCAAAATGCAGATTCTGATGAACACGCAGCTTCGGTATATTTAGTAGTTGCTGGAAGCACAGGTGGTGTTACAACGCATACTATACCCAAACATCAAGCAGGATTAAATGGTAGTTCTAATTTAACATTATTTTATAGAACAGCAACTACAGAACCAACTGGAATATATACTATAAGTGTATATGGTTACTCTGACACTGACAGTGATGTATTTTATAATCATATTGATTTAGTTGGACTTGGAAATTTAGATGGACCTGGTGGACCAGTATAAATATAAACTTTAAAATCTAGGTAATAATCAAATGTCTTATGAAAGAGGGCCACAAGGAATACAAGGACCAACAGGACCTGCTGGACCAACGGGAGCTGCAGGAGGTGGTGGAGAAACTGGGTTATATAATAGACTTCAAATTGTTCCAGTTCTTTCAGGACAAGAAAGTTTAACTATTGGTTATACTGGACCAACTGGAGTTGGTTCTCCTTCATCATGGGTCGGAGTAACATTTGCACAACCATTAACTGGAGGAACTCAAGATGGATGGAGAAATTTTAAACAAGTTGGAGTTACAGGACCAGCAACACAAGTTCAATGGTCTCCATATAATCCTTATTTTGGAGCAAGTCTTCCATATACATCTAATCCATCACCAACAATTTTGAAGAAAGATTTGTCTTCTGTCTGGGCCGTTGTAACAACTCAAAATAGAATCAATGTTCAAGGAACTATTTTCTTTAATATTTATACTTATGACATAACGAATCCACCAACTGCTCCAGATGATTATACAAATAGATTTGATTACCAAATTGGTTTGTATCCAACTATGTATGGAGGTGGAGTAACAACTAATCAAACACTTGCTGGAGGATTTAGGTATTTAATTTGCGCAGTTGATTCACCAAAAATAGTTCAACAAACATTAGCAAATAGAACCGTTACATTATTATTAAATCAAATGGTAAGTGGCAATACATATGTAATTGCTACCTTAGGAACAGGAGTAAATTGGGTTGCTATGGGAGCGGCAGTAGCAGTAGTTGGTTGTGTATTTGTTTATAATGGAACCGCAGCAACTGGAACTTCAGGAGTAGCAACAGAAGAAGTTTCAACTTCTAGTTTAATTGGAAACTTGCAAACTCCACAGCAAACTACATTCTTAAGAGATCCATATGACATTTATACGGACATTCCACATGTTCCATTTAATTCAGTTGTTGGTGCTTCAAAAAATCCTCAACCAGCAGACATTTCAAATATAGCAGTAAGTAAAATTGTTATTGGAACATCATCTAGTGTTTTAAGTTGTCCAACTCTGGATTGGACATTAGAAGCATGTGGTTATTCATCAATAGTAGCAGGAGTTAGTAAGAAGTTTATTTTAAAATATAATTAGTAAATGGTTGAATTCTTTCATGCTAAGGATGGTGTACATAAATTCGTTGCTGTATTCCATGATGGAGAGCAAGTTCCATTTGGAGCTATGGGGTATGAAGACTATACACAAACAGGTGACAAAAAACAAAAAAGAAATTATTTAGCAAGACATAAAAAACGAGAAGATTGGAATGATCCAAAATCTGCTGGTGCTTTAAGTAGATGGATTCTGTGGAATAAGCCGACTCTAAAAGAATCAATAAAGCATTATGTTAAGAAATTTAGTATGGACTTAGAATAAATGGATTCAACGACTTCATCAGCACTTGCTATTGGCTCACTAATAGTCTCACTAGGAGGAGGCGTTCTTGCTGTAATCAATCATAGAAGAATTAGATCTAATTGCTGTGGATCAAAAACGGAAGTTTCCTTAGACATAGAAACTACCACACCTGAAGAAAAAAAGAAAGAATCAGAGAAATAATTTAGTTTACTAGAATAAATGAATGTTTCATATGTTGCATTTTTACAAGAACACCTTCATTATTTAATTTCTAGAATGGTTGCCTTAGAAGGTGAAAAGCAAAGAGAAATGTTTGAACAAGTTAAGAAAGTCAGGGACTTGTTAAATACTGAAGAAGAGCTAAAGAAAATACGGAAAACACAAGTACAACTTGTAGAGACTCCTTCCGAACTTGCATAGTCTCAAAAGAATCAAATGTTGCCATTTTATTTATAGCATATACTAAAAATCTTCATCAAACTTGATTTTCATTTGTTCTGCTTGAACTCCAACACCAGGCTTAGAATATTCTGAAACTTTCTTTTCAAAGAAATTAGTCTTACCTTCTAAAGAAATCAGATCCATAAAATCAAAAGGATTCTGTACATTCCATAACTTTTTAATACCTAATTGAACACACAACCTATTTGCTACAAATTGTATGTAGGTTGTCATGTCATTAGCATTCATTCCAAGTAAGGAACAAGGTAATGATTCTGTAATAAATTCAGTTTCAATTTCTACAGCTTCACGAATAATTTGTTCAATTTCATTAGCTGGTATTGCTTCCAAGGTATTATATAAATTGACTGCAAATAAGGTATGTAATCCTTCATCTCTAGAAATCAATTCATTGGAAAATGTTAGACCTGGCATTAGTCCTCGTTTCTTTAACCAATAAATAGCACAGAAAGCTCCTGAGAAAAATATACCTTCAACACAAGAAAATGCTACTAGACGTTTAGCAAATGATTCAGCAGAAGTAATCCATTTCAAAGCCCAATCAGCTTTTTTGCGTATACAAGGTATAGTATCCAAAGCAGACAATAATTTATTCTTCTCTTCAAAATTCTTAACATAAGTGTCTATTAATAAAGAATAAGTTTCATTATGAATTGATTCCATAGCATTTTGAAATGAATAGAATATTTTAACACTTGGAGATTCAACTTCTGATTGAAATCTTAGAACTAGATTCTCTTGAACTATACCATCAGATCCTGCAAAAAAAGCTAGAATCATTTTAATGAAATGCTGTTCAGATTGATTTAATCTTTCCCAATCATGCTGATCTCTTGAAAAATCAATCTCTTCAACTGTCCAAAATGAACCTACAGCTTGCTTATACATTTTGAATGCCCATTCATCACAAGCTTGTATAGGAAATAACGTATAACGCTGAGAAATGCTCATTTATTTATTGCCTTATTATAATTTGAGAAATGACCCATAGAGAGAATGTACTAAAACACTATGGACTTCCAGACGATTCTTATTCAAAAGAAGACCTAGCTAAGATTACAAAGGTACCATTGAAAATTATTAAGGAAGTTTATAATAGAGGTATTGGTGCTTATAAAACTAATCCAGAATCTGTAAGGAAAAAGGTAACCTTTAAGAAGGGTCCTGCACCTATGAGTCAGAAACTTTCTAAAGAACAATGGGCTATGGCACGTGTTTATAGCTTTTTAGATGGAAATCCTAAGCATGATGATGATTTACGAGAGAAAATATGTAAGAAATGTGGTCTTTTGAAATAATTACCAGAAAATTCATATATTTTACATGAAAAAAATTAATTTTTTTACTAGAAATTGTATGTGTTTTTCAGTAATTGTGCCTTTTTTGATGTAAAAACTAATGGGGCAGGTGGTAGCACCATGATTAAAAGACTGAAAAGCCTTCAAAATCAGAAATAAGCCCAATTAATTCTTGCTTTATAATAAAAATGGAGATTGTAAGTGCTAAAAAATATGATCATAGAAAATGGGATTGTCCTTATGTACTTAGCGTAGCCTTTCAGAAAAAATATAAAAAATTTCCCACACTTGGAGTTAATATTCCAGATGTTAAATTTATGTCAGAAGTTCGAAAAGGTCTTAAACATTACGACTTAAAACTAGAAGTTTCAAAGTTAAAAGGAATTCCTTTATTCACCTATTTATTAAAAAATAAAAAGGATGGATTTTTAAGTTTAAATCATAATCCTCCTACAGAGATTACTCACGTTATTGCATTTCTTTATAATTATAAGCATGAAGCTCTAGATTTTTTTGATTCATTCAACAAGACAAGAACTCTTTTTACCTTACGATTAAATGGTAAGGTAAAAGATTTTATGAAAGATTTTTTTCATAAACATTTCGAGGATGAATTTTCTGTTGAAAGTTGTTATTTCGTCATGTAGCCAGCCATGCCACCACGAGCGCCACCTTGATGTCTGCCAGCACCAACAGGGCGTTGAAGTTCAGCAGAAGGAGCTTGGGCAGGAGCACTGAGAATGTCCTGTTCAGTGAGTACACCCTTGATGATGCGAGAAGAACCCTTAATGGTTTCAAAGAAGCCAGAACTGATGGGTACAGTGTAGATGTTGGGTTGTACTGCAGCACCAGTAAAGTTCTGCACCTTTAAGTTGAACTGGAGCGTGAAGTTACCTACGAGGCCACTGGCTTGTCCGCTGGAAAGTGGGAAATCTACACCAGGCTTTAGGACTAGGGGACCGCCAACTAAACCAACTTGACCACCACCTACATTTGTTAATACGTTGGCTGTGTCAAGACCAGTA
>Ga0181359_1000183_pt1 | contig 13044 bp, 17 predicted proteins | sample Fa13VDMM15SD_FD_141229 | JGI IMG/M metagenome (GOLD analysis project Ga0181359, IMG submission 141229) | Freshwater viral communities from Lake Michigan, USA - Fa13.VD.MM15.S.D | ecosystem: Environmental > Aquatic > Freshwater > Lake | place: USA: Michigan | collected 2013-09-24 | reverse complement strand
GAACTGATGGAACTCTTTGGACTTGGGGTTTTGGAAATTTTGGACAACTTGGAGATAATACTGCAACCGGTAAATCCACTCCAGTCACCACATTTGCTGGTGGAACCAACTGGAAACAAGTGAGTGCTGGTTATCGGCATTGTGCAGCAATCAAGACTGATGGAACTCTATGGACTTGGGGTTATGGAGGTTTTGGACAACTTGGAACTAATACTACAATCAATAAATCCACTCCAGTCACCACATTTGCTGGTGGAACCAACTGGAAACAAGTAAGTAGTGATAGTAATCATTGTGCAGCAATCAAGTCCGTAGACTTCTAATAAATACTGAAAACACACAATATATTCATAATGAACCCTCTTGAGTTGGTCACAAAAACCTTATATTCTTTTAATGAAAAAGAACTTACAACACAAGTTCTTGATGCATTTGGAAAACGAGCAGAAACCTTTGATCAATATAATGATGTAGCAAAGATTTTCTTTGAGATAAAAGATTTCTCAAATGCGATTACTTATGGCGAAAAGGCACTTAAACTCACAAAATCAAAAGAAGAAAACTATACAACCACAAAAAATCTTATTAATGCTTATAATCAATCAAATCATCCAGAAAAAGCACTTACTCAAATATCAAAGTTAAACTCACAAAATCAAAAGAAGAAAACTATACAACCACAAAAAATCTTATTAATGCTTATAATCAATCAAATCATCCAGAAAAAGCACTTACTCAAATATCAAAGATTAAATCACAAAATCCTCAAGATACTGAACTTTTATTAGAGGAAACTTTTTCATACTCTGCTCTCAATCAAAAAGAAAAATCAGAAAAACTTTTATTTGACCTTATTAAAAAACCATTACCAGAAGAAATAGAACGAAAGGCATATCACAACTTATCAGGACATTACTTTCGTAAAGATGATATTCATACAGGACTTCATCACTTTCTCAAGGCAGGAGAAGTAGAGGCATATAAGAACCGAGAACTTCCTACTTTCTCAAAGTGGGATGGAACAATCACAGAAAATCAAACTATAGTGATTGATAGTCAGTGTGGTGCTGGTGATGAGATTATTCATATAAGATTTATGAAACATCTAAAAGAACTTGGAATGAATCCAATCTGGACTACAACCAGAAAGGACATACAAAAACTCTTCCAATATAATGGATTTCATACTGAGCTTGTTTGGGATAATCCAGAGTTTCCAAAAAACTCAAAGTGGGTATATGCTCTTGCTCTTCCTTATTATCTCAATCTTAAAGTGAAAGATTTGGGACAAATTTCATATCTCAAACCACTACCAAAAAAAGAAGAACAATACTCATATCTAAAAAAAGATATAAACTATAAGATTGGAGTATTTTGGAACTCTGGTTCTGGATTTGAGCAGGCACATTTTCGTTCTATAGATACGGAACCATTATTTCATACACTCTCAAATACAAAGGCATCATTATACTCATTACAGTTACCAGACCAAACATCACCAGAAGGATTTGATATAAAGACTTTTGATATTCCAAATCGTGATTTCACAGATACATTCTCACTTGTATCTCAAATGGACTTAGTGATTACTTCTTGTACTTCTATTGCTCACATAGCAGCAGCACAAGGTAAAGAAGTTTGTGTGTTTGTGCCGATTATGGAATATTATGTTTGGACAAGTTCAACAGAAAAGTCTTGGTGGTATGGTGATAATGTACATTTATTCAAGCAAAGAAAACCAAGAAACTGGGACGAACCTTTGAAACAACTGGGAGAGTTTTTAAATAAATGAAATTTCATACATTTTATACAAATAATCTTCCAGAACAATTAATAGAAGATCATAAGAAAGTCTGTGAGCACATTGGTATTGATGTGACTTATCATAGTGAAGATTTTATTGATTATGAAAAGGTCTATACTGCTCACGGAAAGTTTATGACTTCTGTGATGGAATCCGAAACTGATGATGTTGTTTGTTTTTTAGATATTGATTGTCTTCCACACAACAAAAAAAATCTAGAATGGGCATATGAATGGGCAAAATCAAATAATTCTTTTGTTGGAAATGCTCAAAATATTTTTCACGAAAAAATGGCAAATCATTTATATGCAGCTGCTTCTTGTTTATTTGTAAGTAAAACTGGATGGAGTGTTCTTGGAAAACCTTGTTTTTCTTATTTTTGTCAAAGTTATACTCAAATAGATACTGCACAAATTCTTTCTTTAAGAGCAGATCAAATTGGTTTGCCTTATCGCCTTATGTACCCAATTGGATATGATGAAAAAGATCCTAGTTCAATTATCAATTGCTGGGAACTTGGTACATATGGACATTATGGGCACGGAACTTTATATCCAGCAACTTGGCATTATTTTAGAATCAGTAAGTTCAAAGAGCAAATACCAGACCTTTGGACAACTCGTGTAAATAATGTATTAGAAGATCAAAAAATCATTTCAAATTATTCTTGCCTTCCTTATGAATTATAAGTTTTTGTTTTTAGTTGGGTCTGCACTTAATCACTTCAATGCAGAAAAAATTAGTGAATTTACAACAGAAGAAAGATTTCAACAGACATTAGATACTATTCAATCAATTAAAGATAAAGTTCCAGATGCTTATATTTTAATTTATGAGGGATCAGAAACTCCTATTGAAGAAGAATATAAGCAGAAATTTATTGAACAATCTGATTTACTGATTGAATGTGGTGATGATCCATATATGAAAACTCTTTATGAGAATGTTCATATAGATCCAGATAGATTTACATTTGTAAAATCTATGCTTGAATGTAGATGTTTGCAAATTGTTTTAACGCATATGATGGAACATAATGTTTTCATTGATGCAACAAGAGTATTCAAGTTGAGTGGTAGATATAAATTAAATGATTATTTTGATATTAATGATTATGAAACAAAGTTCCTGATGAATAAGTATGTAATGAAATATTATGATTATGAGGAAAGATTTGAGGATATTGAGAACATTTACGCATTTCTTTATGGATGTAAAGGTAGTATTGTGACTGGTTTGTGGTCATTTGATAAGTTCTTGTTTAGTGATGTTTTTGATATTCTTGAAAGAAGTTTTGAATATATGGAAAGAGCAATTCAACTCACAGCAGGAATTGATATAGAACATACTTTCTATCATTTTATTGATAGAGATAATATTTTAAATGTCCCAGTTCTTGGATTGGATTTGATTAAAGGAATGAATGGAGAGAGGTTTTCATTATGAAAATAGCAATTTTTTATCATACCTTTCAGTCTGGTATGGGTGCTTTTGTATATCAACAACAAATTCATAGACTTTATGCTACTGGGTTAATTGATGCTGCTGATTATATTCATATTGGTGTAAATGGTGATCAAGAGTTGTTTAATGTTCCAGAAAAGGCAAAGGTTGTTTATAATAGTAATTGGAAAGAAGAAACAGAAACACTTGTAGCACTCAAGAATTTTGCATATGAAAATCCAGATTATAAGATTTTATATTTTCATATGAAAGGTGCAAGTAAAGAAACTCTTGTTGCTAATTCTTGGAGACTAATGATGGAATATTTTGTAATTGATAAATGGAAAGAGTGTGTAGAATACTTGAATGATTATGACTGCGTAGGACAAACATTTAAACCACTTGGACCAACTTTATGGAGTGATGGAAGTATTACAGAAAATACTGGACTTGGTTGCTATTGTGGAAACTTCTGGTGGGCAAATGCATCTTACATTCAATCACTAGATCATAATTATTTGAATACTGACTATCGTTTTGATAGAGAGTTCTGGATTGGAACTAATAAAAATGCAAAGGCAAAATCATTTATGGAATATACTGATGATGATTATATTGCAGAAATTCATCCAATTCCATTAAAGAAAGGTATGAGTGACTATGAACCTTATACCCACTACTTTAGAGAGGTAGAATACTTATGAGATCTTGTGGAGATTGTACTGCTTGTTGTACTTGGATGAAAGGATCTGCCTATGGTTATGAGTTTGGTGCTGGAAAGTCCTGTAAGTTCTTATGTGAAACTGGATGTGGTGTTCATAAGGCACGACCAAAGGTTTGTGAAGGATATTTTTGTGCTTGGGCACAAGAGTTAATAACAGAAGAAATGAGACCCGATAAATGTGGAGTTCTTGTTTCTGTGGAGAATAATGAGAACGGACAATATTTGAGATTAACTTTAACTAATGGTAAGATAAATAATAATACATTGGAATATTTTAAGGAGTGGAGTCAAATAATGAATACTCCAGTTTTATATTTAAAAAATAATATCTGGGAAGTTATTTAAAATGCCTACTTTTTACAACTACACTCAAGACGGACTGATATATTCATTTGATGATGTCTTTGTACCTGCAGATGCTTTTAGGGAGGGAAACTTATTTACTTGGGGTGATTTCACTTCAGGAGCACTTGGAGATAATACTGCAATTACTAGATCCATTCCAGTCACAACATTTGCAGGAGGATCCAACTGGAAACAAGTGAGTGGTGGTAGGAATCATTGTGCATCAATCAAGACTGATGGAACTCTATGGACTTGGGGTTATGGAGGTCATGGACAACTTGGAAATAATACATCAGCCAATAGATTAACTCCAGTCACCACATTTGCTGGTGGAACTAACTGGAAACAAGTGAGTTTTGGTGCTTTTCGTTGCACAGCAATCAAGACCGATGGAACTCTATGGACTTGGGGTCGTGGAAATTCAGGACAACTTGGAAATAATACTACAACCTCTAAATCCACTCCAGTCACCACATTTGCTGGTGGAACTAACTGGAAACAAGTGAGTTCTAGTGGTTATTTTTGTGCAGCAATCAAGACCGATGGAACTTTATGGACTTGGGGTAGTAATGCTAATGGAACTCTAGGAGATAATACTGTAACTGATAAATTCACTCCAGTCACAACATTTGCCGGTGGAACTAATTGGAAACAAGTGGGTGGTGGTTATAGTTATTGTGCAGCAATCAAGACCGATGGAACTCTATGGACTTGGGGTAATAATGGTTATGGGAAACTAGGAGACAATACATCAAGTTCTAGACTCACTCCAGTCACCACATTTGCTGGTGGAACCAACTGGAAACAAGTGAGTGGTGGTACTGATCATTGTGCAGCAATCAAGACCGATGGAACTCTATGGACTTGGGGTCGTGGAAATTCAGGACAACTTGGAAATAATACTACAACCTCTAAATCCACTCCAGTCACCACATTTGCTGGTGGAACTAACTGGAAACAAATTTCTTGTGGTGGTTATTTTTGTGCAGCAATCAAGACCGATGGAACTTTATGGACTTGGGGTAGTGCAGGTTCTGGACAACTTGGAGATAATACTACAACCTCTAAATCCACTCCAGTCACCACATTTGCTGGTGGAACTAACTGGAAACAAGTGAGTGGTGGTAGGAATCATTGTGCAGCACTCACATTCATTGATCCTATGCTATAATATATAATAATGAAGCAATAAACTATGAAGACATTATATTTTCTTGGAGGACTTCCAAGAAGTGGTTCTACGTTACTTGGGTCTCTTCTTAATCAACATTCAGACATTTATGTATCACCAACGTCTCCATTAGGTGATGTAGTAACTGATATTGAAAATTCATTCAATAAAGTAGATCAGCAGTTTACCTTTGATCGTAAAGAAATCTCTTATAATGTTTATAAGGCAGTTCTTGCGAACTTTTATAATCATATTCCAAAATCAACAATCCTGGATAAACATAGATTTTGGGGAAAGAACCTTGATACTGTTCAAATGTTTCTTTCCAACAAACCAAAGATTGTAGCAACTTATCGTTCTGTTCCGGAAGTTCTTACATCTTATATTTCACTCATTGAAAGAACAGGATATCAAGAAAACTTTATTGACAATCATCTAAGAAAAGACAATCTACCAATCACAAATAATAATCGTGCTGAATATATTTGGAGATATTATGTTGCTCCTTCTTATGAAAGTATGGTTTATGGTATTACTAAATATCCAGACTGGGTTCACTTAGTTGAATATAATAACCTTGTAAGCAACCCTGAAAAAGAACTGAATAAAATCTATAAGTTCTTAGAAGTTCCTTCTCACACAAATACTTTTGATAATATTGAAAATGCTTGTGGAGAACAAAAAGATGAAGCATGGGGACTTAGGGGTCTTCACGATATAAGACCAAATCTTTCCAAAATCTCACAAAATCCTATTGATATAATAGGAGAAGACAATGTAAAACTTTATGATAAATTTAACATATGAAATTGATTGATATATTCAAAACTAATAGTGATAGACCTATCTCCAAATGGTTACATTATTTTGAAATTTATGAAAGATACTTGGAAAAATATAGAGATAAATCTATAAATTTTCTTGAAATTGGTGTTCAAGGTGGTGGATCACTTCAAATGTGGAAGAAATATTTTGGACCAAACTCCAAAATTATAGGTATTGATATTGATCCATTATACGAATATGAAGAGGAACAAATTTTTGTTGAGATTGGACATCAATCTGATGAAAAATTCTTAAAAAAAGTAATAGAAGAATATGGACCTTTTGATGTTATCATAGATGATGGAAGTCATATTCAATCCGATGTTTTAAATTCATTTTTCTTTTTGTATCCTACATTAAATCGTGGAGGAACTTATATTATTGAAGACACTCATACTGCTTATTTTAAGATATTTCAAGGTGGGATTAAATCTGAAACAAATTCTATTTCTATCTTCAGTAATTTTGTTCACGATATGAATGTAGAATATATGGAAGAACCCTTTAATCCTGTATTGAAAGACTTATTTTCTATGTCTTTTTACAATTCTATGGTTGTTTTTGAAAAAGAAAATATTAAGGACAAATATGTAATGTGGTTCTCCAAAGATGAAAAAACAACTCTAACATCTAAAGGATTTTTTAATGGAATGGGAAAATGAAAATTGAAGTATTTTTAAGACATTGTTATACCTCCAAAGTTAATCTTTCAGGAGCAAATCGTCCAGACTGGTGGGATAAAGAAAAAGTATTTGAGAATTTTAAGAATACTCTGAACCCAGAAACAACTAACTATACAATCATGTTTGATGAGTGTTATGGAAAGCAAGAGGATACTTTCCTCAAAGATGTGGAAGCAGTTACCATTAACTGTGGTAAGGAAAGTGTAAGTTTCTGTGCAGTTCTAGATCATATTCTTTCACAAAATTTTGATGATAATACAATTATCTACTTTCTAGAAGATGACTATGTACATCGTCCAGAATGGGGTAAAGTTCTGATGGATGCATTTACTCTACCAGTTCAATATGCGACCTTGTACGATCACGGAGATAAGTATCAGGAGATGTATAAGGACTTTATGAGTAAGGTTCTTACTACAAAGTATTCTCATTGGATGCCTACTCCTTCTACTACACAGACATTCGCAACAAAATTCAAGACACTCAAAGAGGATAAAGAAATTCACAAATATTTTTCAACTAATTGTGAGCCTTCTTCAGATCACGGTAAATTTCTTGAACTACATAAGAGAGGAAGAAATTTAATCTCAAGTATTCCTGGTTATTCTACACACGCACACAAAGAATTTTTATCACCTTGTATTGATTGGAGCACATACTTATGAAAGTTACACTTTATGCTATTGCAAAAAATGAAGAAAAGAATATTGAAAAGTTTCTTAAAAACGCAAAGAAGTTTAGTGATGTAGTTGTGGTTGATACTGGAAGCACAGATAATACAGTACAACTATTGAAAGATGCTGGTATTAAAATCTATGAGCATCCACAAACTCGTGAAGAGTTTGATTTTTCAGTCGCAAGAAATCAAGCATTATCTTATGTTGAAACTGATTGGGCATTTGCACTAGATTTCAATGAAGATGTTGATGAGTTTTTCCAAGATGGATTTAGTGCAATTGCTGATGAATTTACCACATTTAGACATTTAAGATTTGATGATCATGGAACTGAAGAACTTGTTCAATCAAATGAGGTTCATACTAGGTTTCATAGAACAAAGAATTGTACTTGGTGGAATGCAGTTCATGAAATTCCACATTTCATTCCAACAGTTGAATATCCTAATGAAGTTCCTGTAGATACTACGATTAGAATTATAAAGAAAGTTAATACCACAGTAGATAAACAAATATTATATCTGAGTATTTGCGAAAGAGAATATAAAAAAGATCCAAGTAATTGGTATTATATTTGGTTTATATTCAATCATTATTTTAGTGTTAAGAATTTACAAAAAGCACTTGAATTTGGTCAAGAATTTTTAAATGCATCAAAACCATATTTTAATTCATTTAGAATACCAGTATTCATTCAGTGTAGTCAAATTTTATTTGAATTTGGTGATATTCAAAAAGCATCTAACTATGCGTTTCATGCAGTTAGTGAATCAATGAATATAAAAGATCATTATTTGCCTCATGCATTCACACATTTATTTGAACTATCTAAGAGATTGGATAATCCAAATATTACTATTTTTGCAAGTGCATTTAATCCTAATACACTATCGGCAATGGAAAGAAGTAATGCTATTGATAGATTATTTTTAACTAATCTTGCAGATATTCCATCTAGCTGTTGGATGGGACACAGAAATTTTGCTGAATGGTTAGTATCTTATTTGAAACCAGAAGTAACTGTAGATCTTGGAGTTGATTGGGGTTTCTCCACCTTCTGTTTTGCAATGCCTCGTATCGGTCACGTTTATGGTATTGATACTTTTCAGGGTGACCAATTCACTGGTGCAACTCCTGAAGGATCTTATGAATATGTTCTTCATAAGAGAGAAAAACTTTTTATGGAAGAAAATGTGACTTTCATCAAAGGTCTTTTTGCTGATGTTGCAAAGACTTGGGATAAGCAGATTGATATTTTACATATTGATGGTGATCATCAATACGAATCAGTTAAGAATGATTATGAAACTTGGAGTCCATTTGTAAAAGAAAATGGTGTGATACTCTTTCACGATACTTGTGTTGAGGATATTAATGGTAAGGAATATGGAGTGAAGAGATTTTTTGAGGAGATTGATTTACCAAAATGTACATTTACTCATACTTTTGGTCTGGGTGTTGTTTCTAAAAACAAAGAACTAATTGAACATATCAAAAATAATTTTGATCTTTCAAATCCTTTATGAATATTATTTTTGAACATAATAAATTTAAATTCTGGGAAACTGATTTTATTCTGAATAATATTCTTCAAAAAGGAAAATCCCAATACATCTATTCAGATAATTTAGAAAGAATTGATACTTATAATTCCACAGTCATAGGTAATAATGCTTTTATTTTTTCATCTAGACTTCATTATTTTGAAAATATTATTCCTGTTTTGGAACACATAAAACCCAAAATTATTATTCTTTTATCTGATGAATTTGTTTTAGAAAATAGATGGATGTATAATTTGTGTGGAAATTATTGTGAATTATTTTTAAGAAATTATCATCATCCCAATTACGAATATACTGAAAATACTTTACATATTCCATTAGGATATACAACTGGGTGTAAAAGATATATTTCATTTGATAAGAAATATACTTGGTCTTTTATGGGTGAATTAAAAGAAGATAGAGAAGAAATGATTTCTATTTTTTCTAAATTTGAAAGTCATTTTGTTGGAAATAAAATTGCAAGAGATAAGATGTGTGAGATTTATTCACAATCTGTGTTTGTTCCTTGTGGAAGAGGAAATTCTTCATTAGATTGTTTTCGTTTATACGAAGCATCTATGAATGGAGCAATTCCAGTAATTGTTGGTGACGAAGAAGAAGTTAATAATACATTTAAATATGAACAAAATCCTCCCTGGATATTTGCAAAATCTTGGAAAGAAGCATATAATAAATGTGAAGATCTTTTGGATGACGAAAATCAATTAAAAGAAATGCAAATAAACATTCTTTCTTGGTGGAAAAATAGAATGGCATCAGTAAGAAAAAGAGTTTCTCAAGTAAAATGAATTGTCCAAAAATTCCAGTATCAATTGGAGAATTATTAGACAAAATTACAATTCTTCAAATAAAATCTAGTCATTCTGATGATGAATGCATAAAGAGAGAACTCAATGAACTTATAAACATTGCAGAGCAATTAAATGTCTATAATTCATCTTATTTAATTGAATTAAAAACAATCAATAAAATCTTATGGAATATTGAAGATCAAATAAGAATGAAAGAAAAAAATAAACAGTTTGATGATGAATTTATTAAACTTGCGAGAAGTGTTTATATTACTAATGATGACCGAGCAAAAATAAAAAAACAAATTAATCAGGAAACTAGATCTTTATATAATGAAATAAAAATCTTTTCTTGACATATTCGCAATTTCAGTGTATAATTAATTTACTAACGAAGGTATTATGGTAAACTCTGGTTTCTTTTCAGAATCAAATGCTTCTTTCAATCAATCGAAAAGTAAGAGATTTTATTTTATGGCAGGACTTCCAAGATCTGGAAGTACTTTGCTTTCATCAATCTTGAATCAAAATCCATTTTTCTATTCTGGCCCATCAAGTCCTGTTCTTTCTACAATGTATGCTGTAGAAAATCACCTGGCAAATGATGAACTCTATCACGGATATCCAAAACCAGAACAGGCATCTTTAATCATTTCTAATATCATTCGTCAGTTTTATGCTGATGTGAATAATGAAGTGATTATTGATAAGAATCGTGCCTGGACTGCAAGAGTACCTTATATTGAAGGATATATTGGGCAGAAAGCAAAGATTATTTGTTCAGTTCGTGATATTGCTGAGATTTTAACATCAATGATTACAATGATTCGTAGAAATCCCTATAAAGAAGGTAATCCAAGAATTAATTTTATTGATGAGCAATTGGTTAAATTAAATATCCCTTTGAATGATGATAATCGTTGTGAATATATTGCAGGACCAGAAGGAATTCTTGGACAATCATTAAATGCAATTGTGGAAGGATTTAATCAGGAATTTGGTGATAGAATGCACTTTGTTGAATATCAAGATCTTGTTAAAACTCCAGAAGAAACACTCAAGAAATTGTATGAATTTCTTGGTGAAGAGTATTATGAACATGATTTTAATAACTTAGAAAATCAAAATCGTGAGCAAGATGTGAATACTTACGGACTTGCAGATATGCACGAAGTTCGCCCACAACTCAAATCAACTGCTCCCAATCCATCAGAAGTTCTTTCTTCTTATGTACTAGAAAAATGTAATGGAATGGATATTTGGAGACCTCAAATGACCGAGGTTTCTATTCCTAAATACATCAACACAGATTCAAATCAACTCAAAATTATAAATTAAATAGGAGAAATTTAAAATGGCAACCAAAAAAAGAAAAGGAATTACTCACACTTGGTCAATCAGACAACTTGTACAACTGAACGATGATAGTGGAACAGTCGTAAGAGTTGAATATAATGTGAATAGTACTGATGGGGAAGTTTCAACACAATCTGGTGGTGGTGTTGAATTAGAAACAGAAAATATTGAAAACTTTGTTTCTTATGAAGATTTAACCGAAGAAATTGTTCTTGGTTGGGTAAAGGAAAAACTTGGCGAAAATCTTGGCAATCACGAAGTCAATAATGCTGCCTGGATTGATTCTGTTGTAAATCCACCAGCACCTAGAACTATTAATTCACCACTTCCTTGGTAATCTTTGAGACTTTATAATGAAAGAAAAGTATAGTATTTTCCATGTTCAAGGTGGATTGGGAAAGCATATTGCAGCATCTGCAGTAGCAAAGTGCATTAAAAATAATCATCCAGGCAGAAAACTCATTGTAGTTGCTGTTTATACTGATGTTTTTATGAATCTACCATTCGTGGATAGAGTCTATCAATTGAATAATACAAATTATTTTTATCAAAATTATATTGAAAATAAGGATTCATTGATTTTTCATAATGAGCCTTATTTTACAACGGATCATATTCATAAGAAACTTCCACTCATTCAAACTTGGTGTAAGATGTATGGATTAGATTATAATTGTGAAACACCAGAACTAATTTTTAATCCATTACAAAAGAAACTTTCTAAAGAAGTTTGGGTAAAGGATAAGAAACCAACAATGGTCATTCATACTAATGGTGGATTAATTACTCCTGATGCAAAACCTTATATGTGGGCACGAGATATGCCCTTTGATATTGCACAACAGATTGTAGATAAGTATCATAAGAAATATACGATTTATCAGGCAACGAAGATGAATTCTCCGAAACTGATAAATGCAACTCCAATTCAATTTGATGAAAATACTCAACTTTCTATATTAGAATTTTTAAGTTTGATTCTTCATAGTGATAAAAGAGTATTGATTGATAGTTGTTTGCAACACGCAGCAACGGCACTTAAACTTCCTTCTGTTGTTCTGTGGAATGGAACAAGTCCTAAAGTATTTGGATACGATATGCACACAAATATTGAAACAGTAAAACCTCATAACTTCAAGTTGCCTGGTTCTTATTTGTTTGACTTTGATTTTAATGGATCAGAGAATGAGTATCCATTTAATGAGAATGAAGATTTGTTTGATATCGATAAAATCTTTGAGGCAATTGAAAATATTTGATTATTGAAATAAACATATGAATACATCTAAGGATACCACTTTATGCACTGTCTACTCAAATCTCCATACAACCCTCTATTATCCTATAATAATCACAAAGTCACAAAGACAAAATGAAATCTGAATTCGTCTACGTAAAACCAAAGACCTCCGAAGCATCAGAATACTTTGAGCACGAAATGCGTTCTTTGCATTCTTGTAAGGTAAAAGAAAGGAGGAATGGAAAACTTCTTTTAGCATCAATATCTGGAAATCATAATTTTTGGGTATCAGAAAGTGAAGATAGGAACTGGAAACTGTTAAATAATAATTAACTTATTCTTAAGGAAGAAAATGTTAGCATACTACCTTTGGTTCATACCATTTACAATTATTCTGTATATGATGTGGGTTGATGA